>OKSL01000911.1_pt1 | contig 12924 bp, 11 predicted proteins | sample 1606251 | NCBI WGS metagenome assembly OKSL01 (sample SAMEA3879543, study PRJEB24766) | human gut metagenome | biome: human-associated habitat; feature: feces | place: USA | collected 1985/1987 | reverse complement strand
ACCATGCTTTTCAGATTTTGGGTGTTTCCCGACTGCACATTTCTTGACATTTCCAAAGCAAGCAATCGTAATAATGGCAATTACCCACCCGATTGTACCGAGGTCTCCCATCACGGAGCCAAGGCTCATACCAAGGGACTTACCATAGATGAATACGCAGAGAATGAAAAAACCGAGTCCCGCCATGCCAAGAATAATACGATTTGAGGACAGGTTAATTCCCTTTGTCTGCCACAGTTTTTTAACCATGATATTTTGGGCGATATACGCCACAATACTTAAAATGACTACAACGATAAGACCAACATTAAAACCATCCATTCTTCTCTCTCCTTGTATTTTTATTTGTAGTTTATATTGTAGTTTTACTACGCACCGAATTGTAGCATACTTGAAAGTGAATTGTCAAGTTATACTTTAACTACGAGGTGAATGGAATGGATGACTTCATTGACATCAAGAAGAAACAATTAAAAGGCGAGGACGGGACTAAGGTCATTTCTGTTCGCTTGAAAGACGAATTGATTGAACAGTTGGACACCTTGTCGGCACAAAGCAATCGTTCAAGAAATGAACTAATCAGTCTTTTGCTCTCTGACGCAGTAAAGCGTGTAAGAATAAGTGAGTAAATCTCATTTTGTAAAATTGTAAAAATAAAAAGCAGATGAACGCTCCGCCGTTCATCTGCTTTTTTCTGTCAAACGCCAAAACGGAATATTGCGGACAGCCCTGCTTATTATTTAATGAAAGCAAAATTAAACACAGGGCTGGCGACGCCCGCACGAAAGAGTGAAAGCGTCGCCCGTGTTGAAAGTCTCTCACGCAAAAATAACTGGAGGGCTAACCACCCTTTACGCGGCCGTCAAAGGGTGGCGTCCTTTTCTTGCTCAAAATCTGAGTACCGCCCTTGCTTTCGGGGCGTGAAAGGTGAGAGCCGTGTATTTACACGAGAGAGGCAGCCGCAGTCATCAAGCGGTGTGCGAGACCGTCCTGTTTTGGGGGATAAGCGAGTAGGCGTGGTAGCCTTGCGGTATAATGGCAGACCTAAGACCGTCGGAGTTTGGTTGATAACCTGATGAACATTTTTTTGATGTTCTTTCATTCCCCTTGTGCTTATTTTTTTATTCTTAATAAGCACAGGGGGGAATGAAATTGAACGGCCAAAATCGAGGGAACAGATTTATTCCCCCGATTTTGAAATGGCCTGCCGGTTGTGGCACGGGTCTTGACCCACCACCCCGACAATAGACGAAAAGCCTTTCAATTTCAGGTAAGGGGTTAAAAATTAAAAAATATAAGGAATACTATACTCTTTTCTCTCTCCAAACGCATAAAGGAAATAAAAATATTCAATTCTCGCAAAAAAGTGTTATATTTGCCGAAGCACCGCATATTATATAATAGGAACGGCGTTGAGCCGCTCACTCTCCGAGCGGAGAGATTTTCGCTACACAAATAACCAAGGCAGGAATGTACTATGGCCGCCCGAATGACAAAAGGCGAAAGAAAGCAAACTGGTGAAGAAGAAAGACGCTTGACGGAATGACCGCCAAGCGTCTTTTTTGTCTGTTAGATTTTTAATATTTTGAAAATCTAATGCTCATAGCATTTTTTGAATATTTTCCGCACAAAACCAGTAATATTTAGCAGAACAAGGCGAAAATCAGCAAAACCGGAGGGCTTTTAGAATATTGTTTTTTCAAAATCTGTTCCGCACGGGCGGGGAGCAGAAATCTTGTCGCAAAAAATCAAAAAAATCAAGGGGAAAGTCTAACGAAAAATGAAAGCGTATTTGCTTCATTCTGCCAAAAGTTGAGAAAAACCTGCTAATTTCCATTTTCGGCTGTTTTATGCGTTATAATAGTATTGACTTCACCACCCAAGCAAAAAGCGAGGTGAGACAATAAAATTAAAAACAGAAAGGAGTAATCGCCTATGACGCATGGACAGCCCCGCATGATGACAATTAGACAGGTTGCCGCAACGGGTCTTTTACCTGAAAACGCTCTGAGAACTCTGGAGAAGCAGGGAAGGCTCCCGTCCATAAAGGTCGGCAATGTTGTATATGTTAATTTTGACCTGCTGTGTGAACAATTTAATAGTTTAGGCATTATCGCTTAAGGAAAGGAGATAACTAAAGAAATGAGGGACAATGCGACCATTCTGCGAGGTATTCGCAAGCGTGGCAATAGTTATCAATTTACCGTCTCCGTCGGTTTCGACGGGGACGGTAAACAAGTCCGGCATTATATGACCTATACGCCACCTGCCAATATCAGCGAGACAAAGCGGGACAAGTTGGTTCAAGAAGCATACAATGAGTTTCGGAACAAGGCTGAGGGCAACAGGGCATTCAACGAAAACATGAAGTTTAAGGACTTGGCAGAGATGTATTTTAAGGAATACGCTCCCTATCATATCAGAGAACTGACGCAATACAATTATGAGAGTAATGTCCGCCAGCGTATTAACCCGGTTTTCGCAAATACCCGGCTCAAAGATATGGACACTGCTAAAATTACCAAGTTCCTCCTGTCGCTTGACATGGCACCGCAGACAGCACGAAAGACAAAAACTGTTCTTCAATCTATCTTCAATTATGCGGTCGAGCAGAAAATCGTTAAGGAGAACCCATGTAAGGGAACTTATGTGAAAAAGAAAGCAGAGGACACGGACGGTCTTGCCATTGACAAGACGAAATACCTTTCTATCGCTGACGCACAGAAACTAATGGAACTGACAAGCGAATATTCAAACTTCAACACAATGATTCAACTGCTCCTACATACAGGTATGCGGAGCGGGGAGCTGCTGGGGCTGAAATGGGAATGTATCAACTTTGAAGCCAAAACCATTTGTATCAAATACACCAAGTGTAATACAGACCATTCCTATCTTTCCCCGCCCAAAACGGCTAAGAGCCGCAGAACGATTTGTATTGATGACGATATGATTCAAATGCTGAAGCGGCACAAGCGGGAACAGGACAAGCTGAAGAAAGCGTTTGGCGATGCATGGGAACAGCCCGAAATGGTTTTTACAACAGGGACGGGCAAGTGGTTTGACCGAAACGAACTGAACAAGCGGCTGAAGCGACTGATGAAGCAAAACGGACTGCCGGAGATTTCCGCTCACAAGTTAAGACACACCTATGCCTCCCTGCTGGTTTATAGCGGAGAGCAGATGCAGGTAATCAGCGAGAACCTCGGACACGCTTCTTGCGACATTACAAGCCGTGTATATGCTCATGTATACCCCGAAGCGAAACAGCGGACAGCAAAGACGATTTCCAATATTCTGAACAACAAGCAAGCGGCAGGCTGACCCCTGCCGCTTGCTCTATTTCTGCCGTTTTGACTGCCGCAAGTTTGACGCAAATCGGACGCAAGACGATACAGAACACCCCTTGACGATACCCCACGATGCCCGATTTTCCCCTCTACGAAATCCAACGATATAGCGAGATTTCAACGCATTGGGGTACTTTGACACGATGGGTTCAACACTCCAAGCGCTAACAGCTCTTCTTACAAGCACCCGCTTCGGCGGGTGCTTGTTTTTGCCCTCAGGCGGGAAAAAGAGTCTTGACATGGATGGTTTATCCATGATAAACTCACGATAGAAAAAGGTTTATCTTAGATAAACCGAAAGGAGACCGACGATGGACGAAAGAAAAATGGGCACGGTGCAGACGCAGTTCGCCGAGCTGGTTTGGAAGCACGAGCCGATCGGCTCGGGCGAGCTGGTAAAGCTGTGCGAGAAGGAGTGGGGCTGGAAGAAGCCGACGACCTATACCGTGCTGCGCAAGCTCTGCGAGCGCGGCATTTTCCAAAATGAAAACAGCGTGGTCACCGCGCGGATCACACGGGAGGAATACTACGCCGCGCAGGGCGAACGGCTGGTGGAGGATGCCTTTGACGGCTCGCTGCCCGCCTTTGTCGCGGCCTTCACCGCGCGCAAGGCGCTTTCGGCGGAGGAGGTCGCCGCGCTGCGGGAGATGATCGACGCATACGGAAAGGAGTCGTGAGCGTATGAGCGGTATTTTTCTCAAGCTCCTCAATCTGAGCATTTCGGCGAGCTGGCTGGTGCTGGTCGTGCTGGCGCTGCGCCTCGTGCTTAAAAGGGCCCCGAAGTGGGTGAACGTCCTGCTCTGGGGCATGGTCGCGCTGCGCTTGATGCTGCCGTTCTCCATCGAGAGCGCGCTGAGCCTGATCCCGAGCGCGGAGACGGTCAGCCCCGAGGTCGTGCAGTTCGATCCCGCGCCGACCATCACGAGCGGCGTGACGATCATCGACAACGCGGTGAACCCTTCGCTGAGCGAGAGCTTTGCCGCCGCGCCGTTGGCAAGCGTCAACCCGCTCTATGTGTGGACCTATCTCGCGGGCTGGGTGTGGCTCATCGGCCTCGCGGCGATGCTTGCTTACGCACTCGTGAGTTACCTGCGGCTACGGCGGCGCGTGAGCGCCTCCATTCCGCTGTGGGAGAATATTTATGTTTGCGACGAGGTCCCCTCGCCGTTCATCCTCGGTATCGTGCGCCCGCGCATCTATCTGCCCTCCGCGCTGGACGAGGCGCAGCGGGGGAGTGTGCTCTCGCATGAGCGCGCGCACCTCGCGCGGCGTGACCACTGGTGGAAGCCGCTGGGCTTTGCCCTGCTGGCGGTCTACTGGTTCAACCCGCTGCTGTGGCTTGCCTATACCCTGCTCTGCCGCGACATCGAGCTGGCCTGCGACGAGCGCGTGCTGCGCGGCATGGACGCGGGGCAGGTCAAGGCCTACTCAAGCGCGCTGCTCGCGTGCAGCGTACCGCGGCGCATGCTTGCCGCCTGCCCGCTCGCCTTCGGCGAGGTGGGCGTGGGCGCGCGCGTGAAGAACGCGCTGCGCTACAAAAAGCCCGCGTTCTGGGTGGTCGCGGCGTCGGTCGCCGTGTGCGTCGTTGTGGCGGTGTGCTTTCTGACGAATCCGCGCACAGACACAGACGCCGCCGGACTGGTCGGTTTCCGCCGGGAACAGGTCACTTATGCCGATGTAACGGACGAAAACAGTGCGCAGCCATCCAACGTCCAGTTGACGGCGGAAGAAACAGATGCCGTCTATGCTCTGCTGGACACCCTGCAATACAAACGTCTTGGTGCTGCGTCAGGAATAAAGGACTGCTATGCAAGGCTCTATTTTATCAGCGCCGCGGGCGAACGCTGCGAGATTATGCTCTCTGAGCGTGAAATGCTGGTCAACCCCATTACTGACGGCAGGAAAGCGCGGCTCTATGAGCTGCGTTCCGGAAGTACGGAGTTGAGAGACTATCTGTTTGGATGTATTGGCGCAAGCGAGGCGGCAGAGGACGCCGACCGCGTTTACACCGATGCGTGGAGCATCCGCGTCCTCGACGGGTGGGAGCGCGAGGGCGACAGCCCGCTCTGGCGCTCGGGCGCGGGAACAGGCGCTTACTTCCTTGTCACGGAGGGGAGCGGCCTTGACGACAAGCTGATGGAGCTGTACAGCGCCGGCTGGACGCTGAAGTATTTCTCCGATCACTACCGCTGCACCTTGCGGGAGGGGGAGAGCGGCACGATGCTCAGCCTCTATCCCCGTCCGGAGGGCGGCTTCTATCAGATCGAATCGTACTGGAGCTATGAGGGCGCGGACAAGTGGCAGGTCAGATTAGAGGAGGGCCAGCTCAAGGTCATGGAGCAGAGCTTCCGGCTCGAGGAGGACGGTGCGGAGGAAGACCTCGTCGGTGCGCTGCTTGCGCGTGCTGGCTTCGGGAGCATCTTAAGCTACCGCCTTGGGACCGGGGCGAACGGCGGCGCGCTTGCGCTCACGAGCGAGCTGATCCTGGCACTGCAGGACGCGGCACAGACGCTCAAGGCGACGGATGCTTCCACCGCTTCCAGGAGCTCTGCCGTCTCGGTGAGCTTCAAGATCGAGGAGAGCCCCGTGACGATGGAAAGAGGTGTGCAGCCCTACGAGGTGTTCTTCACCAGCGGCAGCGAACGCAGGAGCACGGAGAGCAAGGAGCTTTATCTTTACCTGTGCGCAGTGGGCGATGGCGGATATGTCGAGATGCACGACCTCGATGATGACGGCTGCTGCGAGGCGCTGCGCTGGGCGAGCGCCAACGACCGCCGGAACATCGTGATCTACGCGGCGCGCGACGGGCGTGTGGAACGGCTCGATGTGAACGAGACGCTTGGCTGTATCGCTTCCGATTACACGGGCTTGATCGCCAATCTCCCGCACGAATATAAAAATCTTATCAACGCGGTCGACGAGCGGGGCAAGGGAGGAGATCTGTATCGTTACCGCGGCGGTATATTGGAGTATGTGACGACGCTGGACGCGGCGCTCAACGGTACGGTGAGCCTCACCGGCTACGCCGCCTACGACGCGCTGCTCGCCGAGATCGCCGACCTGCGGCGCTCCGGCGCAAGCGAGGCGCAGACCGACTTCAGCCACGATCTCCTGTCCGCGAACGACTACTACCAGACACCCGGCTGGCTGCTGCGCGACCTTGACGGCGACGGCACGAGCGAGCTGCTGCTCGGCGCGGACTGGGGCGACGGCTACGGCGTGATCTTCAATATTTACCGCCTCGACGGCGCGCAGGCCGTCCGCGTTGTGGACGGCTGGAGCCGCAGTCGGTATTTTCTCTGCTCTGACGGTACGCTTGCACATGAGTGGTCGGGCGGCGCCGACCATTGGGGGAGGACCTATCTCCGCTACGGCGAGACGCTTTTGCCCATCGAAAGCGTTTTTGACCGCGGCGGCGTGTGGTACCACGCCAAGGGCCTCGATGCCCTGTCCTTGGACGATACGCAGCTCGAAGACCGCTGCAAGACCATTCCCCGCGCCGAGGCGGAGCAGCTCATGGAGCGCTATACCAAGCAATATGAAGCCCTGCCCTTCACGCCGTTTAAAGCGTAAAGCGGAGGAAGGGTGCATTTCGCGCCGCAAAATCATACATTTCGGGCGAGAAACGCACATCTTTCCGCAGGGCGTGCTATGCTTTTCCTGCAAGAGCGTCCGAGGAACGGCCGGACAGCCGCCGGACAAAACGGGGAATAGAAGGAGAAGCATTATGGGATTATTCAGCAATAATAAGAAGCCCTGCCCCATCTGTGGCAACGCGACGCCCCGCCTGCTGCCGACCAAGGTCGAGGGCGTGCCCATCTGCAAGGAATGCGACAAGAAGATCGACCTGCCGAACGGCGTGCTGGACAGCATGACGCTCGACGATTTCCGCCGCTACATAGATTTTTACAACAAAAATCAGGTGCTGCGCGAGCGCTTCCATCCCGAGTATCGCTTCGGCTTCGGCGCGTTCAACACGCAGCTGGTGCTTGATGTGACCAACGGACTCTTCCGCCTGAAGGACGACGAGAGCACCATTGTGTTTGAAAAGTCCGCGCTCAAGTCCTTCCGCATCACGGAGGATAAGGAACCGCTCTTTACCGGCACGGCCGCCGGTCTTGTCTGCGCTGAGAGCAAAAACCCCGAGCGCGTCCGTCTGCTCGCGCCGCGTATCGAGCAGTTCAAGCTGCAGAGAAGCGACTATGAGCGCATCATGCAGGCCGAGCGCGTGCAGTATCTCGACCGCACCAACGAGGAGTGGCGCGAGCGTGAGCGCGAGCTGGAGTTCCATAAGCCCGAGTTCCGCGAGTCCTCGCCGTTCCGTCAGTTCGTGGTGGAGCTGGAGCTGGACCATCCCTATTGGAAAGCCTACCGCAACGAGCTGGACGCGCCGGAGTTTGACAACGACTATCCGAGCGTGGACTCCTTCCTGCACAAGTACGACGAGAAGGTCAATGAGCTGCACACCCTTGCGCGCAACCTGATGCAGTTTATCGCCCCCGGCGCGCCGGAGACCAGCGCCGCCTCCGCAACGCAGACCGCAGCCCCCGCGCAGGCGGGCGGCGCGTCGAGCACCGTGGAGGAGCTCAAGCAGTACAAAGCGCTGCTGGACGCCGGCGTGCTCACCGAGGAGGAGTTCGCGGCGAAGAAGCGCCAGCTGCTCGGCATCTGAAAAAATCAAAGGAAAAGCGTCCGTGACGGGCGCTTTTCCTTTTTGTGCAAAACATTTTCCGCCCGCGCAAACATGGACGCGCCGCCGCGCATAGGTTGAGATAGAAACTAAGACCATTGGAGGCGGACCATGAAACAGACGCATTTTTTCCTCGGCGCGAACAGCGCGGAGGGTTTTTATGGGCTGTATGACCAGCTCCTCGACGCAAGGCTTTACGATCTGATCATCCTCAAGGGGACTCCCGGCTGCGGCAAATCGACCTTCATGCGCCGCGCGGCCGCAGCGCTGGAGGAGCGCGGACTGGAGACCGTGTACATCCATTGCTCCGGCGATCCCGAATCACTCGACGGCGTGATCGCTCCGGCCATCCGGACCGCCATCGTCGACGGCACCGCGCCCCACGTCCTCGAGCCGCGGTACGCGCTGGCGCATGAGCGCTATGTGGACCTGTCGCAGTGCTGTGACAGCGCGGCGGCGAAGGAGGTCGCAAACGGTCTGACGGCGCTGACCGACGCCTATCGCGCGTCCTACCGCGAGGCGTACCATGTTCTGCGGGCGCTCGGCAGCGTGGACGCGGAGCGCCGCGCTCTGGTGTGCGCGCACTTCGACGAGGAAAAACTGCTGCGCCGCGCGGCGGGGATCACCGCGCGCGAGCTCAAGGGTCGCGGAGAGGCGCGGGGCCGCGCGGCGGACGTCTTTCTCGGCGGATTGACCTGTCAGGGCAAGGTGTGCCGCTTCGACAGCGTGGACGCTCTCTGCCCGCGTGTCTATGAGCTGTGCGACAGCTACGGCCTTGCCGCGCCTGTGCTGCGCCTGCTGCGCGACGCGGCGCTGGAGGCGGGGGAGGACATTCTGGCTTGCCGCGACCCGCTGCGGCCCGCGGAGATCGCGCATCTGCTGCTCCCCGCGCGGGGCCTTGCGTTCGTCACGACCGGCGAGGGCGTGCGCTATGAAGGAAAGCCCTACCGCCGCCTGCGCGTCGACGCGATGGCGGAGGAGAAGCTGACCCGCGCCGAAAAGGCGCACCTGCGCTTCATCCGCCGTGTCCGCCGTGCGCTGGAGGAGGAAGCGGTCGCGTCTCTCAAGCGCGCCAAGCGCGGGCATGACGCGCTTGAAGCGCTCTACCAACCCTGTGTGGACTTCGACGCGGTCGACGCGCTGTGCGACGCGGAGATCGCGCGCATCGGCGCCTACCCGGTGTGACGGAAAAAGCCATAAGGAAAGGAGCCTGCGCGCTGCGCAGGCTCCTGCTGTTTTGATTTGACGTTATACCGCGATGCGACGGGCGCTGACATAGCCGGTGGTGTAGTAGGCGTCGGAAAGGTTGCTGACAATGACGCCGACACCGTAGTCCGAGGCGTGGACGAACTGACCGCTGCCGATGTCCCACTTTTCGTTATTGGTATTGTCACAAGATCTCTCCGTGTCGGTGGTGCTGCCGGGCTTCTTGAAGAACACGAGGTCGCCGGGGGCAAGCTCGTCCCACGAAACGGTAACGCCGTTTTGCAGCTGAGCGGAGGCGGTGCGGTTGATGGAGTAGCCGAGCTGTGCGCAGGCATACTGCACAAGACCGGAGCAGTCAAAGCCGACGCGCGGGCTGGCCCCGCCATAGACGTAGCTGTAACCGACGTACTGGAGCGCGATGTTCGCAAGCTCCTGACCCTTGCTCGAAGCGGCGGCGGGAGTGTAGTCCGTCTCCTCCACATAGGCGGCGCTGACGTAGCCCTGCTCGATCTGATACCAGCCGCTTTGGACGGACACGACCTTCACGCAGCGGCCCTTGGCGAGGGAGCCGACCTTGGAGTAGCCGGTGCCGGGGCCGGAGCGGATGTTGAGCGGACCCTGCGTGACGCGGATGTAGAGCTGTTCGAGCGCCTCCTCATAGGTGGCGGCCTCGGTGTACGCCGCGTCGATGTAGCCGCTGCCGATCTGATACCAGCCGTCCTGCGCGCCGAGGACCTTGACGACCTTGCCCTGCGCGAGCTCGTCTGCGACCGCATAGTCTGTGGACGGACCGGTGCGGACGTTGAGCGCGTCTGCGGTAACCTTGACATAGGTGCTCTCACTCTGCGCAGCAGAGGCGCTCACCGCGCTGACTTCTGCCGTGACGACGGGGGCGGCTTCCTCAAGCAGCTTGATGTAGCTTGCGGAGACGTAGCCCTTCACGCTGCCGAGCTGGATGCCGTACCACCCGTTTGTCGCGGTGTCCACGATCTCGACCTGCTTGCCGCTTGGCAGCTGATCGAGGACGGCGGAGCCGGTGCTCGCGGTCTTGCGCACACGCAGAACGCTGCCGCCGACGTCTACAACGCCGGTGAGCGCGAGGGTGGGGGTGGTCAGGCAGACCGCCAGCAGCAGGCCGGCAGCCGTGCCGCGGAGCGCGTGGCGCAGTTTCATAGGGCATCCTCCTCAAATTCTCATGAAAAAGCGGCGCAGACGGGGCGCGCCGCCGAACGGTACCAAAGGTTACAATTTGTAACTATTGTAATGATACCATAATTCGACGGCAGATGCAAGGTTTTTTCACCCGCTTTTGGCCAAACAATGTCGGCCCGAAATTGTGCAGAATGCACGAAGTGCGCAAAAAATCCGTTTGCCGGCCGTGGAGCGGTGTGGTATGATAAGGCAAACACGGAAGGAGCGGAGGAAATGCCATGTTCCGGAATGAAACAAACTATGTGCTCACAAACGGCGTGCTGCTCGACGGCACGGAGAAAATGACGCCGCAGACGGGCAGAGATATTTATATTGAGGGCGGGCGCATCGGCGCGGTCGCCGATGCCGCGGCGCGCCGCGAGGGCTATGAGGTCGTGGACCTCGGCGGACTGTATGTGCTGCCGGGGCTTATCAATCTGCACGTTCATCTGCCCGCCTCCGGCAAGCCGAAGAAAAAGGCGAGCGACCCGAAGAAGCTCGTGAAGCTCATCACCGCCAACGCGCTCACGCGCCGCATCGGCGTGAAGCTGTGCGAGGGCTACGCGAAGACGGAGCTTCTCAGCGGCGTGACGACCATCCGCACGGTCGGCGGCGTGGCGGACTTTGACACGATCATCCGCGACCTGGCCGCGCAGGGAAAGATCCTCAGCCCGCGCGTGGTGGCGTCCAATATGGCGGTGTCGGTACCCGGCGGGCACATGGCCGGGTCGCTGGCCTATGAGGCCCGCACGCCGGAGGAGGCCGCGGCCTTCGTGGAGAAGATCGCGGCGGAAAAGCCCGACCTGATCAAGCTGATGATCACCGGCGGCGTTATGGACGCCGAGGTGGTGGGCGAGCCGGGCGTGCTGCGGATGCAGCCGGCACTGGTCAAGGCGGCCTGCGATAAGGCCCATGCGCTGGGAATGCAGGTGGCCGCTCATGTGGAGAGCCCGGAGGGCGTCCGGGTGGCGCTGGAAAACGGCGTGGACTCCATCGAGCACGGCGCGAAGCCGGATGAGCACATCATGCAGCTGTGTAAGGAACGCGGCGCTTTCCAGGTGTCCACCATCTCGCCTGCCGTGCCCTATGCGCTGTTCGACCGCAGTATCTCTCACGCCACCTATGAGCAGCAGGAGAACGGCAAGGTGGTGTTTGAGGGTATTATCGCCATGGCGAAGGCCTGTCTGGCGGATGGTGTCCCCGTGGGTCTGGGCACCGACACCGGCTGCCCCTATATCACCCAATACGATATGTGGCGGGAGCTATGCTACTTTGTGAAGTACTGCGGCGTGACGCCGGCGTTTGCGCTGCACAGCGCCACGCTGGGCAATGCGGCGCTGGCGGGTATTGCCGGCGAGACCGGCTCCATCCAGCCGGGCAAGTGCGCGGATATGATCGTCTGCGCGGCGGACCCGCTGGCCGATCTGACTGCCCTGCGGACGCTGGATATGGTCATTAAGTCCGGCTATCGTGTGGAACATCCCCAAGTGAAGAAAATGGACAATGTGGAACGGGAGCTGGACAAGTTCCTGTAAATACAGTGTATCCCCCCGGCGGAGCCGGGGGGATATTTATTCGCTTATTGGCATTGCAGGCCCAACTGGTAGAAGGCTACGGCAGCCGCGGCAGCTACATTCAGGCTGTCCACCCCATGGGTCATGGGGATCATCACCGTGTGGTCGCATTGGGCGATGGTGCCGTCGGCCAGCCCGTCGCCCTCGGTGCCCAGCACCACCGCCAGCCTCTCCGCTGACAACAGGCGTGGGTCATCCAGCCGCAGGGAGTCCTCCCGCAGGGCCATGGCCGCGGTGGTGAAGCCCAGATCGTGCAGTGCCGCCGTCCAGTCGCCCTCCGGCAGATAGGTCCATGGCACCAGGAATACATTACCCATGCTTACCCGGGAAGCCCGGCGGTACAGGGGGTCGCTGCCCTCTGTGGTCAGCAGGACGGCGTCCATGCCCAGGGCGGCCGCGCAGCGGAAAATGGCACCCACGTTGGTGGGGTTCATCACGTTTTCCAGTACGGCGATGCGCCGCGCCCTGGCGCAGACCTCCGCCACAGAGGGCAGGGGCGGACGACGCATGGCGCACAGCATCCCGCGGGTCAGGTGGAAGCCGGTGAGCTGCGTCAGCACCTTCAGGGAGGCGGTATAGACGGGGAGGTCCGGGTCACAGCGACCCAGTATCTCGGCGCCTTTGCCGGTGATGTGCTGCGGCTCCATCAGGAACGAAACGGGCACGCACCCGGCGTCCAGCGCCCGCCCGATCACCAGCGGGCTCTCCGCAATAAACAGGGCGTTGGACGGGTCGGCGCGGTTCACCAGCTGGTTTTCGGTGGCCCGGGCGTAGACATCCAGCGCCGGGTCGGAGAAGTCGTGCAGTTCCATGACATGGGGCATATCAATATTCCTCCAGCAGCGCCGTCAGAGCGGCGCGGTAGTTCGGGGCGGCGTGGGCGGCGGCCTCCGCGTAGGATGCGCCGTCGGGG
>OKSL01000910.1_pt1 | contig 12931 bp, 9 predicted proteins | sample 1606251 | NCBI WGS metagenome assembly OKSL01 (sample SAMEA3879543, study PRJEB24766) | human gut metagenome | biome: human-associated habitat; feature: feces | place: USA | collected 1985/1987 | reverse complement strand
ACTATAATAATGACAAGATTTAGACAAACACTTTTGGTGCTTTTGCTCACGATATTATCTGGAGCGACGGTCGCTCAAAATAATACAAATTCTCCCTATACACGATACGGATACGGACAACTGGCAGACCATGGGTCAGGTAACAGTAAGGCAATGGGTGGCATTGCTTATGGTTTACGTGACAAATATCAGACCAATTTCGCGAATCCGGCATCTTATACGGCAGTTGATTCGTTAACTTTCATGTTCGACGGAGGTATTTCTATGCAAAACACCAACTTCAGCGATGGAGTAGTGAAGATGAATGCCAAGAACTCAAGTTTTGACTACATTACGATGCAGTTCCGTCTGTCAAAAAAGGGCGCCATGAGTATAGGATTGTTACCTTATTCCAATGTGGGATATAAAATGGGTAACTATCAGGAAAACACTGAAACTCCGACTTCCTCAGCCAGTACAACTTATTCCGGTGAAGGAGGGTTACATCAACTTTATATAGGCGCAGGTTTTAAAATTATTAAAAATCTTTCCGTTGGTGCGAATATTTCGTATCTTTGGGGAGACATAACACATACGCGGCAACAGTCATTTACATCTAACTCAAATATCATGCCGTTGACAACGCTTACCGGGATGGAAATTACGAGTTATAAACTTGACTTTGGAGCGCAGTACACACAGCAATTCGGTAAGAAACATGCGGCTACTTTGGGAGTCGTTTTCTCACCGGGACATAATTTGGGAAATGATGCGTATGTACAAACCCAGCTGGGCAATAGCACAACAGGATATACTACAACGCAGAAGGACACTATACTGACAATGGGTATTCCTATGACGCTGGGCGCAGGTGTGACGTATGTGTACGATGATCGTCTGACAGTGGGTGCGGATGTGATGTTCCAGAAATGGAACAGTGTGACATTCATGAATGACCCGGATGCGTTCTGTAATAAAGTGAAAGTTGCTTTAGGTGCGGAATATATTCCTAACATGATGGGTAGAAGTTATCTTTCACACATCAAATATCGTTTGGGAGCTTATTATTCTAAACCTTATTATAAGATAGATGGCGTACGTGCTGCAAATGAATACGGAGTAACTGCCGGTTTCGGTTTGCCTCTTCCACGTAGCCGTTCCGTATTGAGTGTTTCAGCACAATATGTGAGAACGCAAGGCACGGAAAGCAAATTCTTGAACGAGAATACATTGCGTCTTTGCATTGGCGTGACATTCAATGAACGTTGGTTCTGGAAGCGTAAAGTTGAATAGTGAAGAATAGACAATATAACAACTAAAATTTAAATACAATGAAGATTAAAACGCTTGTAGCTGTCTTGCTCCTTTCGGGTGGAGTAACCAGTGTCCTGGCACAGGAAGATTGTAACAAGAACAGTAGTATTTCTCATGAAGCGGTAAGAGCTAGTAACTTTAAAGATGCTTACTTGCCGTGGAAAGAAGTTCTGAAGGATTGCCCTACGTTGCGGTATTATACATACACGGATGGTATTAAAATATTAACATCTTTCTTGAATGATATAAAGGACCGTAATTCTGCTGATTACAAGAAGTATTTTGATGAACTGATGGAGGTTTTTGATTTGAGAATTAAATATACTCCGGATTTTATGCATCTGAAAGGTACTCCTTCTGTAGGCGACGTTTTGGGTAATAAAGCTATTAACTACATTGCTTATGCTCCTAATATAGATGTAAATCAAGCTTATGCTTGGTTGAAAGAATCTCTGGAAACTGAAAAGGGTGGCTCTAAAGGTCCTATCCTCCACTATTTTCTGGATATGTCTTTGAACAAATTGAAAGCTGATCCTAATCATAAGGAACAATTTATTCAGGATTATCTGACTGATTCCGAATACGCTGATGCTGCTATCGCCGCAGAAGATGACGCGAAAAAGAAAGCTGCTTTGCAACAAGTGAAAGATAACCTCGTAGCAATGTTCATCAATAGTGGTACCGCTGATTGTGAATCTTTGCAGGGTATTTATGGTCCTAAAATTGAAGCGAACCAATCAGACTCTACTTACCTGAAGAAAGCTATCTCTATCTTGAAGATGATGAAGTGTACGGAAAGCGAAGCATACTTCCAGGCTTCTTATTATATGTATAAGATTGACCCGACTGCTGATGCAGCTACCGGATGTGGATATATGGCATATAAGAAGGGTGATTATGATACAGCAATCAAATACTTTGATGAAGCTTTGTCATTGGAAGGTGATAATGAAAAGAAAGCTCAGATTGCTTATGCTGTTGCTGCAACTTTATTTAATGTGAAGAAGCTTTCACAAGCCAGAGGCTATTTGCAGAAAGCTATCAGTTTCAAGGAAAATTATGGTGATGCTTATATCTTGCTTGCACAGCTTTATGCTTCCAGCCCGAATTGGAATGATGAGGCGGCTTTGAATAAGTGTACATATTTTGTTGTTATTGATAAACTGCAACGCGCTAAAGCTGTGGATCCCACTGTAGCGGATAAAGCAAACGAATTGATTTCAACGTATGCACGTTATACACCGAAGGCTGAAGACCTCTTTATGTTGGGTATCAAAGCCGGTGACCGCGTTACGGTAGGCGGTTGGATCGGTGAAAGCACAACGGTTCGATAAGAAATATAAATATGTTACCACAACGAAGTAACGTTCTATTTTGTAGAAGTTTGAGCATAACCATTGCCTTTGGGGCAGTGGTTATGCTTCTTTTATTTTCCGCCTGTTCCGGACGGCATAAGGATATGGGAGCTGCCATAACCGAGCGTGATTCATTGCCTGTGATGGATACGAAAGGAGTGATGACTTTAATCTCTGATTCCGGCGTCACCCGCTATCGAATCAATACGGAGGAGTGGCTGGTCTTTGACCGGAAGAATCCGCCTTACTGGGCTTTTGAAAAAGGAGTCTATCTGGAAAAGTTTGATTCTGTATTCAATGTAGATGCAAGTATAAAGTCGGATACGGCATATTATTATGAAAAGCAAAAGTTGTGGAAACTGATGAGTAATGTGCATATTCAAAATCTTAAAGGTGAGAAGTTTGATACAGACCTGTTGTATTGGGATCAGAATAAACATACGATCTATTCTGACCAGTTTATCCGTATTGAACAACCGGACAGGATCATTACTGGTCGTGGTTTCGACTCTAACGAACAAATGACCGTTTATACAATAAGAAAACCGGAGGGCATCTTTTATGTAGATGATGATGCCACAGCTCCTGCAGACAGCGTGCAAACTGACAGTATGTCGAAAGATAGTATCAAACCGTAAATTATGGATACCTATATTTATTTATTGATTACTATGGCTTTCTCCGCTTTCTTTTCGGGTATGGAGATTGCTTTTGTTTCCGTAGACAAACTACGTTTTGAAATGGAACGTAAGGAGGGATTGACGTCACGCATTCTTTCTTATTTCTTCCGTAATTCCAATAACTTCATATCTACCATGCTGGTAGGTAATAATATTGCGCTGGTTATTTATGGTATCCTTATGGCGCAAGTTATCAAAGTCCATCTCCTGGGCGATTTGATCTCCAATGATTTTGTGGAAGTGTTGTTGCAGACAGTCATTTCTACGCTTATTATCCTGGTAACAGGTGAATTCCTTCCTAAAACCTTATTCAAGATTAACCCCAATCTTGTATTAAAAGTATGCGCTTTTCCGCTACTGATTTGTTATATCGTTTTGTACCCGGTGTCTCTGCTGGCTTCTGGATTATCTTACCTTTTCTTGCGTCTGTTCGGGATGAAGATCAATAAAGAAGCTTCGGACAAGGCTTTTGGAAAAGTAGATCTGGATTATTTTGTCCAGTCCAGTATCGATAATGCCGAAGATGAAGAAGAACTGGATGCCGAGGTGAAGATATTTCAGAATGCGCTCGACTTCTCTAGTATTAAAATACGCGATTGCATCGTACCCCGCACGGAAATTGTAGCCGTTGACCTGACTGCCACTCTGGAAGATTTGAAAAGTCTTTTTGTTGAGTCCGGTATCTCCAAGATTATAGTGTATGATGGCAATATAGATAATGTGGTAGGGTATATCCATTCGTCCGAAATGTTCCGCAATCCTGCCGATTGGCGGAATAATGTAAAAGAAGTGCCCATTGTGCCCGAAACCATGGCAGCGCATAAACTGATGAAACTTTTCATGCAGCAGAAGAAAACGGTTGCCGTAGTGGTGGATGAGTTTGGCGGTACGTCCGGCATCGTATCGCTGGAGGATCTGGTAGAAGAAATATTCGGTGATATCGAGGATGAACATGATAACACTTCGTATGTGTGCAAGCAGATTGGTGAACACGAATATGTGCTTTCGGGTCGCTTGGAAATAGAAAAGGTTAATGAGACGTTTGATCTGGATCTGCCGGAAGAAGATGATTATATGACAGTGGGTGGATTGATCCTGAACCGTTATCAGAGTTTCCCGAAATTGCATGAAGTAGTGACGATTGATAAATTTCAGTTCAAAATTATTAAGGTTACAGCCACTAAAATAGAGCTGGTACGTCTTAAAGTGGTGGAATAATAGCAGAATGGCGTAATTTTTTAAAGAATAAATAGATGCGTATTAGCATTTTTTGTATCTTCGTGCGCTAAAATGAAGTTTGGAGAAAATATAATAAACAAATAAATCATATTAACTAAAATGGCAACATTACAAAACATTCGGTCTAAAGGACCCTTATTGGTGATTGTTATTGGTTTGGCGCTGTTCGCTTTCATTGCGGGAGACGCATGGAAGGTATTGCAGCCACACCAGTCACATGATGTAGGAGAGGTTAACGGAGAGTCACTTTCCGCTCAGGATTATCAGAGCTTGGTAGAAGAATATACTGAAGTTGTGAAATTTTCCAGAGGAACAAGTGCACTCACAGATGAAGAAAACAATCAGATTAAAGATGAAGTTTGGAGAAACTACGTTAACAATAAGTTGATTGAAAACGAAGCAAAAAAACTTGGTTTGTCAGTTTCTAAAGCAGAACTCCAGTCAATCATTGATGCAGGCGTACACCCGATGTTGCAGCAGACCCCGTTCCGTAATCCGCAAACTGGTGCTTTCGACAAAGATATGTTGAAGAAGTTCCTCGTAGATTACTCTAAGATGAACACAGCGCAGATGCCGGCACAGTATGCAGAATATTATCAGTCTATGTATAAGTTCTGGTCTTTCCTTGAGAAACAATTGGTTCAGACTCGTCTGGCTGAGAAATATCAGGCTCTGGTTTCAAAGTCTCTTTTCTCTAATCCGGTAGAAGCTCAGGATGCTTTCAATGCAAGAGCGGATCAGTCTGATATGTTGCTGGCTGCCATTCCTTATTCTTCAATCGTAGACTCTACAGTGACCATCACAGATGCAGATCTGAAAGCAGCTTATGACAAGAAGAAAGAGCAATTCAAACAATATGTGGAAACTCGTAACATCAAGTTTATTGATGTACAAGTAACTGCAAGCCCTGAAGACAGAGATGCTATCCAACAGGAAGTAATGGAATATACTGAACAACTTGCAGGTACTCCGGGTGATTATTCTACACTCGTTCGTGCTGCCGGTTCTGAAGTTCCTTACATTGATCTGTATTATACTTCTAAGGCATTGCCTACCGATGTAGCTGCTCGTCTGGACTCTGTTTCAGTAGGTGGTGTATATGGTCCTTACTACAATGCGACTGACAATACGATCAACTCGTTCAAGAAATTGGCTACTGCTTCAATGGCAGACTCTATTCAGTACCGTCAGATACAGGTGGTTGCTGAAGATGCTGCAAAGACAAAAACTTTGGCTGACAGTATCTATACTGCCATCAAAGGTGGTGCAGACTTTGCTGAAATCGCTAAGAAGTATGGTCAGACCGGTGAGGCTACCTGGATTTCTTCTGCTAACTACGAAGGTGCACAGCTGGATGGTGATAACCTGAAGTATGTGAATACAATCACTACTCTTGGCAAGAACGAAATGACCAACCTGAACCTGGCACAGGCAAATATCATTGTACAGGTGATGGATAAGAAGGCTGTTAAAGATAAATATAAAGTAGCCGTTATTAAACGTCCGGTAGAGTTCAGCAAAGAAACTTACAGCAAGGCATACAATGAATTTAGCCAGTTTATCGCTTCTAACCCGACACTGGAGAAGATGGTAGCTAATGCAGAAGATGCTGGTTATAAGCTTTTGGATAGAAACGATTTGTATAGTTCTGAACATGGTATCGGTGGTATCAGAGGTACTAAGGAAGCTTTGAGATGGGCATTCTCTGCAAAGACTGGTGAAGTATCCGGTTTGTATGAGTGTGGCGAAAGTGACCGTATGTTGGTAGTGGGTGTTTCTGCTATTGTTCCGGCTGGTTACCGTCCGTTGGCTTTGGTGAAAGACCAACTGAGACTTGAATTGCTGCGTGACAAGAAGGCTGAGAAGATTATGGCTGACATAAAGGCTGCCGGCGCTACTTCATTCGATCAATTTAAAGCTATGCCTGAAGCAGTAAGCGATTCAGTGAAACACGTAACTTTTGCAGCTCCCGCTTATGTTCCGGTACTACGTGCCAGCGAACCGCTGGTAGGCGCTTATGCATCGATTGCCGAACTGAACCAACTGAGTGCTCCGATAAAGGGTAATGGCGGTGTATTTGTTCTTCAACCGTATGCAAAAGATAAACTGAACGAAACTTTCAATCAGGAAACAGAAGAAACTACGTTGCAGAATATGCATGCCCGTATGGCAAGCCAGTTCCTCAACGACTTGTATCTGAAAGCTGATGTGAAAGATAACCGTTATCTGTTCTTCTAAGAAATAACGATAATTGAGATATGAAAAGCCGTCTGATAGAATATCAGGCGGCTTTTTCTTTATCCCTGTGTCTCATTTTCTGCGCCTGCAATTGCCTTTGTGCAACTTTATTCCTACCTTTGCAAAGATAAACTGGAAAGATTGATAGATAATTATGCCGAAACAAACTCTTTTAGGACTGACACTCACTGAATTGCAGGAGGTGGTGAAAAGACTGGGAATGCCCGGGTTTTCCGCCAAACAGATTGCTTCATGGCTGTATGACAAGAAAGTGAACTCCATAGACGATATGACCAACTTGTCGCTGAAACATCGGGATCTCCTGAAAGATGTCTACGAAGTAGGAGCGGAGGCACCTGTGGAAGCTATGCGTTCCACAGACGGTACGGTGAAATACTTGTATCGGGCAGGTGATAAGAACTTTGTAGAGGCGGTTTATATTCCCGATGAAGATCGTGCCACACTTTGCGTATCTTCTCAGGTGGGATGTAAGATGAACTGTAAATTCTGTATGACGGGTAAGCAAGGCTTCAGTGCCAACCTGACTGCCAATCAGATAATCAATCAGATAAATTCTCTTCCCGAGCGGGATAAATTGACCAACGTGGTGATGATGGGCATGGGTGAGCCTCTGGATAATCTGGACGAGGTGCTGAAAGCTCTGGAAATCATGACTGCTTCTTATGGATATGGATGGAGTCCCAAGCGGATCACGCTCTCTACCGTTGGTTTGCGCAAAGGATTTCAGCGCTTTATAGAAGAATCGGAATGTCATCTGGCTGTCAGCTTACATTCTCCGGTCGCCTTGCAACGTCGCGAACTGATGCCTGCTGAGAAATCTTTCTCTATCACTGAAATGGTAGACTTGTTAAAAAACTATGATTTTAGTAAACAGCGTAGACTATCTTTTGAATATATTGTTTTTAAGGGTGTGAATGATTCGTTGCTCTATGCTAAGGAATTGTTGAAACTCTTGCGTGGACTGGACTGCCGTATCAACCTCATCCGCTTTCATGCCATTCCCGGTGTAGACCTGGAGGGAGCGGATATGGAAACAATGACTAAACTCCGTGATTACCTGACTTCCCACGGTTTGTTTACTACGATACGTGCTTCCCGCGGTGAAGATATATTTGCCGCTTGCGGCATGCTTTCCACTGCCAAACAGGAAGAGAATAAACAAGAATTAATATAAATTATTAACTTTGGCTCGGATGATATACGTATTCTTCGTAGTTTTGTAAAAACATTAACTGGTAAGTATATGAGAAAGCAGCTGTTTTATTTAAGTCTGACTATTGTAGCAATTGCCCTTTCCGCATGTAGTGGCGGTAAGAAAGGCGTGTTTGGTGCGACTTCAAGTGGTCGTGCGTATGAAATCCTGGTAGTGGTTGATCCCGCTATGTGGGAACGTCCTGCCGGTAGGGCGCTTTATGATGTACTTGATACGGATGTACCGGGGCTTCCCCAGTCCGAACGTTCTTTCCGTATGATGTACACTTCTCCTGCTAACTATGATGCTACGTTAAAGTTGATTCGTAACATTATTATCGCTGATGTACAGGATATTTATACCCAGCCTAAGTTTAAATATGCGAAGGATGTGTATGCTGCTCCGCAAACTATCCTGACTATACAGGCTCCTGATGAAGCTTCTTTCGAGCAGTTTGTGACGGAGAACAAACAGACTATCATTGATTTCTTTACCCGTGCGGAGATGAACCGACAGATTACACAACTGGAAAAGAAGCATAATGATTATGTGACGACAAAGGTAAAGAGTATGTTTGATTGTGATGTCTGGGTACCTGCTGAACTTTCTTCTACCAAGCAAGGAGAGAACTTCTTCTGGGCTGGTACGAATGCAGCTACCGGCGACCAGAACTTTGTTATTTACTCTTTCCCGTACAGAGATAAAAATACATTTACCAAGGAATATTTTGTGCAGATGCGTGACTCTGTCATGAAGGCTAACATTCCGGGAGCGAGAGAAGGCATGTATATGGCAACTGACTCCTTAATGACCGATGTTCGTCCTCTTAATGTACAAGGAGAGTATGCGCTGGAAGCTCGTGGCCTGTGGCGTATGAAGGGGGATTTTATGGGTGGTCCGTTTGTTTCGCACATGCGTTTGGATCCGGTGAACCAACGTATTATTGTTGTGGAAGCCTTTATCTATTCACCTGATAAGTTGAAACGTAATCTGATGCGCCAGATGGAAGCCTCTCTTTACACTTTGAGAGTGCCGGGTGATAAACAGACAGGAGCTGAGATTCCATTGGGCGTGACGAAAGAGCAGAGTAAAGCTACTGATCAAGGAAAATAATATGTAAGAATGTATACGAATTAAAGAGATAACTTTCATCCGCAGATTACGCGGATTGCACAGATTTGTTTTAATCTCAATCTGCGTTATCTGCGTAATCTGCGGATGAAGATTTATCGTTGGAACTTCTGGCACATTCTTATCTAAAATGATATATATATTGAAAAATGGAAGATAATAAAATAAAAGTCGGCATTACACAAGGAGACATAAACGGTGTGGGTTATGAAGTTATTCTGAAAGCATTCTCCGACCCCGTTATGCTGGAACTGTGTACACCTGTTATTTATGGCTCCCCTAAGGTGGCAGCTTATCATCGCAAGTCACTCGATTTGCCGACGAACTTCAGTATCGTGAGCTCTGCTGCGGAAGCGGCTTACAACCGTTTGAGTGTAGTGAACTGCACGGATGATGAAGTGAAGGTAGAATTCTCAAAGGCAGATCCTGAAGCCGGAAAGGCTGCACTCGGTGCTTTGGAAAGAGCTATCGAGGAATATAAAGAGGGATTGATTGACGTGATTGTCACAGCTCCCATCAACAAGCATACCATTCAGTCGGAAACTTTTGCATTTCCCGGTCATACGGAATATATAGAAGAGAGACTGGGCAATGGTGCCAAGTCATTGATGATTCTGATGAAAGATGATTTCCGGGTGGCATTGGTTACCGGGCATATCCCTGTCAGTCAGATTGCTTCGACTATAACGAAGGAACTGATAGAGGAGAAACTGGTTATCTTCAACCAGTCGTTGAAACAGGACTTTGCTATCGATGCACCGCGCATTGCCGTACTTTCTCTGAATCCGCATGCGGGAGATGAAGGTCTGCTGGGAAAAGAAGAAGAAGAAATTATCATTCCGGCATTGAAAGAGATGTCTGCCAGAGGCATCTTGTGCTATGGACCGTATCCGGCTGACGGCTTTATGGGTTCAGGCAATTTCACTCATTTTGACGGTGTGCTTGCCATGTACCATGATCAGGGACTGGCACCGTTCAAAGCACTGGCGATGGACGAAGGTGTGAATTATACTGCCGGATTGCCTGTGATACGTACTTCACCGGCTCATGGCACTGCATATGATATTGCAGGAAAAGGTTTGGCGAGTGAAGATTCTTTCCGTCAGGCTATTTATGTGGCTATCGATGTGTTCCGTAATCGCCTGCGTGATAAAGCAGCACATGCCAACCCTTTGCGAAAACAATATTACGAAAAGCGTGATGACAGCGATAAGCTGAAACTCGATAGTGTGGAAGAAGATTTGTAGAATGACGAAAGCGGAAATACAACAAGTAAAGTTACGATTCGGCATCATTGGCAACAATGAAACATTGATGCGTGCGATAGACGTTGCTATACAGGTGGCGCCTACCGATCTGTCTGTACTGATAACCGGAGAAAGTGGTGTGGGTAAGGAAAGTTTTCCCCAGATCATTCACCAGTACAGTCGGCGTAAGCATGGTCAGTATATTGCGGTGAACTGTGGTGCCATTCCCGAAGGAACTATTGACTCGGAATTGTTCGGTCATGAGAAAGGGGCTTTCACCGGTGCCATCGGTGAACGGAAAGGATATTTTGGTGAGGCGGATGGTGGAACGATTTTCCTGGATGAAGTGGGAGAGTTGCCTTTGCCTACGCAAGCACGCCTGCTCCGTGTGCTGGAAAGCGGAGAGTTCATAAAAGTCGGTTCATCTAAAGTGCAGAAGACCAATGTACGCATTGTGGCAGCTACCAATGTAAACTTGACACAGGCTATTTCCGAAGGACGTTTCCGTGAAGACTTGTATTACCGCCTGAACACTGTGCCTATCCAGATACCCCCTTTGCGTGAACGTGGAGAGGATGCATTTCTATTATTCCGTAAGTTTGCTTCGGATTTCGCCGAGAAATATCGTATGCCTGCCATTCAGTTGACGGAAGATGCCAAGCAGCTATTGATTTCCTACTCGTGGCCCGGCAACGTGCGGCAATTGAAGAATATAACGGAACAGGTTTCCATCATTGAAACCAACCGTGAAATCAATGCTTCTATATTGAAAGGATATTTGCCGGAACAGAATACGATACAGCGGCTGCCTGCTTTATTCGGCGTCAAAGAAAACAAGAGTTTTGAGAGTGAACGGGAAATCTTATATCAGGTTCTTTTCGATATGCGTCAGGACGTGACGGAGCTGAAAAAGCTGGTACATGAGATTATGACCGAACGTGGAAATACTGCCGCTTCGGCTGTGCCTGCTGCTTATTATGCCCAACCGCCTGCCGTAGTGACTCCTGTTTCTCCGAGCGTGCCTACCATTATTCATCCTTCCATAAAGCCGTCCCACAACATTGATGAAGATATACAGGACACGGAAGAGTATGTAGAAGAGTCTCTCTCGCTGGATGAGGTGGAGAAAGAAATGATACGGAAAGCCTTGGAAAAGCATCATGGTAAACGCAAGAGTGCGGCAAAGGATCTGAATATTTCCGAGCGTACCTTATACAGAAAGATTAAAGAATATGGATTGGATTAAAAAAATAGCCTCGACAGCTTTGTTGTTGAGCATCTTACTGGTAGTAAATTCGTGTAGCATTAAGATAGGACTTGCCCCGATCAGTTCGATTGACTACTCTAAAGTAAAAACTATTTCGATAGCGGATTTTCAAAATCGTGCAGAGTATGTATATGCCCCGTTGGCTACTGAATTTAACCAGAGCCTGAAAGACTTGTTCATGCGTCAGACACGTTTGTCACTGGTCAATAGTAACGCCGATCTTGAAATTGATGGTGAGATTACCGGTTATAATCAATATAACGAAGCGGTGGATGCCAGTGGATATTCTTCAAAGGTAAAAGTTACTTTGACTGTGAAAGTTACTTTTGTGAATAATACGGATCATAAGGATGATTTCACGGATCAGCAATTCTCTGCTTTCCAAACTTATGATTCTTCTAAGCTGCTGACCGAAGTGCAAGATGAATTGATAAGCCTGATGGTGAAAGACATAACAGAACAAATCTTTAACGCAACCGTAGCTAACTGGTAATAAAAGGAATGACGCCTGTACATTTGCAACAATGGATACAGCATCCCGAGGCGTTGAATCGGGATACCTTGTACGAACTTCGTACGCTGGTAGCCCGTTATCCTTATTTTCAGTCCCTGCGCTTGCTCTATCTCAAGAACCTCTATGTGCTGCACGATATCAACTTCGGTGCAGAACTGCGTAAAGCGGTATTGTATGTATCAGACCGCCGTGTATTGTTTTATCTGATTGAAGGTGACCGCTATGCCCTCCATCCCCATGCTTCCGCACATATTGTGGGAAAGGAGTTGGAAAAGGAGCCGAGCATTGACCGTACCCTTTCGTTAATAGACGCTTTCCTTGCCACTGTTCCGGAAGAACATTCACAGACGACGGAGTTGGATTATGCAATGGATTATACCGCTTACCTGATACGGGATGATGAAGAAACGAACGAAACAGATTCCTCATCAACTACCCCGACGGAAGTACCGAAATTGCGTGGGCAGGATCTGATAGATGGTTTCATTCGTCAAAGCGAAACGGAGGAAGGTATCAGCCTGAAGTTACCCAAAGAAGACAACCCGCTTTTATTGCCGTTGATTGAAGAAGAAACGGATGAAGCAGAAGAGGAAAAGGTGGTTGTTGCCGACGAAACTCCCCGGTCGGCAGTAGAGGAAACAGAACAGGATGATAGCTGTTTTACCGAAACTTTGGCTAAAATCTATATCAAACAGCGCCGATATGACAAGGCTCTTGAAATTATTAAAAAATTAAGTTTGAATTATCCAAAAAA
>OKSL01000906.1_pt1 | contig 13036 bp, 13 predicted proteins | sample 1606251 | NCBI WGS metagenome assembly OKSL01 (sample SAMEA3879543, study PRJEB24766) | human gut metagenome | biome: human-associated habitat; feature: feces | place: USA | collected 1985/1987 | reverse complement strand
CCTTGTTCATCAGCGTGGCGGAGTCCACCGTGATCTTCGGCCCCATGTGCCAGTTGGGATGGCGCAGGGCGTCCGCCGCCGTCATGTCCTCCAGCTCCCCGAAGGTCTTACCGTAAAACGGCCCTCCCGAGCAGGTCAGCAGGATACGCCGCACCTCCCGGCGATCCCGGCACCCCTGTAAGCACTGGAACACCGCGCTGTGCTCCGAGTCCACCGGTACGATCTCCGCGCCGTATCTCTCCGCCGCGTCCATCACCAGCTCCCCGGCGCACACCAGCGTCTCCTTGTTGGCCAGCGCGATGCGCTTGCCTTTTTCGATGGCCGCCAGCGTGGGACGCAGCCCCACGCTGCCCATCACGGCGGTCACCACCGTGTCCGCCTCGTCCAGCGAGGCCGCCGCCAGCAGCCCCTCCTCCCCGGCCAGCACCTCGATACCGGTGCCACGCAGCCGCTTTTCCAGCTCCCGCGCCGCGTCGGGGTCATACAGCACCGCAAGGCGCGGCATGAACTGCCGCGCCTGCTGCTCTAACAGGTCTATCTGTGTGTGGGCGGTCAGCGCCGCCACGGATATGCCCAGCTCCCGCGCCACCTCAAGGGTCTGCCGTCCGATGGAGCCGGTGGCGCCCAGCAGGGCGATGGTTTTTGTCATTGTGTATTCCCTCAATACAGTGTCGCCGTGTTCACCAGCATCCACGTCACCGGCGCGGCAAAGATCACGCTGTCAAACCGATCCAGCACGCCGCCGTGCCCCGGCAGCAGCCGCCCGTAATCCTTGATGCCGCACTGCCGCTTCACGCAGGAGAAACTCAGGTCGCCCAGCTGACCCATCACCGCGCCCACAAGGCCCAGCGCCACGCACCAGCCGATGTGCAGCTGCACCTCCGTGCACAGGAAGAAGACGATGCGGAACAGGATCATGCCCACCATGCCGCCCACCAGGCCGCTCACCGCGCCCTCGCTGGTCTTTTTGGGGCTGACCCTGGGCGCCAGCTTCGTCTTTCCGAACAGCATCCCGCCGAACAGCGCCAGCGAGTCGCTCATAAACGCGGACACCAGCGGGATCAGCACCAGCCCCGCGCCGTATTCCAGCATCCGCAGCCGCACCAGACACCCCAGCGCCAGCGGTATCACCAGTCCCGACACCGCCATGGCGCTGATGTCCGGGAAATCCAGCTCGTCGTCCTTGCCGTAGGCCTGCACCGCCGCAATGAACATCACCACGATCAGCGCCGCCAGCAGCCACGTCATGATCTTCTGCACGGTGCTCCCGGCGAATTCGCCGCCGCTGAAATACACCGTGAACACCGTGAACACCGACAGCGTAGCCGCCAGTCCCCACCAGTGCGCCGCCTTCTCCGGGGCGGCGGCGCCCATAAACTCGTGGCACCCGATGACGCACAGCGCCGCCACCAGCACCGCCGTGGCCCAATCCGGTGCGAAGCACAGCACGCCGATCAATGCCGGCACGCCGATGATCGCCACCAGTATTCTCTGTTTCATGGTCGTCACCTCACTTTACGCCGCCGAACCGGCGATCCCGCCGCTGATAGTCGATGATCGCTCTGTCCATATCCTGCCGGGTAAAATCCGGCCACAGCGTGTCGCAGAAATAGAATTCGCTGTAGGCACACTGCCACAGCATGAAATTGCTCAGCCGTATCTCGCCGCTGGGGCGGATGATCAGCTCCGGGTCGGGGATACCGGCAGAGTACATATTGGCGGAGAGGTTCTCCTCCGTCCAGTCCACCCCCTGCTCCGCGCACAGCCGCGCCGCCCGCAGTATCTCCGCCCTGCCGCCGTAATTCAGACACACATTGGCCTGGAACCCCGCATAGCGGCCGGAGATGTCATCCGTCTCATGCGCCAGCGCCTGCAGCTCCGGGGACAGTGCGCTGAGGTCGCCGAAGAACCGCAGGCGGATGTGCTCCTTTTCCATGGTGTCGATAGCTTCCCGCAGATACTGCTCCAACAGGCCCATGATGGTATTCACCTCATCGGCGGGCCGCTTCCAGTTCTCTGTGGAAAAGGCGTATACCGTCAGGTATTCCACTCCCAGTTCCTTGCAGTAGGTGGCGATGTCGCGGAACACCTCTGCCCCCGCCTTGTGCCCCACCGTGCGGGGCAGGCCGCGTTTTTTCGCCCAGCGGCCGTTGCCGTCCATAATAACAGCGATATGGCGGGGAAGGCGGCTCCTGTCCACCTCCCCCGCCGTATGGGGCGTTTTCTTCGTAAACAGTCCCATTAAACAGACATCAATTCCTTTTCCTTGTTGTCCAGGATCTTGTCGATCTCCTTGCAGCTGTCATCGGTCAGCTTCTGCAGGTCCTTCTCGGCGATCTTCAGCTCGTCCTCGGTGATCTCGGACGCCTTCTGCTGCTTCTTGAAGTTCTCCAGCGCGTCGCGGCGGATGTTGCGCACGGCCACCTTGCCGCCCTCGGCGTACTTGTGGATCAGCTTCACCAGCTCCTTACGGCGCTCCTCCGTCAGCTGGGGGAAGCCCAGACGGATGCACTTGCCGTCGTTCTGGGGATTGATGCCCAGATCGGACTCCTGAATGGCCTTCTCGATCCCCTTGAGGATACTGGCGTCCCAGGGGGTGATGACCAGCGTCCGCGGGTCGGGAGAGCCGATAGACGCGATCTGCTGGATGGGCGTGGGGGTTCCGTAGTAGTCCACGCTGATGCGGTTGAGCACGGAAGCGTTGGCGCGGCCGGCACGCACGGTGTCGAAATCGCTCATCACGGCTTCGATGCTCTTCTTCATTTTTTCCTCGTAAACCTTGTACTCGTCCTTCAACATGGGGTCAGTCCTCCTTCACGATCGTTCCGATTTTTTCGCCGCGCAGGGCGCGGATGATATTCTCCGGGTCTTTCAGGGCAAATACCAGCACCGGGATATGGTTGTCCATGGACAGGCTGGTGGCGGTAGAGTCCATCACCGCCAGGTGGCGCTTGAGCACCTCGTCGTAGGTGATGCTGTCAAACTTCACCGCGTCGGCGTTCTTGGCCGGGTCGCTGTCGTACACGCCGTCGATATTCTTGGCCAGCAGGATGACGTCCGCGTCGATCTCCGCCGCCCGCAGCACCGCCGCGGTATCCGTGGAGAAGAACGGGCAGCCGATGCCGCAGCCAAAAATGACCACTCTCCCCTTTTCCAGGTGCCGAATGGCTCTGGCGCGGATATACGGCTCCGCCACGGCCCGGATCTCCAGCGCCGTCTGCACACGCACGTCCACACCCTTCTGCTCCAGCACGTCCGCCATGGCCATGCAGTTCATGGCCGTGGCCAGCATACCCATGTGATCGGCCCGGGTGCGCTCGATGTGTCCCTCGCCGTCCTTCACACCGCGCCAGAAATTGCCGCCGCCGATGACGATACCCACCTGCACGCCCATGTCCACACACTGCTTGATAACGTCCGCCACCCGGCCCATGACCTGAAAGTCCAGACCGAAGTGCTTATCGCCGGCCAGCGCTTCGCCGCTGATCTTCAGCAGCACCCGCTTGAATACTGGTTGCTCCATCGCCGTTCCTCCCTAATTTTCTATCAGGTATTTTACCTTATTTCTCCCGTTTTGCATAGGGGGAAAATCGAAAATTTTTCTGAATTCTTTTTTGCAGATCCCTCCGCATTCTCCCGCGTGCCCTGCGCCTGCGGCGCGGAACGCAAAAACGAAAAGCTTTGTTTTTTTCCACTGGCGGTGTATAATGGAAAAAACATTTTTCCGGAGGCTGATTTTCATGGAACTTCTGCACGTGCTGGGCAATACATATGCGGCCGTCGCCGCCACCGCCCTGCTACCCGTTTATAAGCTCAATGACCGGGATGTGGTGCTCATCGACACCGGCTACGCCAAGCTGGACAGAGCCGGCCTGACCGCGCTCATCGACGGGCAGGGCTGGCGTCTGCGCGCCATTCTCTGCTCCCACGCCCACTTCGACCACACCGGCAACGTCCGGTATTTGCAGGAGCGATACGGCGCGAAAGCCGCCATCTCCCTGATCGAAGCCGGTATCTCTGTGAACCCGGACAGCTACCGCGCTAACTACGTGGCCCTGACCTACGGCAAAAGCCGTGAGTTGTTTCTGGAGGAGTGCTTCACCGCAGATCGAGTCATCTTCCCCCAGGAGGACCACATCGACGTAGACGGCGCCCGGTTCGGTGTACTGTCTCTCCCCGGCCATTCGGCAGGCCAGCTGGGCTTTGTCACGCCGGACGGCGCGGCCTATCTGGGTGACTGCCTCATCGACCAGGCGCTGATCGACGGCGCCAAGCTGCCCACCAGTATGTTCGTCGCCAGGGATCTGGAGAGCAAGGCCGCCCTCCGTTCTACCGACTACCCCGCCTATATCGTCGCCCACAAGCAGATCATCACCGACCGCGCGGAGCTGTCTGCCCTCATCGACAGCAACATCGCCTTCATCCACCGCAAGGAGCGGGAGCTGCTGGACGATCTGACCGACGGCATGACGTTCTCCGACTGGATATACGCCTTCTGCCAGCGGGAGAACATCCGCACCCGGCAGGAGCTGAAATTCAGCATCGTGGAGCGGAACTTCACCAACTTCACCGACTGGCTCACCGACACCGGCAAGGTACGCGTAGAGCGCGACTTCTGCGCCAAGAGGTATTACCACGGCTGAGATACCGTGTACGCATAGAAAAGCCACCCCATCGGGGTGGCTTTTCCGCTCTGCTTATTCGTCAAAGGGCACGCCGAACATCTGCCAGAACTGCCGGTTCTCGCTGTCGGACACCATGGCGGAGCTCCACGAGCCGAACATAAAGCTGGCGCAGCTGTCCGTCCCCTTCAGCACCGACACTGTCCGCCCGTCGTCGAACGTCACCGTCAGCTTGGCGCCAAACCCACAAGAGGACGCGCCGCCGTAGGCTCTGGCGTTGGTCAGCATCTTCTGCAGGGCGGGCAGGTCGGCCTTGGCGGCGGTGTACGTCTCGCCGCCGTAGAACTCCAGCTTGGCGGAAGTCATATTGCCCCGGAAATCCTCCGGCGTGACGAAGGTATAGCCGCACTGCTCCGTCAGTATTTTCAGCACCGTGGGCGGCACGGGGTAATCGGCAGTGCCCCAATAGCGGACATCGTCCTCGCCGCTGCGGTGCAGGGTGGCGCAGACCTGATACCACTCCGGCTGCACCAGTCCCTTCTCCGACTGGATGGCCTGCACCTGCTCCTCCGTCAGCGGCACGACCTGCTTGGCGGAACCGCCCGTCTCCCACGTGATCTGATAGACCTCCAGCTCCGCCGTTTCCGCCGCGCTCCGGTACTGAAACCGTACAGCGTACTGTCCATCCATGCCCAGGCCCACGAACTGCTCCGTCAGCTCTACCACATCTCCGTTGTGGAGCGCCACGTTCTCCTCATTGTACCGTCCGTAGAGGGTGAAGCCCTCACCCTTTATCACGGACAGCTGCGCTCCGCTGCCCACCTTATACACCGGGATGTCCTCGCTGTAATTCTCGTCGTACTTCACCGTGCGGTACACCACGGAATAGACCTGCGTCACGGCAATGCTCAGCTGATCCTTCTCGTAGCTGACGGTCACCGGCATCCCGCCGGTCAGTTGGGACGTTATGTACCAGGAAATATCCGCCAGCAGCGCCTCCGCCGCGTCGCCGTTCCCACGGGGGTCGGCCTGCCCGGACAGAGTCCAGATATACCTCCGCACCTGCTGCGGCAGCTGGCTATACCGCTGCGCCAGCACGTCCATGGCGCCCTCGGCATACGCCCCGTCCGCGTTCAGATAGTAGGCGCACAGATAGCTCAGCGCACACGTATCCCAGTCCGGCAGCGTGTCGTTGTAGACGATGCCGTAATCCTCCGCCCGGACGCTGCACGGGTCGTTTTCCGTGAGGGTGGGCCATGGGGTGATCTCATCACTGGCGTCCGGAAAATCCGCGTTCCACGCCCACCTGTCCTGTTCGCCGGCTGCGCGCGCATAGAGCATAATGCCGTCCTTCATCCACTCCTGTAACATGTTGATATACGCCTGCAAGCCCTCCGCGCTCTCCCGCGCCGTATCCGGATATCCGGGGTAAACGATCGGGTACAGTGAATCGCCGTCTTTATTTGATGTTCCGTCAGCGCCATGCTCCTGCCACGAGAACCACTCCGCGTTGTCGATCAGCGCCAACGCGATATAACCCCGCATGGCGATCTGCCGATAGCGCTCCTCGCTCCTCTGCGGCACCGCTCCCTCGTAGGTATACAGCACCGTGATGCCCATGGGTTCCCTATCCGTGCTCAGAGGCACGGCATAGCCGTAGTCCGCGCCGCTGCTGCCCAGCTCCCGGAACCCCAGCGCGTCCAATATCGCGCCCACGGCAGAGTTGTTGTCCACGTAGGGCGTCCGCAGGGCGAACAGCTTCTCCGCGTCCAGCGTCCCCACGTTCTTGTAGCTGGGCTTCGTCAGCAGGCACACGCCGATGACCACCGCCGCGGCGGCCAGTATGACCGCCGCCCATATCGCCGGCTTCTTATAGCCCAGCACGTTCTTCACTCTTTCCTCGCCGAAGGCCAGCGGGCACACCGCCGCCATTTTCGGCTGAGCGGCGCAGGACACCAGCGCCCGGGAATAGGCCGCCCGCTGCGCCGCATCTGCGTTTTTCAGCGCCATCTCGTCACAGGCGTTCTCCATGTCCCGCCCCAGCAGGACATAGGCCGCCCACAGCACCGGGTTGAACCAGTTCACCGCCAGCAGCAGGAACGCAAAGGGCTTCACCACATGATCCCACCGCCGGATGTGGCACCGCTCGTGGGCCAGCACCTGGGGCAGATCCTCCTCCGACACGCTCTCCGGCACATAGATGCACGGCGCGATAATGCCCAGCACAAAGGGCGTGCTCCACTGGGTGCAGCGGTACACGTTGTCCTGAATGTGCTCCGCCCTCCGCAGCGTCAGCCGCATCCAGATAAAGCTCAGCAGCATATACGCCGCCATGCAGCCCATGCCGATGACCCATATCCACGGCAGCCACCGGGCGAACGTCCGCAGCGTCACCGGCTCCGCCGCCGGTTCCGTCGGTATGACCGCAGCGGCGGCGCCGGAGGATTCCGCAGGCGCGGGAGCCGCCTCCTCCGGGACGCTTGTCCTCGCCTCCTGCATGGCGTGGTACGCCCGGCTCACCGGCGCTTCCTCCGCCTGTAAGCTCACCGGACTTTCCACCGTCAGGCTCACCGGCAGCAGCAGCCGCAGCGCCACCAGCGCCCACAGCATGCACAGTGCCCGGCGGGACGCCTTTTTCCGCAGCACCAGCCGCACCACCATCACCGCCAGCGCGATCAGCCCGGCCTGCCACGAAAGCTCCAATACCGTGTCGAACAGCTTATCCATGGTGCTCCTCCTCGAACTTGTCGATCATCCGCCGCAGCTCGTCCGCCTCCTGCTGGGTCAGCTGCTTGTTTCCGATAAACGCCGACAGGAACGCCGGCAGGCTCCCATGAAAGTTCTTGTCCACAAAGGCGCGGCTCTCGGCATTCTGCACATCCTGCCGCCCCACCAGCGCCGTGACGACAGCGTTCTCCGTGTGCACCACGCCCCGCTCCGTCAGCCGCTTGATGACGGTGTAGGTGGTGGATTTTTTCCACCCCAGCTCGTCGGCGCACAGCCGCACCAGCTCGCTGCTCTTCACCGGCTCGTGCTGCCAGAGGATCTCGCAGAACCGCAGCTCGCTGTCGAATATCTTCGGTGTGTCCATGGTCATCCCTCCTTTTCAGGTCGAACAGATTAGACCTCTTGCGTATAGTCTAACTGATTAGACCACTCTTGTCAAGAGCTTTTCTTGCAGCCGGCGAAAAGTTGATATATAATGATATGTATAACATATATTCAAGTTTAAAATTAAAGGAATTTCAACATGGATATTCTCTTTCAGGACAGGCGCATCGTGGTGGCGGTGAAGCCCTCCGGCGTCCTCTCCACCGACGAGCCGGGCGGCATGCCCGCCCTTCTGCGGCAGGAGCTGCACACCGAATGCATCCGCACCGTCCACCGGCTGGACGCCCCGGTGTCCGGCCTGATGGTGTTTGCCCGCAGCGCCTACGCCGCCGGCGACCTGTCCCGCCAGATACGGGAGGGCACCTTCGAAAAGCACTATCTGGCGGTGCTGCGCGGCGCCCCGCCGGAGCGGGAGGGCACCCTCACCGACCTGCTGTCACGTGACAAGGAAACACGCTTGACACACGTTGTCACCAAAAGGGAAAAGGGCGTTCAGGAGGCCTGCCTGCGCTACCGGGTGCTGGACAGCCGCGCCGGTCTGGCGCTGGTTCGGATACAACTGCTCACCGGGCGGACGCACCAGATCCGCGTGCAGTTTTCCTCCCGCGGCCTGCCGCTGGTGGGCGACCGGCGCTACGGTCTGGCGGACGATCCCGTGTCCCCCATCGCCCTGTGGTCGTGTCATCTGTCCTTCTGCCACCCGGAGTCCGGCGCGCCCATGACCTTCGACCTGCGTCCGCCCGCCATAGCACCGTGGGATATGTTCGATTTTCCTGTTATGTCAACGTCAGTAAAGTGAATTTACCTTACAGTAAATCCGGGAGCGGACGCTCCCGGATTTACTGTACTTTTTTCTATCCGCCCCGCATAGGCTTGTCTGAAAGGCGGTGAACGTATGAAAAAGAATCGCTGGCGGCAGGGCGCGGCGTCGGTGGCGGCTGCGGCGGTGCTGTGGCTGGCGGCGGTGTGTGCCGGAAGCGACGATCTGGCATCGGCGGCGGCAGCGGTGCGGCAAAGCGAGCTGGCGCGCTGCCTGCTCCAATGGGAGCTGGCCGACCTGCTGCCCACGGACTCCCTCCCCCTGCCGGCGCTGCTGGCGCTGGAGCAATCGCCACAGCTGGCCCGGGCGCGGTACGACGTAGAGGCGGCCCGGCGGGAAGAGCCGGAGGAGACGCCGGAGGTGCTGGATACGGAGGATGACCCCTCCCCTGCCCCGGCGGCCACGGAGGAAAACGGAACGACATCCAACAGTGACATGGCCCGGACGGTGGCCGTGACCACGGAGGACGGATATATCCGGGTGGGGGACGTGTTCATCAAGAACACCTCCCGGCAGACGGTGGAGGACATCGTCTTTGACGGCACGTTTGCGGCGAAGCTGGGCGAGGATGCGCCCCAGGTGCTGATCCTGCACACCCACGGCAGCGAGGCGTACACCATGCCGCCGGGGGAGGAATACGAGGACACGGGGAGCTTTCGGACGGCGGATGCCAGCGTGAGCGTGATACGGGTGGGCGACGAGCTGGCGAGGGTGCTGTCGGGCTACGGGATATCGGTGCTGCACGACCGGGCGCTGTATGACGATCCGGAGTACAACGGCGCGTACTACCGGGCGGAGGACGCCATCGAGGCGTATATGGAGAAATACCCCAGCATCGGGTTCATTCTGGATGTGCACCGGGACGCGCTGGAGGACAAGGCCGGGCACCAGTACAAGGTGGTAACGCGGGAGGACCCGGACTGCGCGCAGGTGAGCCTGGTGATGGGCAGCAGCTGGGAGGGCTGGCAGGAGAACCTGAAATTCGCCGTGGCGGTGCAGCAGCACCTGACGGAGAGCCACCCCACCCTCATGCGGCCGCTGACGCTGCGGAATTCGGACTATAACGAGTATTTCACCACCGGCAGCCTGCTGGTAGAGGTCGGCGCGGCGGGCAATTCGCTGGACGAGGCGCTGAAGGCCGTGCGGGTGTTCGGAGAGGGATTTGCGGAGGTAGTGACGGGAAAATAGGGTTGCAATCCGGGTGTCGGTAGGGTATAATGTGGAAAACTTATCAAAAAAAACGATTCCGGAGGGTATAGACTATGAAACGGAACCGCGGCTTTACATTGATGGAAATGCTGATCGTGGTGGCGATCATCGCTGTGCTGGCGGCTATTGCCATCCCTGTGTTCAACGGCAGCCTGCACAAGGCCAAGGTGGCCGCCGATATGGCCAACGTGCGGGCGTATTACGCGGAATTGCAGACACAGCTTATCTTGACCGGGGAGTCTGATTTCACTGAAAATCGCTATCTGAGCGAGATCACTTTTTCCGATGGCAGTACCGTCAAACTACAGGCGGGTATGGTAGCCGTAAGGCTGGAGCGCGGTCCGGGTCAAGGCTATACCGGCACACCGCTTAGCTATCAGATGTACTACGTATGCGACAAGGGCGACCACGAACTGCGGCTGGAATAATGATGAATGACGAAAAAAGAGACGGCGTGAGCCGTCTCTTTTCTTATCGGTTTTTCTTGGCCAGCTCCATGAGTTCCGGGTACTTGGACTTGATGTAGCTGTAGCTGCCCCGACCGTGGGGCAGCAGGCAGTCGGAGCAGTCCTTGACGCCGTTTTCCAGGTACCTGAAGTTGCCGCCGCACTTGCTGCCCAGGGTATACAGCGGGCAGTAGCAGAACAGGCAGTTGAAGTCCTCCGGGTGGCTGGTCTTGTGGCAGGGGAAGAACTCGCAGGCCCTGTGCTGGGTGAAGGAGTAGGCGCACTCCTCGGGCTTTTTGGTGTAGATATCGTCCATGTCAGTCCTCCACGGTGACCAGGCCGTCGTCACCCACAGTGACGGTCATGCCGGTCTGCACATATTGCAGGAACTCGTCGCCCAGGGAGTCCACCACGGGCATTTTGCTGTCGGTCCAGACATCGCCCAGAATGGCGCCGGAGGCGGCCAGGGAGTCGATGGGCAGGGAGAAGAGCATACAGGCGGGCTGCTTGCCGTGGGAGCACACCGTGAAGAGCACCATGCCGCCGGTGGTGGAGCCGATGGTCTGGGGCAGGCAGAGGGCCTTGCCGATCATGGGCTTTTTGTAGATGTCGGGGTTATTCTGGTCGCCGCACTTGACCTGCTTGTCGCCGAACATCATGGCCATCTGGTAGCTGGCCAGGGTGTTGAAGCCGCCATGGCTGACCAGCGCTTCGGCGGTGCAGGTGCCGGGGACCACCACGCGGCCCTTGAACTGCTGCATATCAGCGTCCCTCCTTTCCGGTGAGGATGTCCAGTATCTCCGCGTCGGTATAATACCGGGCGCTGGTGTAGGTGCGGAGCTTATTGGAGTTGGTGATGACCGCCTTCTTCTTGCAGAGGGGGTTGTTCATGTACATCAGCGGGCAGATGTAACTGAGGATCACGCCCATGCTTTGCAGCTTGTAGCCCTCCACGGTGTCCTTGAAGGCGTCCAGCACCGCCGGGGCAGCGGTGAACACGGTGGGAACGGCCACCTGCAGGCGGTTCTGCGCCCGCAGGGCGTCGGTGAGCTTCGCCGTCCAGTCCTTCAGCTGCTCCAGCGTCAGGTGAGGACAGCCCACGAAGCACAGCTGCGGCGCGGCGGCAGGGTCCTTCCAGATGACGGGATAGCTGCGCTTCACGCGCTCCAGCTCGGCGTCATCGATGATGTAGGTCCGATAGCTCTCCCGCAGCAGGGCCTCGCCCTGCTGTTTTGCCTCGGGGGTCAGGTGCTCCACATGGTACAGGCCCACGGCGCCGTTGGAGGCGGTGGCCGCGCCGAAGTCCTTGAGGTAGGCGCGGTTCTCGTCGTTCAGTTCCGTGCCCAGCCACTTGTCCAGTCCCCGGACGTAGGGCACGTCCTCCATGACCTTCATGCCGATGGCGGAGCCGAGAAGCTGCGCCTCGGGCCGGCGGGTGCATTTGACCTCCACCAGCCAATGGGCCTTGCGGCCCTCGTCGGTGAGCAGGCCGAACTCCGGCACGAAGCCGGCGATGCTGCCCATGAGCTCCAGCATACCGCTGTTGCGGTTGCAGCGGGCGCCCAGGACGGAGTTGGCGTAGACCACGGCGGAGGACTCCGCCCAGCTGAGGATATCACCCTGTTTTGGGGTGTTGCCCACCTGTTCCAGATAGCAGGTACAGGTATAGGCGTTATCGGCGGTGATGCCCAGCTTTTTCAGCTGCTGCTCATACCGGTCCTGCTGGGTGTACATGATCTTGCGGAAGACGATGTCCTCCAACAGACTGGTGGGGACGTGCTTATCCAGGGGCAGGGGGTCAGCAGTGAATTTCTGACCGCTGGTAAGGCCGGACTCGATAAGACGGTCGTACAGGTCGTAGACCGGCTTCATCACCGCCAGGCCGAAGGAGATGACGGTGTGGCCGTACTCACTGGTAACGGGGACCATACGCTGGGCGCCGAAGGTATCGCCGTACATGACCAGCGTCTTGACCACCTTGGCCATGGTCTCGCCCTGGGCGCCGTCCAGCAGGGCCTGCTGCTGGGGTGTCAACTGCATAAAACCACTTCCTTTGTTTCAGAATGGTGCTGCGCTGGCTCTATTGTACCAGTCCGCCGCGGGAAAGTCAACTTGACGAAGGGGACGCGGTGGGGTATACTGCAGGAGAAAGGACGGTGGCAATATGCGGAGCGTGCTGCTGTGGAAGGATATGGATCAGGTGGCGGAGCAGATGGACGCCGCCGTATTTCAATATGTGGGTGAATTGCAGACGGAGAGCTTTGAGGCCTTTGCCGACTTCGACCTGCTGGCCTTTGACTGGTACGATGTGCGGAAGGCGGGGAAAAGCGGCAAGGTGCTGGTATACATCGACCGGGAGGACCTGTTTTTCTTCTGCCGGAACGAGGCGGCACAGCAGTATGTGCAGGGTGCGGTGGACACGCTGACCGCAGGCGGACCGCTGAATGACCAGCAGCTGCTGTACCGGTTTTTTGCGGGGCTGTTCAAGGGCGACATGGCGTATCTGGAAAAGCTGGAGGCCCAGATCAACGGCGGCGAGAGCACCATACTGGAGGGCAAGGCCAAGGACGACGCGCCCCGGCGCATCGCCGCGTGGCGGCGGGAGCTGCTGCACCTGAAGCGGTACTATGAGCAGCTGGACGCCATCTTCGATGAGATGTGCGACAACGATAACGGGCTGATCGAAGCCAACATTCTGGCGCGGCTGGAGGTGCTGGGGCGGCGGACGGGCCGGTATCTGCAAAAGGTATGCGCGCTGCAGGAGCTGGTGGCCCAGCTGCGGGAGGCCTATCAGAGCCAGCTGGCCATCCAGCAGAACGACCTGATGC
>OKSL01000899.1_pt1 | contig 13130 bp, 10 predicted proteins | sample 1606251 | NCBI WGS metagenome assembly OKSL01 (sample SAMEA3879543, study PRJEB24766) | human gut metagenome | biome: human-associated habitat; feature: feces | place: USA | collected 1985/1987 | reverse complement strand
TTCATCCGGTACCTGCAGTATTTATCTGGCCCGGCATACGGGGATAAGCTCCGGGCACGGGAACCACTACAATTTCAACCGCCGTCATCTTAATCCACAAGCTTATTACCTGGGGGAAGTTTCTCTGGGGCTCGTCAGCAATGACGTCCACTACGCTATTATAGATACTTGCTCCGCAGAGATGGCCATGTTCAGGGTAAGCGTCATCCAAGGGATTAATCCGGCTGACTATCTTAAAATAGAAACAATTTAACATGAAAGAATTACAATTTTATTTCCCGCGACCCGGCAAGTGGGATGAATTCACGTTGACTGCCGTTTTCCCGGATATGGCGGGGTTTGTTCAGAATCAGCGCTACAGGCACCGGGAGCTGACGCCGGAACAGTTGCAGGCTTTTTCCGAAGTAGTGTCCGCCCTTACCGTTCTGTCTGACGAATGGAAGGCCGTTCAGGCATGGGCGAGGCTGGATATGTGCATGACCGGCACATCCACGGAGGGTAGCGAAGACATGGTCAAAACAGTGGAAGCGGTTACCCTGACCGTGGAAGCTGTCAATGGCCGGGGAGCCCGTAAACTGTTCACCAACGCAAATTATCCAGAATTTACAATTCCGGAAGCGGGGGCGGTGGCATTTTTCAAACATTTTACGGATAGCCGTCAATAGCAGGCAGCCCATCCGTTATCGTTCAAGGGGGGATGCCCAAAGGCGGGAGCTTTCCGTTTTACGCCAATAGGCATGGATGCTCCGAATGGAGCAGGCGTCGCTGCATGCAGCTCATTTTTTAACCGCACAACGAGAGATTCAGCACGTCCGGATTCGCCATATTCGTCAGGAGCATGGACCATCTCTTTTTCTTATTCATTGCAATTCCCTATACAATTATGAATATTCCAATTAAACGATTATTCGTCAACGTGTTCCATAACATCTGCGAAGGCTCCGGAACGGAGCTTCTCCACCAGATCTGCGTCTGGCGCAAGATGGGACTGGAAGTGCCACACGTTTCTTCCAGGGATTGCCTGGGCACTCTTAACGAATTTTGTGAAATCATACCGCATGCCTGAATCCATTTCCATTCTTCCTGCTCTCATTAAACTGGGTGGATTTCAATATTGCGCCAACCATGGCAACATAGGAGATTTGCTTATTGACATCGCCACGCGGCAGTTTTTCCGTCGCCATCATCTGCCGGCGCAGGAAAAACCTCATCGGCATGTGGTGTATGGCGGTGGCGGAAGGTTCGTGTCCTTTTACGGTTCTCTGGATGAGCAGAAAGAGGAACTGACGGCCCGCTCAGTGGAACGGTGCATTATCCTTCCGCACAGCTTTTATCAGGTAGATTCTCTTATTCGTTCCTTTGATGAAAGGCACCTGGTCTTTTGCCGGGAACAGCGTTCCCTGGATTATTGCCTTTCGCTCAATGATCGGGCGCAATTTCTCCCGGCGGACGACATGGCTCTTTACTTCTGCCCTAATTCCTTGCCGTCTTTTATCCTGGAAGAAAAGGGAACTCCCGCTTGTCCGGAACCATGGGCGGTTTCCCTCCTGGAAAAAATCCGGGAATCCGTGCAGGAATCTTCTTTCTGCGCATTCCGCGAAAATTACTGGCAGCAGGGGGCTTTTCTGCCGCGCCGGGGCAAGGAGAGCGCTCTGCCTGCGGAATTGATCCTGGGACGTGATATTTCCGATCTTTGGAATGGCTGGGGTGACGGTTCTGCCGAGCAGGCTTTTCTAATAGGGGGCCTTCTCTCTATTCTGAAGGAATTGGACATCGTCATTTCAGACCGCCTGCACATCTGCATTGCAGGTCTGCTTGCCGGATGCCGGGTATACTTCCTGGACAACAACTACGGAAAACTTTCCGGAGTTTATCGTCAATCCCTGTCCGATCATCCAAGAGCGAATCTCCTTCCTCACTCTGAACTTTCCGTACTTTTTCCCGAGATATTTTCCCTTGTCCGCGAATAGTCTGTTTCCGTCCATAAGCTCCTCTCCAGGGAAAAGGCATGGGCAGGAGATGTGATTCAACCTATGCAGTGGAGTAGCGAATATTGTGATGAGGAACTTACTCTCGTCTATTACAATTATCGTCATTACAATTCAGCTGACGGCAGGTGGATCAATAGAGATCCTATTGCTGAAAAGATAGGGAATAATGTTTATAGAATGATTCTCAATAATCCGGTCAAGCTTGTTGATTTACTTGGTTTAATAGAAAGAGGTCCATTTGATGGAAAACATCCTACTGTCAAATCGTGTTCCTTTGGAGAGTGTTGTCAAGAGAATATAAAAAGATTTTTCCAATGGTTCACGGCATCCAAAACACGTCGTGAAAGAGATTTTACAGATTATTGGAGAAAGTATGGTACAAAAGAATCATGGGATAATCATCGTACGGAATTTTTGAAAGCTAGGTTAAATGCAGTGAACTGCACTAAGATTATTTCTATAAAATAATTAATTCATTACGATACATCCTGAATTGGAAGTAGTACGTGAATGGATAGACGAAGTGGCGTTGCTTACTGGTCCTGGACCATTTCAAGTTCTAATTTCGGATTCTGGGCCTGTGCAAGAACCGGTTGGCAGTGGATGGGATGCATTTTGGGAAGGTGCATTAGCAGGAGCGCTAGCTGCTTTCATTGGTGGACAATTGGGGCCTCAAATTGCATTACCGGAGGAAATCGGTACTGTCCCAATTGGTGCTATTGTAGGAGGAGTTATGGCTTTATAATAAAAAGAATTAATTAATGGCAAAGATTGAAAAAAACATGATTGAAGCTCTCCTTGCACGGCCAACAAGCAAGCAGGTACTGGCCTTTGAAGGAGTCTTTTTGGAAGATTTAAATGATTATGTGAAATGGGCAATTGATTCTTTACATAATTCCCTGGGCGAAGAAATGGACGAAGCCCTGCTTTTGTTGAGTTCGCATTTTGGAGAGCTTTCAATTAATTATTTTGAGTTGCAGGACGATCTCCGAGCATTTGCCTCAGCCGCCAGAATAATTCCTCCAAAAGGCAAGGATGCCGTTAGGCTTTATTGTCTTGGATGTCTTCAAGATGTTGTCTGTGGTTTGAAAGGAGGAGTAGAATCTGAAAAAGACATGCTTCAGCATTTATCAGATTTACTTGGAAACTATACAGGGGTGGATGAATTTGGATTGATTCCGGAAATGGAATACCATTGGTGGCATCTTCAACAAGGAGAATCCCATGACGATATTGTAGGAGATTTTTGCAGGGAAGCAGAAAGACTAGTTCATTTGTTGCATGTAAAATTACATCGCGAGGGCGAATATTGGAAAATTACAGTAGAATAATTTTTAATATAAAGTATGTAATTACTGATGATTTTATTTATAGATATAGTGTTCCGGAAAAAGTTTCAGAAATTATATCTATATAAACACACGAGTGTTTCTTCTGGAAATTATTGCTTTCAGTTTTCTGCTTCTTAACCGAGAGCTGTTAACTGATAAAAGAAAACCCTGAAAGGATTAAGCTTTCAGGGTTTATTTATTGGTACCGCCGGTGGGACTCGAACCCACACTCTTTTGGAACTCGATTTTGAGTCGAGCGCGTCTACCATTCCGCCACGACGGCACGTGAAGTGGAAGAATTAAGCGGCAAGAGGGCTGTGGAGTCAAGAATTTCCTGTGGAATGTGGGAAGCCTGCCGAAAAAACGGAGGGAATCCACAGTGGATTCCCTCCGGAATGTTTCCGAATGGGAAGAACGTTTAGAACGAGTAGCGCACGGTAGCGTTAACGCTCTGGTTGGTCATGTGTTCCCTCTGTTCCAGATGGTAGAAGGCTCCGGCGCTCCAGGCGCTGGAAATGACCCAGTTCAGCCCCGCATGGACGATCAGGGCGTGGCGTCCCGGATGGACGCCGTCTACCCGGAAGGGCGTGCCGAAGGCGTCCGTTTTCACGGAAGCGTTGCGGCGGGAGACGTCTCCGGCGTAGGCAACCGTCATCTGCGGCAGCAGGTACTGGCCCCTGCCGACGGCGATCTGCTTCTGCCAGGTGACGCCGGCGGGGATGCTCCAGTTCTGCACGGAGCCGTCCTGGTACCAGGCGGTGCCGGAACCGGAACGCTCCCCGAAGGAACCCTGGGAGCCGTGCAGGAATTCAATGCCTGCGAAGGGTTTCAGCACATCCGTGCTGCTCAGGCGGATGTTCCAGGTTCCCTTCAGGCCGAAGCCGTACACGTCATCGTTCCAGGAGGCGGTGGCGGGTCTGCCGCCCAGCGTGCCGTCCGCATCGTTGTCCATGCGGCCGTAGGTGAAGTAGCCGTCAATGTCCACGCTGTTTCCACGGAGCAGGTCGCGGTGGTAACGCTGGTAGAGGGCCAGCATCAGGCCGTCCTGGTCTGCCTTGAACTGCTTGTCCGCGGAGTGGAAGGAACCGAAGGTCTGGCCGAAGGCCGCGCCGGATATCCAGTTTTTCGTCCAGGCGTAGTCCATGCCCACGGCATAGCCGCCGCCCTTGTAGTCAAAGCCGGAGGCTCCCGTGGCGGAGGAGACGTTCATGAAGTCCCCCAGCCCGGAGAACCAGATGTTGCGCGCTCCCGGTCCGCGGAAATCCAGTTGGGAAGCCGCCGTATGGGCGAAGCTGTCCACCACCCGGACGGAGGACCACAGCGTGTTGGCGATGCGGGAGGCTTCCTCTCCGCGCAGGGCCTTCACGGCGTTGATGTTGACCTTGCCGCTGAAAATCAGGTGCAGGCCGTCGTCGGAAACCGTGAAGCCGGTATCCGTGACCAGGTCCGTGCGGCCCTTCAGCGTGGGGTCGATGCCGGTGAGGTCCCACAGGGATCCGTCCGGATCAATGACCGTATCGGGGTCCAGGTTGACCAGGGAGAGGGAGAAGCTTTGTTCCTTGCTGAAAAGCAGGTTGTCTCCAATGACCACATTGACGTGCGCTCCATCCACATGGTAGGAGGAAGAGACGTTCATTTGGGAATAGGTGTCCGCTCCGGTATGGGCGGCGTCCGCCGCCTCCGTTCCGTTCACGATGAACGTGAGTTCCTGCACTCCCCCCCACGCGTTCAGGCCGCCTTCATAGTTGTGGTAGCCTGCGGAGGAGCCGGAGCCGATCACGATTTCACTGCCGTAATAGGTAACCTCTCCCTTGAAGGCGCCGGAACCGGAGACGGTAGAACCGCTGTTGGTTTCCACGCCGGATAGAACGGTGGAGCCGTTCAGCACCAGATGCCCCGGATTAGCCGGATGGGCGAATGCCTCACCCAGGCGGATGCTCCCGCCTTCCACGCCCAGACTGGCGTCCCAGCCGTCCAGAACGAGGGTGGCGTTGTTGCTGATGACGACGTTTTCCGCCGCATAGGAACCCCTGGCGACAACCTTCACATCCTGTGCCGTGACGTTGAGGTTCGCGAAGGCGCCTCCGTCGGCGGCGGAGGCGCTGTAGCCTGCCGTGCCGGAGTGTTCCCAGTTCAGGGTCTGTTCCTTTTCATCCTTGCCCGCCAGCGTCAGTTGTCCGGAAACGCCGCTGACGGCTCCGGAGGAAATGACGGCGTCCGACTGGCTCAAGTCAGCCTCCCCGCCTTCCAGCACGATGCCGTGCTCAGGCAGGTTTTCCCCGATGATGACCTTGGAGCCTTCCCCCACATGGATGCTTTCTCCGGGGTTGACGACGATGGGGGCGCCTTCACCCAGGAATACCTGGCCCTGGAGGCGGTAGCTCATGCGGTAGTTTTCCAGTTGGAAGTTGTCCACCCTGGCTCCGTACATGGCGGTGATGCCGTTCTTGATCTGGTCCAGCGTGACGACCCAGGCGGAATCCGTGGCGTTGAGCACCGTGGCGCCTACCGTGGCGTTTTGCGCCAGGTCCAGAGTTACGTTCAGGCCGTCAAAGCCCACTTCCAGGGCCGTTCCCGCCGCATTCTGCACCAGGGTCCCGTTGAGCAGCGTCATGCCTTCCGCAATGGTGAGCGTGCCGCTGCCGGAGATGGAGCCCTGGTTGTTGACGACGGCCCCGTCACGGAGTATCTGGGAGTTCCCGGTCAAGGTGACGGCAGAGCCGTGGCCCACGTTGACCCGGTTGAACAGGCCGGCAGTTTTTTCCGTGGAGATGGTCCAGTTCGCTTCGTTGTCCGCACTGCCCACGTTGAGCGTGACGGAGGAATGGTGGGTGGCCGTATCGGACTTGCTGGTGTTGACGGTTGTCCTCACCGTATAGTCAAACAGTCCCGGAGCGGCGTCCGTTCCGGACAGCAGCGTAATGGTATCCACGGAGCCTTCCGCTCCGGAGCCGCCCAGTTCCCAGATGCCGCTGATGGAAGCTCCGGCGTGGACGGTGACGTTGTCCGCCGTGTTTTCCGTGGAGAAGCCGGAACCCGTATTGGACCCGCTGTACAGGGCATACCCCGTTGCTTCGTCCCCCGTCGCCGTTGCTTCAATGACGCCGGTGGAACCGATGGTCGTCGTGATGCCGGCTCCTCCCATCAGGGCCGCCGCCGTGCTGCCGGCAGTTGCCGCTCTGACGGTTCCGTTGATAGTGCCGGTGGTCAGGGAGAATTCCGCCAGCAGCCCGTAGGCTTCCGCAGCTCCCGTGGAGGAGGCGGAGATGAAACCGCTGATGTTTCCCACGGACAGGGAGCCCGTGGAACGTGCCCCGGCGGCCGTTCCGGCCATGGCTTCCGCCCGGATGGAGCCGCCCACATTGCCGATGGTAATATTGGAATGGGTCTGGTAACCCCCTTCTTCTCCGGCGAAGAGGCCGTAGGCGTCCATGCCGTTGGTCGTGGCGGTAACGCTTCCCGTTGCTCCCATGTCGCCCAGCGTGATGTTTTCCCTGGCTTCAATGCCGATGGCGGAAAAGTCCTCGCTTTCATCATTGGAGCCGGAGGCTGCGGTGATTTGACCGTCCAGCCGGGTAATGTTCACCTGCCCGTAGTTGGACTGGATGCCTCTGGCTCCGTAGCCGCCGGCCGTCGCCGCGGAAATGCTGCCGGTGGAGGAAAAGGTGCCGATGTTGACGTCCTTGTAGCGCGGGCCCTGGTAGTCCATGGTATTTCCGTAGGCATACAGTCCCCTCGCATAGTTTCCTGTTCCCAGGTCCACGGAGATTTTGCCGGCCATCGTTCCAATGTCCAGGCGCCCCTGATAGGCGTAAATGCCATTGGAGGAGAAATTGGCCGTGATGGAGATGAGGGCGTCTTCCGTGATCGTTCCGATGGAGAGTATTTTCCCGTAGCTCCGGATGCCGGTGGCATTCGTTCTGGCTGCGGAGATGTTGAATGTTCCTGCTAGGGTGCCGATGTCCACATTGACTCCGGAGGAGGTGTCAATGCCGAAGGCGTTGTTTGCCGTGGAGGAGACGTTGAATACGGCATCCCCGGCAATCGCGCCAATGCTGAGGGTGCCTGATTTTCCCCAGATTCCGCGCACGTTGCTGGAGCCTGTCACGTTGAATGTGGCGGAGACCGTTCCCAGGGCCGCATCTGAGGCGGTTCTGGCTACAGTGGCGTCATAAGCGCCGGCCAGGTCTTCCCTGGCAGTATCCTGGGCATGGACCGTTCCCAGCATGCCGAGGCAGGCCAGGGTCATAGCCACAGCCTGCATCCGGTGCCTGGCGTGGCACGGTGTTTTTTCAGGAGTGTTGAACATTCCGGACTTCAAGGAGGCCGGACCATCATAGTCTGCTCCGTTCAAGCGGAGCGTGTTGGATGAATGCATGTGTATGGTCTGAATGCCGGAATACTCGCCGGCGGTTCATAAAATACTTCGGGGCTGGCGATCTGGCTCATTGCAGGTTTTTAAGCCGTGCAATATACAGTGGCGGTACCGCTCCGGATTCACACCGGATTCCCCATCTATTTCCTGCCCGTACCACGGGCTTCCCGGAAGCGCCTCCGGTTGGTGAGGGAGGCATGGCATGCCTAACATATCCTCCGGACCCTGTCAATTGGAACTTTTTCTTGCGTTTGGCTCCCTGTTTCGTATTGCCATGAAGGACGGCCATGCTATCATGGCGCCCCGGATGTTCGTTATTGTATTTGGCATATGTATGAAGCGTTAACGAACTCTCCTTCACATGCGCCGGGCATCGTCCGGGGAAGGAAACTGACGGAGAAGTGCCGTGACCCGTGGGTAGATATTATCCGTGTGCTGGCCATGTTGCTTATCATGATCCAGCATACTCCCGCTTCTCATGGCTTCACTGTGTATGCAACACGTGCGGGCGTATTTTTCTTTTTCATGGCGGCGGGTTACTTCCTGGCCCGGAAGTATGGGGGCAGCCCGGCCCCGGTGCCCTGGCTTAACTGGAGAAAAGCGTTTCTGATTCTGTGTGCCTATTTGTTTTGGATTTTCGTTTCCATGGCCTTGTTCGGGTTTCCCGCGGACATTGTAAAATGGATGATCGGTCTGGGAATAGGGCGCCCTCCTTTGGGAACTGTTTTATGGTTTTTGCGGGATTTAATGGTGTTTGTGCTGGTTTCAGGAGCGTTATTCCGGATGCCGCGGGCCTGTCTGCTCATTCTGTCCATGGCCTCCCTGGTGCTTTTCAGTACGAGCAATTCCCTTTACTTGTCCTTCGAATACATGGACAAGGTTTTCTGCGTTATCCATCCCAGGGGTTTTGGAGCATTTGCCCTTGGCATGTTTTTGTGCCGTTATTCCCTTGAAGAGTTGAAGAATGCAGTCGGTAAAGCGTGGCTGTACGTGCTGATGGTGTTTCCCGTTATTTTTATATGGGAAATGTACAGCACCGTTCAGGAGTCTGCGTTATCCTTGTGCATGGGCGTGCTGTGGCTGGCATCCTGCGCCTTCTTGATGATGCGGTATTTTCCGGGAATCTCCTCTTTCTGCGCCCGTTTGGCTCCCTCCGTCTTTTTTGTATATGCCGCGCATGCCCTGGTTTATGAGGGCATGCTCAGGCTCGGTTTTCCAAGGGGAAGCTTCTGGATATGGGGAATGGCCGTACCCCTTGTTTTTCTGGCTCTGAGCGGACTGTACTTTTTACTGGCGCGGATGTGTCCGGCAGTGTTGAAGTATATTGCGCTGAAGAATTGACCGTCTGCTATTTTTTTACGGTTACGGGAAGCCCCGCAACCATGAAGTAAACTTCGTCCGCGCTTTTGGCTAGAAGCTGGTTGGCGATGCCAAGCCCGTCGCAGTAGTGGCGCGTTTCCGCGTCCGCCTGGCTGATGCCCATGCCGGTTTCAGAGGAGACCAGAACCCAGGGCACGGGGGATTGGGGGATAAGTTCCTTCAAGGCCTCTATTTCCTCAATCAGCGCTTCCTGGAATGGTTCGTAGTCCGTAGGGTCCTTCTGGGCGTACAGGGTATTGGAGGTGAGCAGGGTTACGCATTCCAGAATGACGCCGTCCACCTGATCCAGCAGGCCGGATTCCCGGACGGCGGCGGCCACATGGCGGGGGCATTCCAGCGTAAGCCAGCTTGCCGGGCGCCGTTCCCGGTGCTTGCGCACGCGGTATTCCATGGATCCGGCTCCGGGCCACACCTCCGCCGTGGCGACGTACAGGATTTTTTTCCCGAATCCGGCGGCTATCTGTTCGGCGTATTGGCTTTTGCCGCTTCTGATGCCGCCCAGGACGAGCGTCATGCGTGCGGGATTGGCGTCAGTGTTTGGAGATGTAGCGTTCATGGGATTCCAGCATGGCCTGGTGGGAGTTCAGAAAGTCGTCCAGGCTGAAGACTTCCAGAGTGATGAGGGGGGAGAAACGGATGTCCCACATGGGGTGGAGGATGGCGTCCAGCGTGGCGGCGGCCATGTGGTGCAGGGATTTGTGGTCCCGTTTTTCCAGCCCGTGCAGGTGGCACATGCGTATGTCCGGCAGCCAGAGCGGCAGCAGTTCTTCCGGCCGCAGGCCTTCCTTCCAGACATGGCCTATGTCAAAGCAGCGGGAATGGGGCGTGGCGGAGACCAGCTTGTCCAGGTAGTCGGTCGGGTGGCGTTCCAGGTTTTCCAGGGCCAGGCATTCCGGAGCGGGCAGATGGGGCGTGATTTGCTCCAGGCTGCGGAGGATGCGTTCCGTTTCACGCTCCGTAAGATGGGGGCGCATGTCCGGGCCGGGAATGTGGTCCGTAACCACGTGCATGACCCACGTGTGGGGCTCCAGTTCCCGGGTCAGGTCAATGGCGCGGATGATGTTTTCCGTGTAGCGGCGCCCTGATTCCTCCGTGGCGAAGCCGCCGTCCGTGGGCAGGTGGACGTTCCACTTGACCCCGGCGTCCGCGGCGATTCCGGCCAGCTGGGCCTTGAGGACCGTGTTGTAAACAGTCTCCATCTCCTCCGTCACATGACCAACGGCCACTGTGCGGGTCATATCCGAGCAATAGCCGCCGAATTTGCAGCCGAAGTCCATGGTGACGAAGTCGCCCTTCTGAATGACCCGTTCCCCGGCGACGCCGTGGGGCAGGCTGGTATTGGGGCCGGATACCACAATGGGGTCAAAGGCCAGACCGGTGCCGCCGTTCTTGTACATGCAGTAGATCAGCTCCGCCTGAAGCTCCAGCTCGGTCATGCCGGGCTTGATGCGGGTGATGACCTCGGCAAAGGCTCTGTCGGTGATGGCCTGCGCCTTGCGCATCAGCTCCAGCTCCCAGTCCTCCTTGGTGGCGCGGAAAGCGTAGATGGGCTTGTGGAAAGGCACCAGCTTGGCGTTCAGCTTCTCGTCGTAGTGGAAATACTCCTCGGCGGTGAGGTAATGTTCCTCGTAGCCAAGAGTGGTCACGCCGAAATCGGCAATGGCCGTGTTCAGGCGCTGGATGTAGCCGACCTCCCGGTTCACGTCCAGAACCTCAAAGCCCTTCAGGTTCTTTTCGGCGGACTCGATGTAGCGGCTGTCAGTGAAGTAGCGGCAGCCCTTCTTTGTGACGATGGCGACGCCCTCGGCGATGTCGAATTCCGCGCCGTAATGGCGGCTGTAGCGGGAGGTCAGCAGCAGGCCGTCCACATCCCCGTCCAGCAGGGTCAGATACTTGTCAAGATTTTTCATGGTCAGATTCTCCTTTTCTTTGCAGGTAAAATAAATGGCAGTTCCAGCACGTGACGTGCCTTCAGCCAGAAATTGTGATTGTTGATGGCGCTGACCAGAATGGAGGTCACGCCGACGCAGTTCGCGCCAAGGGTATCGGTGTAGATTTGATCGCCCACCAGCGCGGCGTTCTTTGCCGGGATGTCATATTTCGCCAGACACTCCCGGATGCCCTTGGAAAATGGCTTTTTCGCGTGGGTGATGCAGTCCAGACCATGCTCCCTGCAGAAACGGGGCACCCGGTCTTTGTGACTGTTGGAGACGATGCACACGGTGATGTCCGTCTGCTTCATCCGGTCCAGCCACGCCGTCATCTCCGCCGTGGGAACGTCAGTGGTGTAGGGTACAATGGTATTGTCAAAATCCAGCATCAGCAGCCGGATGTCCCGGGCGTGGAGCAGCTCCGGCGTTATGTCGGTGAGGCGGTTTGCGATGATTTTGGGCAGAAGAGAAAAGGGCATAATGTTCTCCCGTGGTTCGTATAGTGTTCGTAGAGCGGAGTCGTCTCCGCGTTTCGGCTTACATTATAACACGGAAAGGAGGATTTGTCCATGGCGATTCGTCCGTTTCTTGCCATGACAGCGGCGGAAATCCGGGGAACTGAGACGCTTCCGCCGAAAACTGCATGGATGGCCTGTCATTTTTCCCCCTATTCCACAGGGCTTTCCAATCTGCCGAAGGCACTGCCCCCCGGCTCCATGGTGATTCTGGACGACATCACCCCCATCCATAGGCATGACTCCGAAACCATCGCCGCCCAGCTGCGCCCCCGGTTGGATGCGCTTAAATGCAGCGGCGTTCTGCTGGATTTTCAGCGGCCGGGGTATGAAGAAGCCGAACTTCTGGCGAGGCGACTTTCCGAAGCCCTCCCCTGCCCCGTGGGCGCGTCCGCGCTTTACGGGCGGGGGCTGACCTGTCCGGTCTTTCTGCCGCCCGTGCCGCCGGATGTAAATCTTGCCGATTATCTCGCCCCATGGCAGGGACGGGAAATCTGGCTGGAGCTGGCGTTGGACGGCGAGACCATCACCCTGACACCCGCAGGCGCTACCACAGCTCCCCTGCCCCCGGCGGCGCAGCTTTTAGGCGGGCACCGGGACGAAAAGCTGCACTGCCATTATCAAATCCACACGGACGCAGACAGCGCCCGCTTCACCCTGTTCCACACCCCGGAGGATTTAGATGAGCTACTGATCGAAGGCGAAGCGCTGGGCGTCACCCGCGCCGTCGGCTTATATCAGGAGCTGCATGGCATCTCCCAATTCCTGACCGCCCCGGAATGATTCACGCAGCAATGCCCCCTCCCGACCGGGAGGGGGCATACCGCTATTTACGACACCCGAAACTCTACATCGCCGTCCAGAATGACGGACGCGATCTCGTTCACGTCGATCATGCGGTTGAACATCAGGGTGACGTCACGGTCGGTGTATCCTACCGCAAACATATGGTTGGCAACATTCTCGTCCATAACCACGTACTCCGTGCCGTCCTTGAAGGAAATCTTCACCCGTTTAATGTATCCTTCTGGATAGTCCTGCATTTCTCTGGTATCCACGCAGATGGCAATGGGCGAAACCTTGATATTCCCGTCCGCCAGCGTCAGATTGCTCATTTCTCCCAGCGCTTTTTCGGGGATCGTGATCTTCTCCGGGCAGTCAAACCGCCCATCCAGCCGCTCGTCTACAAGGCTCTCATATCCGCTATCCACGATTTCCTCACGGGAAACCGCAGACGCCACTTCCTCGTATTCGTCGCCCAGCGCCTGCTTCAGATGCTCTATCGCCTCGTCCTCGCTGAACTCCTGCTTGACCTGCTCCTTGGTCTGCTTCAGCAGTTCCTTATAATCCGACAGACGGATCGCCGCCCACTGGGTGAAGCTCAGCACCAGATCGGTGCTTTCCGGGTTGTCCAGCCGGTAGTAATACGCCGCCGTCAGCTTGGTGTCCGTGGACTGATCGGGAATAATATAGCTGTAGCCGTACTGATTGATGTCCAGAATTTCCCCATCCGGGAAATAAATTTCACCGTTCTCCTGTAATGCATAGTCGGCAATGCCGTCGGGATTCTCCAAAGTGTAGGTCAGCACGCCGCATTTGGTCACCTG
>OKSL01000898.1_pt1 | contig 13149 bp, 10 predicted proteins | sample 1606251 | NCBI WGS metagenome assembly OKSL01 (sample SAMEA3879543, study PRJEB24766) | human gut metagenome | biome: human-associated habitat; feature: feces | place: USA | collected 1985/1987 | reverse complement strand
GGCGGGCCACGCCCTTCGGGGTAACCTTTGAGTCAGTGGATTACAAAGAGGACGAGCGCTCAAATCATGTCATTCGGAGTTTCATCACATCATCGGTGCGGCTTTTTTATAAAGGGGAACGGTAATCTTGGTTGATTACCGTTCCTTTTTTCTTTTAATGCCACTTCGTCATCTTTGGAGTTATTACATAAAAAAACATCCCATGAATTTATTTCGCTTCATGGGATGTTTTTTTATGTAGAGAGAGTGATCTCTTGAAAGAATTAGTGATTTTGACGTAGGTCTTTTACTCTGACTGCTTTTCCTTCGCTTTGTGGCAAGGAGCCTTTTTTCACTAGTTTCAGTTTGGGAGTCACTAATATCTCGTCTTTCAATTGACGTGTGATCTCTTTGCGTATCTTTTCCAATTCAATGTAATTATCAGTAGAGAGATCGCTGAGTTCTACTTCCACAATCATTTCATCCTGGTTGTTTACTGTTTCCAGTGTGATTAGATAATTGCTGCCTAATTGTGGGAATTGTACCAATATCTTTTCTACTTGCATTGGGAAGATGTTAACTCCCTTAATGATGAACATATCATCGCTACGTCCTTTAATACGGTCAATACGTAGGTGGGTGCGTCCACATGGACATTCTCCGGGAAGAATACGGGTGAGATCTCGGGTGCGATACCGTAGAAGCGGCATCATCTCGCGGTCGAGAGTGGTCAATACTAACTCGCCAATTTCTCCATCTGGAACAGGTTCTCCTGTTTCAGGATCAATAATTTCAACCAGATAGCAATCCTCCCAGAAGTGCATGCCGTTTTGTTCCTGACATTCAAAAGCAACTCCAGGGCCGTTCATTTCCGTCATACCAAAGCTGTTATAAGCTTTAACACCTAACATACGTTCGATCTTTTTCCGTTGTTCATCTGTATGAGGCTCAGCACCAATGACAAGTGTTTTTAAGCTGGTGCTTGTCGGATCTATACCTTCTTCTTGAATGACTTCTGCCAGGCGAATAGCATAGCTGGGAATAGCATGAAGCGCAGTTGTTTTGAAATCAGTAATGAATTTAATCTGTCGCTTACTGTTTCCGGCGGCAGCAGGAACTGTCAGTGCTCCCAAACGTTCTGCTCCATATTGAAAACCTAATCCTCCGGTGAACATACCATATCCGGAACTATTCTGGAAAACATCCGTTTTGCGTATGCCTACCATATAGAGACAGCGTGCTACCAGGTTTGCCCAAGAGTCCAGATCGTGCTGAGAATGAACAATCAGAGTCGGAGTACCGGTTGTTCCACTTGAAGAATGAATACGTACCCCATCTTCCTGCATATTACCTGAAACTAGACCAAAAGGGTAGGTGGCACGCATATCAGCTTTAGTAGTAAATGGGATTTTTCGAATATCTTCAAGGCTTTGAATGCTATCAGCTGTGATATTATGTTCTTGGAACACTTTTTTGTAATACGGTGAATTAGCTGCAATACTTATCGTCTTTTTAAGCCGCTGAAGTTGCAATTCCTGCAACTTCTCACGGCTCATGGTCTCTATGTCTTCTTCCCAGTATTTGTTATTCATGGTAGTTTGTTTTGGAGGGTCTTTACATTAATTTTTCGGCAATTTCTTTTCCGGCAGCCAGTGCTTTGAGGTTCATCTCTACAATAGCCTCGCCTTTGCGTTCGAAGATTTCGCGGATGCTGGTTTGTATTTTCTCATAGTCAATTCCTAGAAAGGGAATGGTAGCCCCAAGCAAAACAATATTTGCTACGCGAATAGAACCAATTTCTTTAGCTACCTTATCCACATTCAGAACGATTTTATGGGGCAATTTATCCAACTCTGCCCGCACATCAGCTTCTGCCGGATAGTTGGGGATATTAACGAACGGAGTTTCGTTAGTTACCAGCCAGCCTTCAGAACTTAAATAGGGGAGATAGCGTAATCCTTCCATGGGCTCAAGTGAGATGATCAAATCGCATTTGCCTGAAGGAATAAGATCAGAGGCAATAGGTTGATCACTGATACGTAAATTGGATTGTACGTCACCGCCACGTTGGCTCATGCCATGTACTTCCGCTTGTTTCATATATAATCCGTCTTTAAGGGCGGCTTTACCAATTACTGTGGCGATAGAGAGGATGCCTTGTCCACCAACGCCGGAAAGTATGATATCTTTTTTCATGGTTTTACTTGTTTCGTTTTTTACGTGCTAAAGTTTGAATGCATTCTCTGCGTGGTATAATAACAGATACACCACGATATTCGATTTCTTCACGGATAATCTGTTTCATTTCTTCATAATTCTTTTTAAGGGGAACTACTACGCGAATGTGTTCAGGAGCTACGCCGATACCAGCGCAGATTGCTTCGATACGTCCTGTGCCGGCGGAATCCTGACCGCCTGTCATAGCGGTAGTTTCATTGTCTGAGATGACAATGGTAACATTAGCATTTTCATTGACACAGTCTAGAAGTCCTGTCATGCCGGAATGGGTAAAAGTTGAGTCTCCGATGACTGCCACTGCGGGGTGAAGACCGCCATCAGAGGCGCCTTTTGCCATTGTAATGGATGCCCCCATGTCTACACATGAATTGATAGCATTGAATGGCGCATTGGCTCCTAAAGTATAACAACCAATATCACTGAATACCTTATGAGTTGGATATTCTTCTTTTAGTACTTGTGTCAGTACAGTATACATATCACGATGTCCACAACCTTCGCAAAGTGCAGGTGGACGCATTTCTACAAGAGAAGGCACTCCAAACTCTGATTTGTTTTCTTTTCCTACGGTGCGCGCTACCTTGTCCGGATTTAATTCACCGTCCTGTGGCAATGTGCCATCCAGACGTCCTTTTACTTTAACGCCAATGCCGAGATAACCTTTCAACTGTTTCTCAACGAAAGGTTGTCCATCTTCCAATACCAGAATCTCATCGCAGGCTTCTACCAGCTGTAGAAGTTGTTTCTTGGGCAATGGGTATTGCCCAATCTTTAATACAGGATATTCACAGCCGTCAGGATAGTTTTCCATCAGATAGTTGTAGCCGATACCGCAAGCTATGATACCCATTTTTTTGTTAGGACCATCTATATACTTATTATATGGAGAACTTTCAGAGGCTTCTATGAATTCAGCCTGACGTTCCAACAAAACTTTGTAACGTTTGCGTGCATTACCTGGTAATAGGATAAATTGGCGTGGGTCTTCACTGAAAGATATTTCATTCTGGACTTGTTGAGCCTTTTGCTCTACACCTGAACGAGAGTGGGCGAGACGAGTGACCATACGCAATAATATCGGTTCGCCGATTTTTTCAGAGAATGCAAAGCCGTTATAAACCATGTCGTAAGCTTCTTGCTGATTACTTGGTTCGTACATGGGAATAAGTGAGAAATCACCGTAAAAGCGGCTGTCTTGTTCATTTTGTGAAGAGTGCATGCTGGGATCATCCGCTGCTATTACGATTAATCCACCTTTTACACCGGTAACGGCTGAATTGATAAAACAGTCGGCAGCTACATTCATACCTACATGTTTCATACAGACTAATGCTCGTTTACCAACAAATGACATACCCAAAGCGGCTTCCATTGCGGTCTTTTCGTTAGAAGACCAACGACTGTGAATATTTTGTTCAGCCGTAATGGGTGCCATTTGGATGTATTCTGTTATTTCCGTGGAAGGAGTGCCGGGATAGGCGTAAACGCCTGAGAGTCCGGCATCTAATGCAGCTTGTGCAATGGCTTCATCGCCAAGTAAGAGTTGCTTGCTCATATCTGATTGTTTTAATGTTAGTCATGGATTATTAATAAGAAAATAATCTGCGTTTTTCACTCGCAAATATAGCCTTTTGCTTTTATTTTATTACGATTTTACTTGAAAATCTTTCTTTCGTTTAAAGCATTCCAATATTTTCTAGCATTTTTCATATGATCAGTGTAATTGGAAGCAAAGTTATGGGTACCTGAAAAGTCCTCTTTGGCACACATATAAATATAATTGTGCTTTGCATAATTCAGCACAGCATCAATGCCAATGGTTGAAGGAATACGTATCGGTCCCGGTGGTAATCCGGCATTTAGATAAGTATTGTAGGGTGACTTTACATTCAGGTGCTCATTCGTAATTCTTCTTAGAGCGAAATCTTGAAGTGCGAATTTAATGGTGGGATCGGCCTGTAAGGGCATACCCTTATTTAAACGATTTATGTAGAGACCTGCAACCATGGGCTTTTCTTCATTGTTATTTGTTTCTTCTTCTACAATAGAGGCGAGTGTCGATACTTCTTCCGGGGTCATGCCTATGCTTGCGGCCTTGGCTAGTCGTTCCTGATTCCAGAATTTCTCATGTTCTTTCTTCATACGATCAAAGAAATCCTGTACGCTCATATTCCAATATACTTGATAAGTTTCGGGAATGAACAGGCTGGCCATTGTTTCCTTTGTATATCCCATTTTCTTTTGAAATAGCGAGTCGTTCATTATTGCTGCAATTTCAGTAGAATCAATCATAAGTTGTTTACCTACGCTGCGAGCAAGTCTATCTAAAGTACGTACATTGCTAATGGTCAGATTTATAGGTTCTTGATATCCTCTATATAAACGACTAAAGACGTGGTAGACACTCTCTTCTGGACGGATGGCATAGCATCCAGTATGGATGTTTGAATTGTAGTCACGCCATTTAGCCATCCAGAGAAAGCCTGAAAAACTTTTCGGATGTCCCTGTTTTTTTACCTTGTTATATATGGAATCAGGTGTATCGTCTCTGTCGATATAAATATAAGCTGTTTTGGAGGGATGAAACTGTGGATAGAATAAATAATAATAGAATGTTCCGGCACAAGCTGCACCAATAAGGAACAGGGCTGTCAATCCTCCTATGAGAATTCTTTTTGTCTTCTTTTTCATCGGTTTCTACAGTTTTCTTTAGTCAGGCAAAGGTAAGAAGAATCTATGAAATAAAAAAAAGAGATGCATAAGCATCTCCTTTCCTTTGAGCCGCTAGCCAGACTTGAACTGGCGACCTACGCGTTACGAATGCGTTGCTCTACCAACTGAGCTATAGCGGCAGTGACTTTTCATTTACGGGGTGCAAAATTACATCTTTCTTTGAAATTACGAAAAGAAAAAGGTTTTTTTTTGAAAAAATCTTTCTTAAAATGGTTTTCTATATTTGCTCTGTCATTTTTCCTTCTAAAATAATTGTTTTATCAATATAAAAAATACATCTTTGCAAATCTTACTGTCAACCTAAAATCTGACAATAATTATGAATTTGAAGATATATTATAAGAATCTTTCATCCCGTATTGCCTCCAAGTGGACTATATTGGCTATTGATATTTGTTTGATAATGATTTCCATGCTTTTAGCATGTATCCTTCAGCTCGGGGTATCTTCTATAATATATAAGATGTCATTGTATGTATGGATGATTTTTTTCTCTTTGTTTTGTAATCTGTGTTTCTTTTCTGTCTTTCATACATATGTTGGAGTTATTCGTTTTTCTTCGTTTGTGGATATCTATAGAGTGTTTATATCTCTTACATTGAGCTATGGAGTACTGGGGGTAGGAAATTTTTGCTGGTCAGCTTTTGGTTTGGGAGAAACATTACCCAGTGGAATAATTTTTATAGCATATATTCTTAACTTCATATTCATGGCATGTCTGCGCATTTTGGTGAAAATGTTACATGAAGTTTTGTCTTTTGATATTCGGCATTGTGTGAATGTGTTTATTTATGGCTTTCGTGGAACTGGAGTGAATATAGCAAAATCTATGCGTGTAAATAGAAATAATCATTATCGTGTATGTGGTTTTATTTCTGATGAGCCGTGGATGATAGGCAAACACACCATGGGATGTAGGGTATATGCTAATGATAAGATGTTATTTGAACACTTAAAAAGGAAGAATGTACGTACGATTATTGCTTCACCTGATAAGTTGGTGGATTTGGAACAGTCTGGTATAGTAGAACAAATGTTAGCTCAGGATATTCATGTGATGACAGTGCCTCCCTTGAGCGATTGTTTGGATGATGGAATTATAAAAGATATCCATATAGAAGATTGGCTTCGTCGTGAACCAATTCAGGTTGATATCCGTAAAATAGCGGCTTATGTTGAGGGACATCGAATATTGATAACCGGTGCTGCTGGTACTGTAGGGCGGGAAATCGTTCGCCAGTTGGCGGCGCTAAATCCATATCAGTTGATATTGGTTGATCAGGCTGAATCTCCTTTGTACGATATTCAATTGGAATTGTCTGACCATTGGAAGAATCTCGAAGTACGGGTATTAGTAGCAGATGTTACAAATTATACTCGTATGGAGGCTATTTTCAGAGAGTGTATGCCGCAGTTAGTCTTTCATGCTGCAGCATATAAACACGTTGCCATGCTTGAAGATTATGCTTCTGAAGCTATACAGGTGAATATTTTAGGAACAAAGACTGTTGCGGATTTGTCTGTAAAATACAAAATTAAAAAATGTATGATAATTTCTACAGATCATGCTTTCTGTCCGGTGCATGCTATGGGGTATAGTAAATGTTTGGCTGAAATGTACGTACAGGGATTATCTCGCAAAGTAGTGCAGGAAAATAGTCTTACTAAATTATTTGTAGTTCGCTTCAGTGATGTATATCCTGATGCCCCTCGCAGTTTAATGACTGTATCGGAAGCTTGTCAGTTGATATTGGAAACGGGGAATTTGGGTGAGAATGGTGAAATCTATGTGTTTGAAGATGATGCAGTAGAAGATACACTGCCCACCAGCTATGAAAAAATAAGGAAAAGCAAAGGATATTTCATTGATTATACTATGATTTGCGCGCAGATTAATACTTTAACGGAAAATAATTGCATGCAGGATTCAGCGGTAATAATTAACAAAATGAAAAAAATAATCTCATATTTTTCTGAGTCTTGTGTGGATGCCTGAACGGCTGAATGGAGTTTTTAATTCTTTTTCCGAAATTTCGATGTAAAATAAATGGGCGTTCTGAAATAATGTGCTACCTTTGTGCCCGATTTATATTTAACTGTAGGAATTTTAAAGATTAATCAAATATCTTATGCGTAGATTAATAGCACTATTCTTTTCAATCTTCATCCTCGTAGGGGGCGTTATGGCCCAGCAAATGTCGGATGATCAGGTGGTTCAATATGTGAAAGAAGCACAGAGAACTGGCAAATCGCAAAAGCAAATGACTACTGAGCTATTGCGTAGAGGAGTAACCAAAGAACAGGTTGCTCGTATACAAAAAAAATATGCCGAGCATAGTACTGCTGCAGATGGAGTAGAAAACAAACCCTCTCAACTTCGTGAACGTACTTCTTTAATGACAGACGGGAAAGCTATTAGAGGTACTTCTTATGAAGAAGCAGAATTAGAAGAACAGAAAGAAATAATTGATTTAAAACGTGATGCGAAAGCTACTCCTGAAGCACCAGGAAGCAATATTTTTGGTCATAGTTTATTTTCTAATAGAAACCTTTCTTTTGAGCCGAGTGCAAATCTGGCTACTCCGGTAAATTACCGTTTAGGCCCGGGTGATGAAGTTATTATAGATATCTGGGGAGCTTCAGAAAATACAATTCGTCAGACGATTTCTCCCGAAGGAACTATTTTAGTCCGTGGTTTAGGTCCCGTTCATCTTAGTGGTATGACTGTAAAAGAGGCGAACTCTTTTTTGCAACGTGAGTTTTCTAAGATCTATTCTGGAATTTCAGGTACTGAGCCCAACTCTGAGATAAAATTGACATTGGGTGACATTCGTACGATACAAATTAATATTATGGGTGAGGTTTCTGTACCGGGAACTTATACCTTATCTGCATTTTCCACTGTATTTCACGCTTTATATCGTGCTGGTGGTGTAAACCGTATCGGTAGTTTACGTAGTATTAAAGTGGTACGCGATGGTAAAACCTTTGCTGATCTGGATGTTTACGACTTTATAATGAAAGGTAAAATGAAGGATGATATACGCCTTCAGGAAGGTGACGTGATCATTGTAGATCCTTATCAGTCTCTGGTTGAGATTGTGGGTAAAGTCAAAAGACCGATGTTTTATGAGATGAAACCTACAGAGACTGTTGCTACTATATTAAATTATGCAGGTGGTTTTACTGGTGATGCTTATAAAAAAGCTATTCGTCTTGTGCGTAAGAGTGGACGTGAACATCAGGTCTTTAATGTAGATGAAATGGATTACTCTGTTTTCCGTTTGGATGATGGAGATATGATTACGATAGATGCTGTACTGGATCGTTTTGAAAATCGTGTAGAAGTTCGTGGTGCTGTTTATCGTGCCGGTTTATATCAACTAGACGGTACAGTAAATACGGTGAAACAATTAATAAAGAAAGCTGAAGGATTGCGTGGAGATGCTTTCCTGAATAGAGTAATTATAGATAGAGAGCATGAAGACCTGTCTCATGAAATCATTGCTATTGATTTAGGAGGACTATTAAATGGGACAATTGCTGATATTCCTTTGCAGAAAAATGATATTCTGTATATCCCAAGTATTACTGACCTGAAAGAAGAAGAAACGGTTGCAATTTATGGTGAAGTTGCTAATCCGGGTACTTTCCTTTTTTCTAAGAATATGACTATTGAAGATTTACTTGTTCAGGCAGGTGGTTTGTTGGAAGAAGCTGCTACAACAAGGGTTGAGGTAACTCGTCGTATTAAAGATCCTAAGAGCACTTCATTCAGTAGTGTTTTAGGTAAAACATTTACTTTTGATATAAAAGATGGTTTTATTGTTGGAGGAAATGCGGAGAACTTCTATTTAGAGCCCTTTGATGCTGTTTATATTCGTAGAAGTCCTGCTTATCGTAGGCAACAGAATGTGGTTGTTGCTGGTGAAGTACTTTTCTCTGGTAGCTATTCTTTATTGAAGAAGAATGAACGCTTGTCTGACTTGGTTAGCAAGGCTGGTGGTGTAACTCCGGATGCTTATGTAAAAGGAGCTCGTTTAATCCGTAAATTGTCCGATGAGGAAAGACGTCGTCAGAATGACGCTATCCGTATGGCTCAGAATGGTGAGGGAAAGGACTCCATATCTATACAGAAATTAAATCTGTCAGAGACCTATACTGTAGGTATTGATCTGGAGAAAGCTTTAGCCAATCCAAAGTCTGATTTTGATTTGGTTTTGCGTGAGGGAGATGTACTGTATATTCCGGAATATGTGAATACTGTGAAAATCAGTGGTTCGGTCATGTATCCTAATACCGTAGTGTATCAGAAAGGAAAGAATCTGAAATTCTACATTAATCAGGCGGGTGGTTATGGCAATATGGCAAAGAAGAAGAAAGTTTATGTGGTTTACATGAATGGTACGGTATCTCGTCTGAAGGCAAGAAATGCCAGTGCTATAGAACCGGGATGTGAAATTATCGTTCCCAGCAAGGCTGAAAAGAAGCATATGGCGATGGCTGAAATTTTGGGTATTAGTAGTACAACTGCTACAATTGCAGCAATGGTAGCAACTATGGCTAACGCTTTTAAGTAATTTGGATTATGGGTGAAGAAAAAAAACTGAATACACTTCCTCAACAACCAGAGGAACAGGAAATAGACTTGATTGAACTTGCCAAGAAAGTTTGGGCAGAGCGAAAATTGGTTTTTAAAGCGTGTGGATATGCTGCGTTAATAGGACTGGTTGTTGCATTTAGCATTCCCAGAGAATATTCCACTAGCGTAACGTTAGCACCAGAAAGCACTGGGAAAACTTCAGGAGGTAGCATGGGAGCGTTGGCTGCTATGGCTGGAATCAATATGGGCTCTTCTGTTGGAGAAGATGCTCTTTATCCGGATCTTTATCCGGATATCGTAAGTTCTACTCCGTTTCTGACTGAGTTGTTTGATGTAAAGGTCAAAGATGATAAAGAAAAGGTAGATACTACACTGTATGTTTACTTGGACGAACATCAGCGTGCTCCTTGGTGGGGTGCTATTATTTCTGCTCCTTTTAAAGTTTTGGGTTGGACCATCTCTTTATTTAAGGATGATGAAGTAGAAGGAACTGGCACACTGGATCCTTTTAGATTAACAAAAGACGAAGCAGACATTGCCGAAGCGCTAAGTAAACGTATTGCTGTTTCTGTTGATAAGAAGACAGGTGTTACTACCTTGACGGTAACAATGCAGGATCCTTTAATTTCTGCTTCATTAACCGATACAGTAATGCACCGCCTTCAGAATTATATAACTGAATATCGAACTAATAAAGCTCGTCATGATTTGGCTTTTACCGAGAAATTATATACAGAAGCAAAAGCTAACTATACGGATGCCCAAAGTAAGTATGCATCTTTTGTAGATGCCAATCAAAATATTATTTTGTTAAGTTATCGTGCTGAGCAGGAGCGTTTGCAAAATGAGATGAGTTTAGCATATAATGTATATACTCAAGTTGCCCAACAGTTACAGATGGCAAAAGCTAAAGTACAAGAAATTACTCCGGTATATACTGTTGTTCAGCCAGCGACGGTTCCTTTGCGTCCGTCTAAGCCTAGCAAGCCCATGATTCTGATAGGTTTCGTATTTTTGGCTGGTGTCGGTAGTGTTGGATGGATATTGTTTATAAAGGATTTATTAAAAGGATGGAAAAAGCAAACAACGATATGATGATGGATGAAAATTCGCGTAGCTGGTATGTATTGTACACAGCGCCAAGATTGGAACGTAAATTGATGCAACACCTTACTGTTGCCGGATATAAGACTTATTGTCCTATGCAAACAATTTATGTGAACTGGAATGGAAAGACAAAGGAAATTATTGTTCCTTTTTTCTCCGGTTGTGTTTTTGTAGAGGGAGATCTTAAGGATATGACTCCTGTTGTAGCTTCTCAAAAAGCGGCATTTTTAGTGAATGCTGATGGTAAAGAGCTTACTATAGTATCTGATAAGGCAAACCTTCCAGGAAAGTTTGCCCAATTATTGAAGTAATGATGAAGTTGATTTCAGAAGAACTGTTGGATAGTGTGTCCCATGAAGCACGAGAGAGTTCTCGTTTGCGTATGAATTATAATTTTCATGAATCATTGGACTCACCTATTCATCGCTTGCTTAACGCATTAGAGCCGGGAACGTATCTTCCTCCTCATCGTCACACTGATAAAGAGGAGACTTATGTAGTATTACGTGGAAGTCTGTTGACTTTCTTTTATGATGATTTAGGTAATGTAATAGAAAAAGTTAACCTAAATCCGTCGGCTGGAGTCTATGGGGTGGAGATTCCTTCCGGTACTTGGCATAGTATTATTGCTTTAGAGCCAGGCACTGTGATTTTTGAAATCAAAAGTGGCCCTTATAAACCACTTCCTCCCGAAGATATTGCGCCATGGGCGCCTGCACCCTCCGACTTGGAAGGTGCGGCTGTGTTTATGAAACGAATGTTGGAGGTTTAATTAGCACCTTCAAACATTCGGCTTCGTGCCAGCATGCATGCACCTACAATGCCGGCCTTATCTTTTAACTTGGATGTCGTGATAACTGAGTCTTTATTCACGAGGTTTAAGGAGTATTTTCGTACTGCTGTTTTTATAGGTTGCGTAATGTAGTCTCCGGTTAGAGATAATGTTCCTCCGATTATTACTAACTCGGGATTAAAGATATTTATAAGACCGGCAATTTGTTTACCTAATTTTTGCCCGATTTCTTCGACAATTTCAATGCATAGCACATCTTCCTTGTTTACTGCTGCTATAATCTCATCTAATGTTAATGGGGTTTCCATGTTAATCCGTTTGGATAAAATAGAATTTTCTCCTTTCTTTATTCGTTCCAGCAGAGTACGGTGTAATGCTGAGCCGGAAGCTTCTGTTTCCAGACAACCTTTCTTTCCACAGTGGCAGATGATTTCATTATCAAATGTGCTGATATGCCCAAATTCTCCTGAGAATCCTGATTTTCCTTTGTAGATTTTTCCATCTATAATGATTCCGATTCCTAATCCCCAGCTGACATTTACGAAAATAATATCTTTTTCTCCTTTAACGCATCCTTGCATGTATTCTCCATAGGTCATTGCTCGTGTATCATTGTCGATTGTGACAGTATATCCTAGTCTTTCACTTAATACATCTGCAAGAGGACGTTCTTCAAAATTAAACTGGCTGAAACTATATCCGGATTCTGGGTTTACCCGACCTGATACATTGACATTGATATTAAGAATCTTTTCAGTGTCAATTGAAAGTTTCTTGATGAAATTGAGAATAAGGCTACAAAGCTCGTTCATTCCTTCCAAAGAGTTCTCAAAATTATAAGGAATGTCCATTTTGAGATCTACCATATCTCCTTTGAAATTGATTAATCCGATATTGATGGAGAATTTTTTTATATCTACTCCAATAAAGTAACCGGATTGAGGATTCAAACCGTATAGATGCGGGTGGCGTCCTCCGCTTGTTTCCAGTTTCCCATAATCATTTATATAACCTTCATCGAACATTTCACCTATTAATTTAGTGACAGTAGGGATACTCAGATCTAACTCCTTAGAGAGATCAGGAATTGTAGAACTACCATTATATATATAATAGGTGATAATCCTTTTTTTTATAAGGGCATTTTTAGACCCCATTTCTATTTCTTTTAGGAATTGCTGATACATACTCTTTGTTAATTTCATTATTGTCCCGTTTTGTATATATTTTTACAAATACCCCAAATAATATACAGATAGGATAAATCCAATAATACATTATTATGTCAGAAATTTCACCTTTTAATGAAAACCAGTTTGTTATTGTACTAAAAACATATAATGCACTTGCCAATAAGGTAACGCCCCCTACATATAAAGCAAAAATATATTTAAATAGCTTTATATAAATATCATTTCCCAATACTATTGTTTTTCTGGTGTCCATCATGAAGATAAATCTCCTTTAGTTAAAAATGGTTAACATAACAAAATTAAAAATAGATAAAACAGAGTAAAGGATTGCCAATAGCTTAATTTTTTCTTTTGTGTCCGGAAAGGTAGTAGTGTTTTCTTCTTTATTTATTTTTTTATGTAAAGAAATGTAACAATATTTTTGAATTTAAGCAATTGTGTCATTAAAAAAAACTTTATGTAAGAAAGAGATTATGAATGATGGAGGATACGGTTATGTCCGA
>OKSL01000863.1_pt1 | contig 13668 bp, 17 predicted proteins | sample 1606251 | NCBI WGS metagenome assembly OKSL01 (sample SAMEA3879543, study PRJEB24766) | human gut metagenome | biome: human-associated habitat; feature: feces | place: USA | collected 1985/1987 | reverse complement strand
GCGTTGTTACGGCCGACGGCTGTTTGCGGATGCCGTTGTTACGGCGTCGTCCCAACGGTTCGAGGCGTCCCGCCACTGCTGCGACCATGTTGGTGGTGGGCTGGTTCGCGTCTCGTGCCCGATTGACGTGTAGGTGTCTTGGTTTTGGCGGATTTCCAACGCTGAGCCTGTGGACGACTCAAGTTGGGGGCAATAAATTCTGTGAAGGAATTGTGAACAGAGGGCGTGACTGCGTGAAGGAATTGTGAAAGTCACATAAAGTTCGGCACAAATTAGTAACACAATTTCTTGACTTTTGGCGCGGAATGGTGTATCACGCGCGCGCACGAGAATGACCCTCCCAAAACCCAATAAATGTAGGATGTAGGTGTAGGTAATAAGGGTATATAGGTTTTTTCCGGAGGACTATTTATATATATACGCGCGCGCGCGCGTACGGCCATCGGGATGCGAGCGTCAAGCCGAATCGAAAAAAATGCAAAAAAAAAAATCCCAGAACACCCGCCTACATTTCCTACATCCTACATTTCCTGTGGAAACCAACGATTTCCGACACGCTGTAGGAGAAGACCCGTAGCAAGTGTGCTAGGATTGAACCTGTCGAAAAACAACCATACCACAGGAGAAGACCCATGAGCCACACCTTCCACAAGCCGCAAGACCCGCCAACACTCGACATCAAGCCCTACAGGAACATCCCCAACGGCCTAGCACGCGAAGTCAACGGCCTCACCATGGCCGCCCAGACCAGCGAATACACGTTCACCGACGCACGACTCCAAACCATCGCCATGCCCGTCATGGACGGCACAGGCAAACCACGCTGGGACAACGCCTACTACGACGCCTTCTGGTCGCTCAGAAACGGCGACCTACGCCTCAGCGAAGACGACACCACCATGTACGCCCGCGACACCGACTGGCTCGGCGGCGACATGCCCAACACATGGCATCCAATCAGCAGCCTGTCCGAAGAATTCGGCTTCCCCACAGGAAACCACGCCATCCGCAACCTCGAACCCATGTTCAAAGCCGAAACACTCAAACTCCCACGACTCACACGCGGAATGCTGTTCGGCGACACCGCCTTCCACCCGCAAGGCAAACACACCGTCACGGTCGGAAAAGCCGACAAAGACGGCGCATACCTGTACGTAGACGACAGCCCATGGCTGAACGACCGCAAGAAAACCGCCGAACTCGTCGAACAAGCCAACAAGTTCATCGCCCAACTCACCGCCGACGACGAAAGCCGCGAAAACCTCCTACGCATGTTCGCCACCCCATTCCTCGAACCATACAAGCATCTCTTCTACGTGTTCTACGGACACGGCGGCGACGGCAAAAGCTTCCTCCTCGGCCGACTGGGCGACACCTACCCCGACAAAGCCGGCGGCATCGGCATCAAAGCCCTCAACTCGCCCAGCGTGTTCGAAAGCGGCAACGAAGCATTGAAACTCGACGGCCGCTATTGGGTATACGACGAAGAAGGCGACATGCTCACCGACAAAGACATGGGCATCATCAAACGAATCGCCACCGGCGACACCATCCACGCCCGCGGCGTCGGCCGCAACAGCGTCAACGTACGCTCCCAAGCCACGCTCGTCATCGCAAGCAACCACCCACTGGCAACCAGCAACGGCGACGCCAACACGCGCCGACTCGTACCCGTCATGTTCGCAGGACGCAAAACCCCACAGCAGATGCAGCCGCTCGCCGACTTCATCGACCAGTACGGCATGACCCCGTTCATGCTCGCAAGCGCCATCCTCTGGGCCGACAAGCCATTGGACGACGACATCCACCGCGACATCAGCTTCAACGACAGCGAACAGGAACTGGACGAACGCTCCATGTGGATAGTCAACGAAATCTGCGAGAACGGATACGCCGACACACGCCTCTGCCCATACACCGGCCACACCAGCGGCGACACATACAAGATGCTCGGCATCGGACTGCGCAGCAAACGCATCGACGGAAAAGTCTGCTCAGTCCGCGTCGCAATCGACGAAGACCGTTTCGCCCCCTACCGCGAACGCTACGAGCAGGAACTGAACGAAAGCCAACTCCCCCTGCTCGAAGACCTACCCACGCCAGAAACGCAGACCGACATGGAACAGCGTATCGTCGAAAACGGCGAAATAGTCAACGTCAAAGCGCCCGAAGGCTTCAAACTCCACAAAGAGCCGACCGACCCGGACAATCCAAAAGCCGTCCGCAACTGGAAGAACGGCAAACAGGAAGACGCCGTGGAAATCGGCCAAGGAGACGTGTACGCCGTAATCCCACAGCCCGGCAACATCATCATCGACATGGACGCGCCCAAGGATGACCACAGCCGCCACGGATACGACATCCTCCGACCCATGCTCGCCCCGACCCTCATGGTGCATACGCCGACGCACGGCGGCATCCACGCCTACTACCGGCTCCCCGAAGGCTGGACAGGCAAACTCAAGAACACCAACCATGCGGACGGCATCCCAGTGGACGTGAAAGTGGACGGACGAGGATACGTGCTCGGCGCCGGCTCCAACATCGACGGCATCGGCTTCTACCAGCTGGCAGGCGACGAAACCGACGTGCAGGAAGCGCCAACCGAACTGCTCAACTGGCTCGTCGAACACGGATACGGCGTCAAACCCATGCCCAAACCGGCCACAGCCAAAGAGAACACGCCACGCAACGGACGGCCAGACCTCACGCCAGTGCCCGAAGGACGCCGCAACGACACGCTCTACCGGTGGGCTTGGGGACGCCTCCACAACCATGAGGACAACGAAGCCAACATCCACGACGAACTCGTGCTACGCGGCCACGTCAGCGGACTCGGAGACACCGAAATCGAACGCATCTGGAAAAGCGTGAAGGAAACCGCGTGACGAATCCAATCGGACGATTGTGCGGCACCGGCGCACGGCATGGGGCGGACGTAGCAATCCGCCCCACCGGACGCGGACCGGCATGCGTCTTCGAATGCCCGCGATGCGGGCGAACCCTCGCCGAACCCACGTGACCGAAAACGGCCGCATCATGTTCAGCCACCGGACTAGAATAAGAACCACGCGCAACGTCGGACTGGCATGCGCAATCATCGGACGAACCCTAGGAAAGGAACACGAATGCATGACACGCTCACCGCAATCGCATACGGGGCCATCGCCATCATGCTGACCATCATGCTCGCATGCGCATGGTATTGCGAATACGCGAACACGCCGGTGCATTACACGACGATCCAAACCGTTGACGAAGGCGGTTTCGAACACGACTGCCTAGTCGCGACCTACAAGAAAGACATGGCACTTGACTGCACCAATCCAAACGATTGAAAACCAAGCCCGCTCAATCCAAGAAGAACTCGGACGGCATCTCACCGCATTGCCCGACGACTTCGACAATCCGAAAACGCTGAAAGCGCGAATGGACTTGCGCAGGGCGTATAATGCTGCTACGGACATCGTGGAACTCACGATGCGGTTAAGATTGGAAAGACTGGTATGAACTTCAAACGACACTTGAATCAGCGAATCCGACTAGTGGAAGGAATCGAACCGGATGCGACCGGTACCGGAACGGGAGGCTCTGAAAGCCAGACTGGAAGCACGGCAGCCGTGACACAGCAGGAGCCGACAATCACCCAAGCCCAACTCGACGCCATCATCAGCCGAAAGCTCGCCAAGGAACGCGAAAAGCTCGAAGCAGCCCAGAAAGCAGCCGAAGACGCCCGAAAACTAGCCGAGGAAACCGAAGCGAAAGTCAAGGAGGCCCGTGAGAAGGGCATCAGTCTTGGCCTGTTGCAGGCGAAACGCAACACCATCGCAGAACAGTACGGGTTGAGCGCCGACCTGCTGCCCGCCGAGGAAGACAAGCTCGACGCTTTCGAGAAGCAGCTCGCGGCAAGCATCAACAGTCGCACGCGCGTCACGCCAGTGACCGTCGAATCGGCCAACAAGACCCCCGACTGGATGGGCGCCGCGCATGCGTGACATCCGAATCCTCAGCATGGTGATGCGCGACGAAAACGTTCCTGCGACCCTCTCAATCATCGACGACGACGTGGTGGTGAACTCACCCGTGGAGTTGGACGAAAACGAGAAAGACAAGATGATAAAACGTTTTGCCGAGCGCATCATACAACTGGGACTCGCAATGCACGACTGGAAGGAAAAGAATTGACCGACGAACTGAAGCCGCTCGCCACCGTCGAAGACACCGAAGCATACCTACGCCACAAAGTGCCCATCGACCTCGTGGACTATGAGGAACGCAAACGCGGAGCCGCATCAAACGTGCTCCGCATGATGTACCGCAACCAAGGCGACGACTTGGACAAGCAAGTCACGGAAGACCCGCTCACCCGCCAAATGGTAGCCGACATCATCGGCGTCAGCGTCGCACAGGACGTGAACCGCAAAGCATCCATGTCCGAAAGCGACACCGACCTGAGCGCGTTCAAAACGTTCACCCAAACGGCGGGCGGCTACAGTTTCACCGGCGAATGGCGAGGCAACACGGATGACGTGTTCTTCACCAGCAACCAGCTCAAACAGTTAGGCGTCGGACGCGCCACCATAGCAAGGTTCCAACTCTGATGCACTACGGACTCAAAACACACGAAATCACCATCACCACCGGAAACGGCCAACACACGGTCAAAGGCATCGTGACCGCGAACACCACAAGCGAAGACACCGGCACGTTCGACAACATGACCGAAGTGAACTCGCTCACCATCCACGTCACCACGCCGGACACGCCACCGGAAATCGTCGGCGGCGAACTCGAACACCATGGAAACACCTACCACATCACATCAATCAAACCGCCGATAGACCCAGAAAACAGGGTGATGTTCAACCCGTTCAAATGGAGTTTCAACGCGAAGCAGGTGCAATACTGATGGCAATACTGAAAGGCGCCAAAATCATGGTCGCCGCACCGAACACGGCAACCAACCTCGTAATGCAGTCGGCAGGATTCCAACAGGAGTCACGCCGCGCCGCATCACGAATCATGCCACAGCTGCGAATGGACTCATACAGAGTCAAACCACCATCCATGACCACATACCGCACGCTCAGCACATTCAACGGAACACGTCGAGCCGGAACGGAAATCAAATACTACAAGACGCCACATTCCGGCGACACGCTGAAAGGACTCGGACTGTGAGCAAAGACAATGAAATCGTCAACGACATCATCAACGGATTATCACAACGGCTCAACATGCGCGTATACGGCAAGTATCCGACCGTGAAGACCACCGGCCAGTATCCGCTCATCATCGTCACACGACAGAACGCGTCCGACATCACCCCATACATCCGACATTTGGACATCGCCATCACCGTGGTGACACGCGAACTCTCAGGCGGAACCGACAACACGCTCAGCGCCGAAATCGGCGACGCCCTGACCGACTGGTACAACCAGAGCCTATGGGACATCATGGGCGCCCCCCTGCTCAACACCGCCGACGCCCAGCCGACCAAAGACGGACGCGCATCCACCGTCTACGACTACCAGCTGGAGTACCTGAGTTGAAAAGCACGCAGGAGTCGGTCGAAGACCTCATGGAAATACTCTCACCGGCAGCCAAAGACATCATCACCGACGAACAGGTGCGCCAAGCCCAAGCCGCCGCCAGCAGCGGCGACAGGCACATGGCCGGAAAGATCTTAGGCGACATCTGGAAGCAGGTAGCGGAAAAATCCGCCGGACTAACCTTGGAACGGCTCGACCCCGACAGTTTCGGCAGGAAAATCGGATGGCTCATAAGCCAACAGCGTTCCGAAAAGACAGTCAGGGACTTCCTTGCGAAATACAAGCGCGAACTGGCCATCCAGCCGATGCAGGAAGCGACCGCCAACCTGTTCGCCCTCGACTCGACAACCGAAGTCGTACGCGAATCGGTGGGCGAAACATGCCAATGGTGTCTCGAACGGTGCGGAATATGGCACCCATACGACGCCAACCATTACGGCGTCTGGACAAGACACGCCGGATGCGACTGCAAAATCTACGTAAGGAACAGCCTCACATGACGCCAACCATCAACAACACCGACCCACAACACGTCGAAAGCCCGACGCGCCGAACCATCATGAAAACCGAAATGGTACGATGGTATCGAGAACAACAACGCCAAATGGCCGAACAGTTAAGGAGGATCTATGGCAGGGAAAACTGAAGAAGCCCTCTCAAGCCGCATGGAACAGGTCAACGGACTCATCGACAAAGCCTACTCGGACATGGAAGAGTATGGGCGGAAAGCCGAAACAACGGACGATGACCGCGAATACTATATGAGCATGGCAAGCAACGCGCAGAGAAACTACGTCAGCTTCATGCAACTGCTCATGACCATGACCAAAAACTTCGACGAAGCAGTGAAAGTCGATTCGCACAAAAGCAGGACAACCGCCACCAAAGCGCCGAAAACCACTCTTCAGAACCTCATAGCGAAGGAAGCGAAACGCTCATGACACTCACCATCGTGGACGAACAGGCAATCTCATTCCCATGGATTGAACTCATCAAGAACGCATACTCCATGCGCGTTCGGGTCGGCAACTTCAGCGCGGTCGGAAAACGCAGCTTCACCCGCATACTCTCCAAAGCTGTCGGCGGCGTAAACTCCTACTTCCTCATGCAGGACGGCGACCCACTCAGCACCGACTACCTCCCGTCCACAGACCTACAATTGGAAAAAGTCGCCGCGGTAGGCTTGGACGGACGCTGCTATGACGAGAACGCAAAGGAAATCGACGAAAACCTCCGATGCCTCACCCTCAGCCACGCGCCCGTCACCGACCAAGCCGTACTATTGGCGCAGCGTGCCATGGTCATCGAAGGACTCATCTCCCAAAACCTCGAACACCTCATGCTGCCCGAACCGGTCGTGGTCGGCACCTCCCCCGACGTGGTAATCAAAACAGACCCGAGCAAGAACCCAACCGATTGGACGAAATTCGACGCCAACGACGACCATGAAACCATCGTCCGGCCGGAAGTCAAACGACTCAGCCAATGGGATAACGGACAGCTCAAAACACTCCTGCAAAACACGGCGTTGAGCTTCCAGATGGAAACCGGACTACCACCGCAGGACGCTCAGATCCTGGACACGCTCGAAGCGACCACACAATCGTTGGTGTCGAACCGTGAAAGCTTCGTCAGCCGCGTCTACATCATAAAACAGGATCTGAACGCCGTGTTCGAACCGTTGGGCATCAAATTGGATTACGAACTCACGTTCCCGCAGACCGCGCAGGACATCGCATCCATTGGCGACGCCTACGGCAAGGGCGCTGACGCCGACACTCTCAAGAAGTATCAGGTGGTATGACATGCTGGTGAAGAATCCAAATTGGAGGGCGAACGTACGTCCAACATCCGACGTGGCAATCATGGCCGCGGAATACGTGAACTGGGGTCGTGGAAACGCAATACTCCCGTTTCAGGTCGAATTTCTCAACAACGCCTTCCAACGCAAGAAGGACGGCACTTGGAAATACAAGCGTGTCGCATTGAACATGCCGCGACAGAACGGCAAGACCAAAATCCTCACCGCCCCAATCCTCTACTACCTGTTCGTGCTCGGCCTGAACGTGCTCGTCACAGCGCATGAGCAGATTGCCGCGAACAAAATCATGGAGGATTTGAAAGACGCCATCGATTCGAACCCCGAACTGAAGGCCGAGGTCACGCATTTCAGCACCACCATGGGACGCGAGCGCCTACAGTTGAAGAACGGCGCGTTCGTCCGGTTCCGTTCACGCAAAAGCGCTTCGGCCGGCATGGGCGGCACGTTCGATTTGGTCATCTTCGACGAGGCGCAGGAACTCCGCTCCGAATACGAGGCGATGATTACCAAGACGTTGAAGACGCGCCGCATGGCGATGATAATCTACACCGGCACGCCGTTCCTCCCCTCGTCCATCGGAGACACGTTCAACGTGTTCCTTGACAACGCCGAAAACGACGATATGTCGTACGCTGTGCGCTACGGCATCGATGACGAGACGGCGGATATCGAGGACGAGCAGTTGTGGGCGCTCACCAACCCGCTCTACCCGGACGTGATTCCACGCGAAGCGTTCCTCACCGACGTGGCGATAGCCAAACAGGGTGGCGCGGACGGACTCATCGACTTCCGCATCCAAGACTTGGGCCTATGGTGGGCTGACAGCATTCCTCCCGCAATACCGATGGACTTGTGGGACAGCGCATACTCCGACCTCCAACATGACCGCGACACGCTCGTCTACGCGCTCACCTTCGACCCGACAACCAGCACGCTCGCCCTCAGCGTCGCCGCCAACACCGAAGAGGTGACGGTCGGCTCGCAGCATTACGACAAGTGGGCGCACATCATCGGCGAAATCGTGGACGAACGCCCCACCACCGAATCATGGCAGTGGGTGGTTGACGAGCTGAATACGCGCCCACGCAAGACAACGCTCATCTTGGACGCTGGCGGATTGAACAATCCGATAAGGGACATGCTTCCACGCGGGTTGAACGTCATCCAATTGACCGGCACCGAGTTCCTTGCCTCCCAGCAGGGATTCCTCGACCTGCTGAATGAGGGACGGTTCAAACATACGAACAATCCGCAGCTGACCGCCGAAGTGCAGAACGCGCAGAAGCTCAAATCCGGTTCTGATGACCAGTGGAAGTTCGCGCCGATACGCAAGACCGAAACCACGGCCGGTTTGAAGGGCGTCAGCATCGCCGCATGGTATCGTGGCGTCAACCGTCCGAAGGAACGCAAGGTCAGGGAGGTGATTGCCTGATGGGCAAGGATACGGGACTCTACCATCGAAACCGCACCATCCTCCGCGAACGCACCAAACGGACGGGAGCGCCCTGCTATTATTGCGGCGCACCGTTCTACTGGGGCCGCAACACAGCGCACCCGTTGGCGTTCACCGCAGACCATGTGATACCGCGTGCCGCTGGCGGAAGCGACAGGATGGACAATCTCGTCCCGGCGCACATGCAATGCAACCGCGCCAAGTCAGACCATATAGCAAGTCCGGCGACACGCCGAACGCGAACTGCGACGAGAAGGTGGTAGAATAAATACCGTTACGCAGCAATGTGTAGCTCTCTCTTGTGATTATGGTTTGCACGCACCCCGTTTGACGAAAGTCAAGCGGGGTGTTATGCTATGTCTTGGAGATGGTCGGTAGACAATCAGAGCAGCTTTGTCCATCATGCCAAGACCGACCGTCTCTCCAAAAAATGCACTGACTTGAACCGCCCCAGCACAGTCGTTAAACAATGCAGGGCATACCCACTGGCGACAGGGGGTCGAGGCGCACACAGCCGGAAACAATCGTGGTAGAGGCCGAGTCGGGGCCGCAATGCAGAAGGCCGACACCATCCACCTCAACCACGAAAGGCAGTCATGTCCCTAGCAACAATCGAACTGAAGCCAGGCTTCGTTGACCGCAAGCTGATTTCCACCCAGCCCGCGGCCGGAGCCATCGCAAGGATTTCCAACAGCACTCCAATCGACCTCATCGGCACGCAGATGCAGACCATCGACTTCACCGGCGAAATGGGTATCTTCGGCGAAGGCGCCGCCAACGCAACCGGACCAGAAAAGAGTAAGAAGTCAAACCCCGCCACCAACGGTGTCGTGACCATCAACCCAATCACCTTCTACATCAGCTACCGTTTCCCAAAGAAGTTCCTTCAGCTGTTCGGCGTTGACGGCGCCTACAATCCGACCGACGCCACCTTCCGCGCCGGTTCTCCGCAGACCATGCTTCAGAGCATCCTCGCGCAGCCGTATCAGGCCGGAATCCTCGACCAGTACCGCACGTATGTGAATCGTGCAATCAGCCGCGCCCTCGACTTCGCACCAATCTTCGGTGTCAACCCGGCAACCAAGAAAAGCTCCAACGTCGCACGCACCAACGGATACGTGCTCGAAAGTGCCGAAAAGATCACCTACACTCCGGGCACCGGAGCGGAAGCAGCCACCGCGTTCAAACAGGCCGTGCGAAAGGTCGCCGCACAGGGCGACGCGTCCGCGCAGGGCGTCACCACCTCCGCATACTTGGCCGCAATCGGCGATGGCCTCACCACCAGTGGCACGCCGACCCAGTATGCGGCCGACGTTCCGCTCATCGGCAACATGGTCAACCTCGGCGGCGTCACCCTCGCGGCCTCCAACACCGTGTCCGACCCCGCGGCGGCCACCGACTCCGGCCTGCAGCCCAAGCAGGTGCTCGATGCGGTCATCGGCGACTTCGCCAACCGTTTCGTCTGGGGTGCTATCCCACTGTCCGGCATTGAAGTGTTCGACTCCGGCAACCCGGATAGTTCCGACGAAGGCGACTTGGGCGCAGTCAACAAGGTGATGCTCCGCACCGAAATCGCAATCGGCTGGGGTTTCATCGGCGGAACCAACAAGTTCTACGCCATCACCCACACCGCCGCGTGACCACACGCATGGGCGGCGGCGACGCCGCCCATCCACTGATTGAACGCTAACAACGAAAGGAATTAAGATGGGCACAAAGCAGTCTTCCGCAAACGTGACATTCTCCAAGCCGGGTACTAGTGACAATAAGTCCGGCTATATTTGGGTCGCCCCACTGGGCACCAAAATCCCCACCAACGCCACCTCCGACCTGGACGGGCAATTCGTCGGCCTTGGCTATCTATCCGAAGACGGTCTGACCGAACCGGCATCCCTCTCCGCAGGTGACGATATTGTGGCCGCCGGTGGCGATACGGTCGCACAGGCTGACCCGACGTTCTCCAAGACGTGGACGGGTACTTGCATCGAAGCCCTGAACGTAGACCTGCTTAAGGTCGCATACGGCTCCACCAACGTGACGGTCACAGATGCGGGCGCGGGGAATGATGGCTTTATCACCGTCAAGGAGCGGGCTAGCGAACTGGAGCATCACGTCATCGTCATCGACGAAATGCTCAAGGGTGGCCGCAAGCGTCGTAACGTGATGGCCGATGCCACTTTCCTCATCACTGGCGACATCAGCCACGTGCATACGGCTCTCGTGAACTTCGAGTTCACCATCAACGCCTATCCGACCGCCACCGCACCGGCTCAAACCCAGTACATCACCATCCCAAAAGCGTAAGCTCTCCGAATCCGACGCTGACGGTCACCGTATCCGATGGTACGGTGGCTGACGGCGGGACGATGTGGGTGGTTGGAGACTGGGGACAAGACCAGCCATGGTCACGCTCCACCGGCGTGAAGATGTTCAAGGAGGCGAATGATGTCTATACTGGCGAACTCTCCCTCCCGAAGGGCACCAAGTTCGACATCAAGATTCTGAAGTCCACGGTCTCCACGACGAGCGGCGGCGATAATACTTGGTCTGCGGTCAAGTATGCCAGCACTCTGAACACATCCACTTCACATGATTTCGGAGAGTTTACCGACAATCTGCTCCCCAACGGCAACTTCAACGAAGGACAGGTGAAAAGGACTCCGGCTGAATGTGTAACACTTAACGGATCCACTCCGTTTAGTGGGTCAAATCACTTGAGTGTCGGCAGAGACGGACCTTCCTCATGCACTTCCCGACGTGTTCGTCCTGCCACCTAATCAAACACTGCGCCTTACCGGCTACATCCGCACTTGGACAAGTGGTGTTGACGGCGTTGTCACGATGAAGGTCGTAACACCACAACAGCAGACACTATTCGAGTTAAGCAATGGCGTTATCCAAACGGATGGCTGGGCTACGTTCAGCAGGACGTTCAAGACCGGCGACGTGCCGATGGAATGCCAGATTGTGCTATCGAACGAACTCATAAATAATGTCTGGTGGCGTCGCGCAGACTTCGACTCGCTCAGTCTCGTCATGCCATAACCAACATACCCCATGCCGACCACGGCGTGGGGTATACTTATATAGAAAGACAACGAAAGGAAACCCAATGGCAAAACGCAAGCCAACCATCACCGCAGAAGACTTCAACGAAAACTGGGGCGACGCCTACGCTAAACTCCTCCGCAACCGAAAATTCCAACAGGCCATCCACTCCGAAAAAGTCGAAGACGGCGTGGAAACCATCTGGCTCGTAGACAAGCTCATGCGCGGCGTATTGAAGGAGAACAAGTACGAAGCGGTCATGAACGCATTCGATGATGATGTGCTCGACGCATGGGAATACCTCTCGGGAAAATTGCCAGCGCTTTTGGATTCACAGTCGAAAGACTGACTTATGCGATAAACCCCGACCAGTGGGACAGCCAAATCTTGGCTGATTTCGCAAGCCAATACGGTAGTCCCAGACACTACAGCATCATAGAGAGGGCGAAACTCATAGGCACGTTCGGAGCGACGGCACGACTCTTGGACATCATCCAACAGTCAACACTAGCCCCCTACAGCGGCAAGGGCAGGAAGCCGAAAAGCGTATTGCCGGAAAACCGGAAGAACACCAAGAAGGAGGATTACGAACTCGATTCGATGAACACCGAAGACATCAACAAGGCGTTGGGTCTTCACCGAAAGGAACAATAGATGGCAAAGGGCAGCATCGCAACCGCATGGATACAAGTACTTCCATCGTTGGAAGGCTTGCAGTCCGCACTTGTCAAAGCAAGCAAGGGCGCGGTGCTCACCCCCGCCATCCAACCCAAACTGGCATCAGGCACAAGCCGACTCTTCGCATCGAACGGCTTGGGCATGTCCAAACTTTTTTCCGGCTCGTTCAATAAGAGCCTCAACCTGCAAGGCGGAATGAAAAACGCGCTCAACAGCGTGTTCGCATCCTTCAGTTCAAGCGGACGTCGTTCCGCCAACGCTTTCGGCAATGGCTTCGCAAACCTCGACCTCAACAAGTATCTGAATGCGGCAGCCGCCATCGCCGCCGTGGCATCGGTCGGCAAAGCCGTCAAAACCGTCACGTCCGACATCATCGAAATGGGCAACCAGTGGGGTCGCACCACCGCCATGCTGAAAAACGCGGTAGGCAACACCGGAGACTACACAAGCTCGCTCGAAACATCGCTGAAATACGCGAACGAGGTCGGCGTCACCACGGACGATTTCATCCAGTCCGCGGCACGTCTCCGCACGCTCGCGCCGGAAGTCGTGACCAATTACGGTGACGCGGCGAAATTCGCCAAACTGCTCGACATGAACATGATTAGCACCGGCGTGTCCACTCAGGAAGCGTCCAGTGCCATGCGGCAGATCACCCAAGCATTGGGCAAGGGCATCGTCAACGGCGATGAGTTGAACTCCATCATGGAGAACTCGCCGCAAATCGCACGAATGCTCGCCAAGCATCTCAACGTGTCCGTAGGCGAACTGAAACAGTTGGGCAAGGAAGGCAAAATCAGCGGCCAAGCCCTCTACGATACGGTGCTTGAGAACGCCGACGCCATCGAAAAGCAGTTCACCGCCATGCCCGTCACGGCAGACCGCGCGTGGAACAGCATCAAGAACACGGTCGGCGCAAGGTCGGCGGAAGCCGCCACCGCATTATCCACTAACCTCGGCAAAGCGTTGACCGCCATTTCCAGTTCAGGCATGACGGACACGTTCGGCGAAATGCTCGCAGGATTCGTGCCATTGTCGAACGCGGCCGCCGAGTTGGCGGAGACGTTCGTCAACCAGCTTGCGCCAGCCGTCAACAAGGCGTTCAAGATAGA
>OKSL01000857.1_pt1 | contig 13734 bp, 3 predicted proteins | sample 1606251 | NCBI WGS metagenome assembly OKSL01 (sample SAMEA3879543, study PRJEB24766) | human gut metagenome | biome: human-associated habitat; feature: feces | place: USA | collected 1985/1987 | reverse complement strand
AGAGTGCACTCTGTCCCGTTTTTCATGCCCTGCATGAAAAATATTTCCCTTGCCAGGCTGACACGCTGCCATACACAGCGAAGCGGTGCGGAAAACTCGACTGTCAAGCTGAGGCACCGTGCGCTTTCCATCTGACCGTGAAACTGTGCAGACGAGTCCCCTTTGTCAAGCTGAGGCGGCCATTGGCCGCGTGCTTTTCCATAAGTGGGGCGGGGATGTTGCCGCATCCCCGCCCACCCCCTCACGTCGACAAAAAATTTACATAAAGGAGAAAGAGACATGAAGAAGAGAGTCATAAGCTGGCTGCTGACCGTCGTGATGGTCGTCAGCCTGCTGCCCACCTCCGTGTTGGCCGACACGCTGGCCGCGGATCAGGAGCAGCAGACCCGGCAGGAACAGATAGCTCCGGCGGACACGGAGAACACCGTCCCTGCCGAGGATGAGGAGACGCAGGAGCAGCAGGAGCCTGCTGAGGAAGTGCCTGTGTCCCGGTCTGCCCGCAGCGGCGGCGCGGCGCTGGCGCTGGCGGAAGGAACTGTCGGCTCTGCGAAGGAGTTTGCGGCGATGGAGCCCGACGGCAATTATCAATTGACGGCGGACATCACTGTCACGGCGCCCTATGGCAACGATATTACCGGCTTTACCGGCTTTACCGGCACCTTTGACGGCAACGGCCACACCGTGATGCTGAATATCACCGCTTCCACGCCCAATGTCGGCCTGTTCAGCAAACTGGCGGGCGGCGCCGTGGTGAAGAATGTGAAAGTGGATGGTACAGTGTCGGGCACGGAAGGCGTTGCCGGCATTGCAGCCCAAGCCAATGGCGCAACCATTAGTGGCTGTATCAACTGTGCAATAATCTCCGCAACCGGACGATATGTAGGCGGTATCGTTGGAAAACTGCAGGGAGGTACAGTAGAGAATTGCTATAACACAGGTGCCATTTCCAGCAGCAGAAACCGCCCTGCTGTGAATTTGGGTGGTATTGTCGGCTATATTGATGAAAGTGCAACTGTCAAAAATTGCTATAATGTAGGGGAAATTACAGTAACAAACAAGGCAACTAATATGGCTGGCATCGCAGGTTGGTGTGTTGCCTCTACAGTAGAGAATTGTTACTACTTGATGGGAACGGCCACTGCGGGTGCCAATGGCAATGAACAAACCGCAGATCCCAAATCCGCCGAGGAGATGAAATCCCCCGCGTTTGCAGCCCTGTTGGGGGATGGCTTCATGGTCAAGAGCGGGGACTACCCCGCGCTGAAATGGGAGACCCCCACCGCGGCGGTACGCTTTACCATTGCTCCCGCGAATGCCACGCTCGAAATCAACGGCGGCACTTATACCGGCTCCACCACCGTGGCGCTGCCTGCCGCCGATACACCGTATTCCTATACCGTGTCCTGCCCCGGCTACACGCAGCAGACCGGCAGCGTGACCGTGACCGATAAGGACAACCTCGTGGCTGATCCTGCCAATGTTACTGTTACGCTGGCGGAGGATGCTGCACAGTGGGTCACCGTGACCTTCACCGTGACTCCGGAGAATGCCACGCTCACCCTCAAGGACGGCGAGACGCAGGTTGCGCCCACCGAGGGAACGACCTATCAGATGCTGAAGGGTCACGCCTATACTTACACCGCCGAGACGACCGAGGAGGGCTATGAGCCCGCCTCCGGCACCGTGACTCCCAACGAGAACAGCACCCAAACCGTGGCGCTGAAAAAGGTGCAGAGCATTGCGGTGACCAAGGCTCCCACAAAGACGGAGTACTACAAGGGCGATGCCGAACTTGACCTGACCGGCATGGTCCTCACGGTGAACTATGATGGCACCAATGAAACCCGCACCATTGAAGGCGACTATGCCGCCGCCGGTGTGACCTGTGAGGGCTTTAGCACCGAAAATCCTACAGATAGCCAAATCGTCACTGTCAAGTACAGGGGCAAAACCGCCACCTTTACCATCAAGGTGAAGGACGCAATGCTCTTTGCTGACTTTTTCACGGGACTCAATGGCATTGCCACAGCGCAAAACAGCACCTCCTACAAATTTGAGCCGGTGCTGCTGGATGGCGGTTATGTCCTGAAATCCACCAATGAAAAGAAGGGCAACACCACCTCCAGTCTGACCCTGACCTTTGCCAAGGCTGCCCAGTTGACCTTTGACTGCAAAACCGACTCCGAAAAAAATTATGATGGCCTGCGCGTAGATATTAACAATCAACAGGGAAACCAATTTGGTTCAACCGGCGGCGGATACAGTGGTGAAAAGCAAGATTGGAAAGAGTTTTCCATCGCTGTAAATGCCGGGGATAAGGTCACCGTAAACTACCGAAAAGATAGCAGCGGGGACAAGGGGCAAGATTGCATTTGGCTGCGCAATTTCCGCGCCGAGGTGCTGCCCACCGTGCGCTTTGATGTCAAGGATGCGGCAGGAACGGCAATTGATGCCACTGTGACGCTGAAAAAGGGCTACACCGGCCTGACAGCGGGTACAGACGGAAGTTATGCCCTGACAGTTGGCGAAAAATACACCTATACGGTGGAAAAGAAAGGCTACGAAAAGGTAACGCAGGAGTTTACCGCCCAAGAGGGGAACAACACCATTACCGTTACCCTTGTCAAGCTGCCGGTCATTACCCTGAAGTTTACCCCCGATGATGCGGCGGTAACACTGAAACAGGGAAACACCACCGTTTACAAGGAGTCTGCGGACAGCGAAAAAGGCAAGAATGTCTATATCGCTGCCAAGAATACCGACTACACCTACACCGTCAGCAAGTTTGGCTATGAGACGGCCACCGGCACGATCAGTGTTGCGACCACCGATGTGAACAAGACCGTCAAGCTGACCGAGTTGGCAAAGCAGACGGTGACCTTCAACATCACCAAGCCGGAGGGCGTGAACGCCGAACCGACCATCACCGTCAAGTCCGGCAGTATCACCGCCTACACGGGCAGCGGCGCGAACTGCACTCTCCCCGCCGGGGACTATACCTACACGGCCAAGTTGGATGGCTGCGATACCTTGTCTGGGAGTTTTGTGGTCAAGGCTGCCAAGACCATAGGCCTGGAGTTCGTCAAGTCGCTGACCTTTAACGATTTCTTTGCCGGCCTGGACGGTATTACCGCCGAGAACGGCACACGATATGGCTTTGAACCGGTACGGGCTGCTGGTGGGAACTATTTGGAGAGCAATAGAAGGAGTTACGGTGCGACTTCCTTGACCCTGACGGCGACAGAGTCCCGCTTGGTGTCCTTCCGGTATCTTGCAAAGGGAAATAAAGCCGAATATTCATGGGAAGACGATTCTGCCTTTACCGTGAAAAAGGGTACTACTCTGCTGACAGCCTACGAGGAGAACGGTTGGAAAACCTTTAGCACGGTGTTGAATAAGGATGAAAAACTCACCTTGTCTTTCAGCGAAAGTGGCAGCAGTTACTATGTCCGGCTCAAGGATTTTGCCGCCGCCGCAGCCCACACCCTCACCCTTAACACTCCCGACGGTGCAACGGTGGTGCTGAAGGACCGTAGCGGCGCGGAGATCACCGGCAAAAACGGCGCATACACCGTTGCCGCCGGTACCTATGCCTACACCGTCAGCAAGTTCGGCTACGAGACCAAGACGGGGAACATCACCGTTAGCGCCGATGTGAACGAGACCATCACGCTGAGCGAACTTGCCACCCGTACCCTGACCTTTGCCGTAACTCCGGCGGACGCCACGGTGACCGTGACCCACCCCGTGGGCGGCACGATCACAGCAGACGAGAACGGCGCATACATCGTCTACGCCGGCGAGACGTATGCCTATACCGTCGCCAAGGCGGACTATATCACGGTCAGCGGCAGCTTTACCGCTGCCAAAAACGACACCATCACGGTAACACTGACCTATGCCGGTGAGGGATGGGACGGCACGACCAAGACCGCGCCCACGCAGGACGAGAGCGGTGTCTACCTGATCGATACCGCCGCGAAGCTGGCCTGGTTTGCCGATGCCGTCCAAAACGGGCAGAGAGATATCAGCGCCAAACTCACCGCCAACATCAACCTCAACGGCAAGACCTGGACGGCCATCGGCACCAGTAGCAATAAGTTCGCCGGCACCCTGGACGGCGATAATTACACCGTTAGTGGACTCGTTACAACCGGCCTTGTGGGGGAACTTGCAGAGGGCGGCGTAGTTGAAAATCTGCGTGTGAATTGCGCGATTGTCAGTACTTCGTCGCTTTTGGGAGGTGTTGCCAATTCCAGTGCAGGAACGATACGGAACTGCATGGTCAGTGGTAGTATCACGTTCTCCAGCGGGGGATATAATGGTGCATCGGCAATCGGCGGCATTGCTGGACGGAATACCGGCAACGGTGTGATTAGTGGTTGCGTTAGTAGGGCTGTCGTCAAGGATGCTTACGATAATAGTACATATGGTACATCCGCATCTTTGGGAGGCATTGCCGGATATGCATACGGTGTTGTCGAGAACTGCTATTTTACCGGTACTCTCGCGGTAAAAAAGACGCAGCCGAATAAGATTATCAATCAAAAACGCGGCGGCCTTGTAGGCGAACTGAACGCTAATGCAGAGCTCAAGGGTTCCTATGTGGCAGGAGAGTTCGCAATAGCAGATGAGAGTAAGTTCGGTGCGGTGGTAGGCAAGGTGAACTCCGGCGCCACCATCACCAACTGCGCTTATCTGGACACCGTCGCACCACAGGCCGCGGCGGATGGTACCACCAGCGGCATGACTGCCCATACCGCGGACTATATGCGCTCCGCGGAGTTCGCCGTGGACATGGGCATGAATCAGGATGACGGCACCCTCAACGGCGGTTTCCCCGTTCTGCCCTGGCAGGGCGGCACCGTGCTCTCCGCCGACGACCTGCGGGCCGTCAGCCAGGCCCAGCAGAGCCTGCCCCTGCGCGGCATGACCGCCGCCGACGCCGCCAAGAAAGCCAAGGCTGACTGGTACACCGAGACTGTGCTGGGATTCTATGACCTTACGGACAATAACGATAAGGCCGACCTCTGCAAGGAATACGGCATCGAAGAGCCCGGCGAAGCGGTCACGGACCTGCACGACTACTTCCTGACCGCCCTGCAAAAGCACTTCTATAAGGAACTGGGGCTCGATGCCGAGAATGCAGACCTTCTGAAGGCCGATGCCACCGGCGTCTATCAGCTCCGCGGCCTTACCCCGGTGAGCGGCGACCCGGAGGAGGAAGAGGAGACCGCGCAGACCTATACCGGCTTCCTGACCCTGCCCACGAGCGTCACCGTTCCCGCGGAGGGCAGTGGAGAGAAGACCGTTTCCCTCACTTGGACGGCGGATAACGCTCTGGTGAACACCGCCACCGGCGCGCTCACCGCGCCTGCCGGCGGCAAGGCTATTGTCACCCTCAAGGCCATGCTGACCTCCGGCAGCGAGAGCAAGGTCAAGACCTTTACCCTCTGCCTGTGGTCCAAAGCGGCGGAGCAACAGCAGACACTGGACGACATCGCCGCCGTGATCACCGCACGCAATGCGGCGGTGCGCCCCCTGCAGGGACTGGGCCTCTACAACGACACCAACGACGCCAACGGCAAGGGTGTTGAAAAAGCCTTCCGCCGCCTGCTGGAGGAGATGGGCTACAAGGATGTGGCAGACAAGGCTGTCATTACCTATACGGACGGCAGCGCTAAAGCCAGCGGTTTTGACGGTGCGGCACATGAGTACATCACCGCGAACGGCGATGTCAAGTTCTTTGACGGCGCTGTCCAGCTGAAGGAGGCGTATTACGCCGGCCTGGAGTTCAAAGTCGCCTACGGCGGTGCGGAGAAGACTATCACCACCCGCGCGATCGTGGGCCGCAGCTTTGACGATGTGCAGGCACAGCTGACGGAAGCTGCCAAAACGCTGACCTGGGAGATGATCCGCGGCGAGAACACCAACGAAGCGGAGACGGACACCACCGGCGCCTGGGATCGCCACGCCGTGGTTGGCGGCATTACCTCCAATTTGACGCTGCCTTACAGCATCTCCGGCCGCTACGATATGCAGGTCCAGTGGGCTGTTGTGGATGTCGCGGAAGACTCCAACTGCCTGTATATCAGCAGCGATAAAGACAGCGCCTCCGGCGTGGGCAACATTGTCCGCCCCGTGCGGCCTGCCGAGGGTGAGCTGCCCGAGGATGCCGGCAAGGAAACTTTGATCGCCCGCGTGACCTATACCGACTTTGACGACGATCCGTATATAAAGGAGCATATCACGGGGCAGAACGGTGTGGAGGTCTATGCCGATGTGTTCTTTGACATCACGGTAGCGCCCTTTGACATCGACGCCACCAACGAGATGCAGACGGCCCTGACGGACAACTATCAGTCTCTGCTGGTGGACTTCGTGGACAAAACGACGAAGCCCGATCTCAGAAAAGTCGATGCCGATTTGCAGATGCCCCGGCCCTATCTGCTGCAGCAGGAGGGCATCATGACCGACAGCTATAACCAGAAGGTCACGATGGTGAGCCTCACCCCGGACGTGCTGGGCTTCAACGGCTATCATGCCATGGTCTACCGCCCGCTGCCCGGTGAGGAAGCGGCAGAGGCCAGATACGTGGTCACTATCACCACCCGCAGCTCCGGCCAGCTGCTGGCCCGTCAGGAGTTCAGCTTCACCATTCAGCCTTTTACCAAGCAGGAGTTGGATGACGCTGCCGCCTTTATGACGGCGGCGCTGACCGGGGATGTCTACTGGGACGGTATCAAGAACGAGAATACGGATAAGACCAATGTCACCTCCGACCTGTACCCCTTCGCGGAGATCTGCAAAAACGAGAACGGCACGCTGGAATACGTCCGCGGCACGGTGAATATGACCTTCGACGGCATCGAGGCCGACGATATCCCCGGCTGGCTCGATACAGAGAAGTACCGCTGCTTCCGATCCTCCCGACCCTCCGTCATCGAGAATGAGCTCCTGCGTGTGCACCAGCCGGAGTACAATACGACAGTTACGCTGGACAGCGTCCTGACCTACACCAAGTACGCCCAGTACTGGGAGAAATTCGGCCTGAACGGCACTGAGGAGACAAAGGAGAAGTACAAGCTCTTCGAGCAGTTCTACAAGCAGCCGGTCAGCGTTGATCTGAGGGTCACGGGCCTGACGGAAAAAGATGATCCCAACGAGAACGCGATGATCACCGTCACCGTCCAGGTGGACAGCTATAACGAAAACAAGCACAGCTTTACCGGGACCAACTACACCTTTACCGGGAAGGCCAGCAATGACTGGACGGCCTGGGATGCCGTCAAGGCCTGCCTGGACAATGCCAAGTACGAATATACCGGCAGCGGTGCGTATCTCAAGAGCATTACGGACACAAAGGGCCAAACACTGGGCGAGAAGGATGACGGCAAGTCCTCCGGCTGGATGTTCGGCGTCACGCCGGCCCAGGGTGAGGAGACGCTGCCCAACACCACGCTGGATGCGACCTTTATCCATGACGGCGACACTGTCCGCCTGTTTTTCACGAACAAGTATATCCCCGTGGACCCCGATGAGCCTGTGGATCCCGGCACGGAGGTCCCCAACTTTGACAAGGTGTACGCCGACACCAAGAAGTACATCCAGAACAACGTGCCCGCACCCGTTGTGGCCAGTGACCGCGGCGAGTGGGCGGTGCTGGGCTTGGCCCGCGCCGGCGTGGAGCTGTCCGATGCATACATCCAGGCCTACTACGGTAAGGTCGTGGCCTATGTGCAGAAGAATATGGGCGCGGACGGCGTTCTTGTCGATCCCGAGAGCCATAACCCCACCGTCACCGACAACGAGCGTATCATTCTGGCCCTTACCGCCATTGGTAAGGATCCCGCCAACGTGGGCGGTAAAAACCTGCTGACGGCGCTGCAGGACCGGAATATCATGCAGGTCACCGATACCAGTAAAACGGATATCAACGGTCTGGTGTTCGGCCTGCTGGCCCTCAACAGCGGCAACTATACCCAGGACAGCTACTGGCTGGTACAGGCCATCCTGACCCAGCGGAATAAGGATGGCAGCTGGAGCTCCAGCGCCGACACAAAACCCGACGGCGACGTGGACATGACCGCCATGGCGCTGCAGGCGCTGGCGCCCTACTACAACGAGGGCGACGATACCACGGTGAACGCCGCCGTCGATAAAGCGCTGCAATGGCTGTCCGCTAAGTACAAGGGCAAGGGCTATACCAGTGCGGAGAGCTGCGCTCAGGTGGTGGTGGCCCTGTCCGCCCTGCAGCTGAACGCCAACAGCGACAGCAGCTTTGTCAAGACCGTGGATGGTGCGCCCACCAGCGTGTTGGGCGATCTGCTGCGGTATTACCTCGGCGAGGGTCAGGGCTTTAAGCATGCGGCCTCGGGCAAGACGGCTGACCAGAAGGCCACCGAGCAGGCCCTCTATGCCATGGCAGCCTACGAGCGCTATTGCCGGAGGACCAAAGCCCTCTACGATATGACCGACGCCGTCTGCGCCCACAGCTTCGGCGATTGGCAGGTAGTCTCCCCGGCCACCTGCACGGCGGACGGCTCCCGCCAGCGCGTCTGCACGCGCTGCGGTGCGGTGGAGGTCCAGACGCTTCCTGCCGCAGGCCACAAGTTCGGTGAGTGGACGACCACCAAGGAACCCACCTGCACCGAGACCGGCACGGAGAAGCGAACCTGCTCCGTCTGCTCCAAGGAGGAGACCCGCGTCATTGCTGCGTTGGGCCACACCCCCGGCACAGAGGTGTTCGTGGACAAAAAGTACCATTGGAATATCTGCGAAGTTTGCGATGAGGCGGTGAACAAGACCGAGCACACCTATGTGAACGGCATCCAGTGCGTCTGCGGCGTACGTAAGAGCGCGGAAGGCGACGCGGATACCACCATAAAGCGTGTGGTGGTGTCCGACGAGATCACGTTTGTGCTGGAAGACAATGACAAGCTAAATACGCCGGACAAGGTCAAGGCCGAACTGCAGCTGCAGATCACATTGAAAAACAGCAAGAGCAATAAGGACAACACCGTTTTCATGGATGTGTCGCTGCTCGTATTCGAGAACAACGAGTGGCGTCCTGCCACCAAGGAGGACCTGACAGCCGGCAAGATCACAGTTTTGCTGCCCTACCCGGAGGCCGTGGCCGCCAAGTACGGCCAGTATAACTTCACCGTAGCGCACATGGTCGCCATGGAGGGCTGCGGCCTGGATGTGGGTACCGTGGAGTTCCCCGCTGTTACCAAAACCGCCAGCGGCCTGCTGGTGACGCTGACCGGCCTGTCTCCTGTGGCCATCAGCTGGACGAAGTCCACCAACCACTATTACTACAACCCCGCAACGACGCCGGACAAGACCGACTCCGCCAACACGGCGGACGACAGTCAGATGGTGCTGTGGCTGGGCAGCGCGGTCCTGGCGGCGGCAGCCGTTGTGGTGCTGACCCGGAAGAAGCGCGTTTCCAAGTAACAACAGAACAGCCGACGCAGGGGCGCGAAAGCGCCTCTGCGTATGGCGCTTTTATGAGGAATGAGAGATATGAAGAAAAACCACCGATTTTGGCTGCTGGCGTTGGCACTGTCCCTGCTGCTGACCTGCGCCGCCTGCGGAAAAAAGACCGTATCGTACGCCCCCGGCAACATTCCCACGGCAACGCAGGAGCAGACCACGGACACCAGGAAGGACGACACAGCTGAAACGGGCACCACCAAGGCTGACGGCAAGCAGGACGCGGCAAAGACTGAGGATAAGACCGCGGACGATAAGAAGCCTGACAAGCAGAAGCCGGCTGGTGAAGCCAAAAAGACCGAGGAGGACACCAAAAAGCAGGAGGATACCAAAAAGCAGGAGGAAGCCAAGCGCCTGGAGGAGCAGAAGCGGCTGGAAGAAGAGAAGAAACAGCAGGAACAGGAGCAGCCTTCTGCGCCGGACCCGGACCCTGCGCCTGCACCTGACCCTGCGCCGGCGGCGTCCGTATCGTTGTACATCTCCTGCGCCACGGTGCTCAATAATATGGACAAGTGCTCCGACGGCGTGAAGGGCCTTATCCCCGCCGACGGCGTGATCCTGTCCACCACGGTGACCATCACCGAGGGTGAGTCTGTCATGTCCGTACTGAAGCGGGCCTGCGGTGACGCGGGTATCCCGGTGAGCTCCAGCGGCAACTATGTCAGGGGCATCAACGGCCTGTTCGAAAAAAATGTGGGCAGGAGCTCCGGCTGGATGTACTGTGTGGGGGGAACTTTCCCCAACTATGGCGCGGACAGCTATACGCTCTCCGGCGGCGAGAACATCCAGTGGCTCTACACCTGTAATATGGGTGCAGACGTGGGCAATACCTACATGGGCTGACAAAAGGGCGGCTTTTGCCGCCCTTTTTCCGCACGCAGGATTGACGTATCCCCTGGCGGCAGGGTATAATCAAAAGGTTAAGACATCATGTATGCAGGAGGTGATCCCATGGACGATACGCTGCGCACTTGCCATCCGGCGGTGAGCTTTGCCTATTTCGCCCTGGTCATCGCCTGCGCGATGCTGCTGATGCACCCGGTGTGCCTGGTTCTGTCGACGCTGGGCGGCGGGTGGTATGTCGCCCGTCTGCTGGGCGGCAAGGGCCTGCGCCGCCACCTGCTGTGGCTGCTGCCCATGGCCCTCCTGGCGGCGGCCCTGAACCCGGCCTTTGTCCACCAGGGCGTCACCATTCTGGCTTATCTGCCCTCCGGCAATCCTTTGACGCTGGAGAGCCTGCTCTACGGTCTGGCCGCCGGCGCCATGCTGGGCGCCGTGGCGCTGTGGTTCGTCTGCGTCACCGATGTCATCACCTCAGACAAGGTGGTGTACCTCTTTGGCCGCGTCATCCCGGCGCTGTCCCTGCTGCTGAGCATGATCCTCCGCTTTGTGCCCCGCTTTGTCCGGCGGCTCCGCGCCGTGGCCCAGGCCCAGCGGCACCTGGGCCGTGATACCCAGACCGGCGCCCCGGCCCGGCGCGTCAGAAGCGCCCTTCGTGTGTTCTCCATCGTTGTCACCTGGAGCCTGGAAAGCGGGCTCATTACCGCCGATAGTATGCGCTGCCGGGGCTATGGTCTGCCGGGGAGGACCTCCTTCTCCCTCTACCGCTTTGACCGGCGTGACGGTGCCGTCGCCCTCTGGCTGGCCTTCTGCGGCCTGTATCTGCTGGGCGGCGGTCTGGCCGGCGGCCTGCGCTTTCAGTATTACCCCATGCTGCTCAGCGGCCCCGTCACACCGCTGACGGTCAGCTTTTTCGCCGTTTACGGCCTGCTCTGCTTTACGCCGGTGCTGCTGGACGCCCTGTCCCGGCGCCGCTATCTCGTCCGGAAAGGAGGGACGCCCCGTGCCTGAACTGCTACGTTTGGAGCATTTTGGCTTCACCTACCCCCAGCAGCCCCGCCCCGCGCTGGCGGATGTGTCCCTCACGGTCCGTCAGGGCGAGTTCTGGGTCCTCTGCGGCGCCTCCGGCTGCGGCAAGACCACGCTTCTCCGCCAGCTGAAGCCCGCCCTGCGCCCCCACGGTGCGGCCGAGGGCTGTATCCTCTTCGACGGTCAGCCGCTGGATGACCTGCCGCCCCATCGGCAGGCCGCTGATATCGGCTTCGTCCTCCAGTCTCCGGAGGAGCAGACCGTCACCGACAAGGTCTGGCACGAGCTGGCCTTCGGACTGGAGAGCCTTGGCTGCGACACGCCCTCCATCCGTCGCCGCGTGGCGGAGATGGCCTCCTTCTTCGGCATCCAGGACTGGTTCCATAGGAAAGTGGACGAGCTCTCCGGCGGCCAGAAGCAGCTGCTGGCCCTGGCCTCGGTCATGGTGCTCCAGCCCCGGCTGCTGATACTGGACGAGCCCACCAGCCAGCTGGACCCCATTGCCGCTGCCGACTTTTTGCAGACTGTGGGCCGCCTGAACCGCGAGCTGGGCATCACCGTCCTCCTGACGGAGCACCGTCTCGAGGAGGCGTTGCCCCTGGCCACCCACGCCGCCGTGCTGGACGGCGGCCATCTCCTCTGTGCCGGTGCGCCGGAGGCGGTGTGCCGTTCCCTGCGGGGCCGCGGCCACGATATGTTCCTGGCCATGCCCGCCGCCGTCCGTATCTGGGCCGGGGTGGACAGCGACGCGCCCTGCCCCATCACCGTCCGCGAGGGCCGCGATTTCCTGTCCGGCTGGTGCGATGAACACCCCCTGTGCCCGCTGCCGCCGGAGCCGGTGTATCCCGCCGGGGATACCGCCCTTGCCGGCGCGGGTCTCTGGTTCCGCTATGAGCCGGACCAGCCGGACGTGGTCCGCGGTCTGGACCTTCAGGCCCGCCGGGGTGAGCTGCTGGCCCTGCTGGGCGGTAACGGCGCGGGCAAGTCCACCACCCTGGGCCTGCTGTCCGGTGCGCTGACGCCCCAGCGGGGCACCGTGACCCACATGGGCCGCATCGGCGTTCTGCCCCAGGACCCGCAGGCTCTGTTCGTGAAAAACACGGTCCGTCAGGACCTGTACGAGTCCTTTGACGGCACGGACCTCCCCAAAGACCAACGTGACCGCCGGGTAGAACAGGTGACGGCCCTTTGCCGCCTGACCGAACTGCTGGACCGCCATCCCTATGACCTCTCCGGCGGCGAGCAGCAGCGGGCCGCCCTGGGTAAGGTGCTGCTGCACCAGCCGGATATCCTGCTGCTGGACGAGCCTACCAAGGGCCTGGACGCCGCCTTCAAGCAGTCCTTTGCCGCTATTCTTTCCACGCTGACCGCCGCCGGCACGACAGTGGTGATGGTCAGCCACGACGTGGCCTTCTGCGCCCGGTATGCCCACCGCTGCGCCCTGTTTTTCGACGGCAGCATCGTCGCGGAGGGCACACCCCGTGACTTCTTCTCCGGCAACAGCTTCTATACCACTTCCGCTAACCGTATGGCCCGGGACTTCTGCCCCCGTGCTGTCACGCCGGAAGACGTGATCGCGGTCATCGGCGGGACCGTCCCGCCCCAGCCGGAGGTGCCTGCCGCCTGGCAGCCTCTGCCTCCGGTGGCGGAGGAGTCCACCGCCTGGAAGCCGAAAAAGCTTCCCTGGTGGCGCAGGACCATCGCCGCCGTATGCGGTGCGGGTGCGCTGGCGATCTTCTGGCTGGCGGCCAAGCACACCGACCTCACCGCCCTGGTGGGCGGCGGCACGCTCTCCCAGGCCGGCTGGCAGGCCCTGGGCCTTTACGGCCTGTTCATCGCCCTGCTCTTCGGCTGCATCGCCGCCATCGGCCGGCGCTCCAAGCCCCTGACGCTGCTCCAGACCCCGGTGCAGAAGCGAAAGCTCTCCCACCGTACCCGTCTGGCGGCGGTGCTGATATTGCTGTGCATCCCCGCCACGCTGTATCTGGGCTTTTTCTACCTGGGCAACACTGCCTACTACCCCATCGCCTTCGCCGTGCTGCTGGAATGCATGGTGCCCTTCTTCCTGGTGTTCGAGGGACGGAAGCCCCAGGCCCGTGAGCTGGTGCTGGTGGCCTCCCTCTGTGCCCTGGGCGTGGCGGGCCGCGCCGCCTTCTTCATGCTGCCTCAGTTCAAGCCCGTCCTGGCTCTGACCATCATCTCCGGCGTGGCCCTGGGCGGCGAGACCGGCTTCCTGGTGGGCGCCATGACCATGCTGGCCAGCAACGTTCTGTTCTCCCAGGGCCCCTGGACGCCTTTCCAGATGTTCGCCATGGGCATCATCGGCTTCCTGGCGGGGGTGTTGTTCCGCCGGGGCTGGCTGCGCCG
>OKSL01000850.1_pt1 | contig 13874 bp, 11 predicted proteins | sample 1606251 | NCBI WGS metagenome assembly OKSL01 (sample SAMEA3879543, study PRJEB24766) | human gut metagenome | biome: human-associated habitat; feature: feces | place: USA | collected 1985/1987 | reverse complement strand
CAGCTTCCAAGAAGAAAGAGAAAAAGGCTGCTACGCCCGAAGATGTCGTTTGCGACCTGCTACCTGTACCAATCGTTATCGACGAGTATTTTGCAGAGAAGCGCGATGTTATTGCTGCGGCCGAGGAGTTGCTGGCACAAAATGAGACACAGCTTGCGGAATTGGTCGAGGAGCAGGCGGAGAATTACCTCGATGAGGACAACTTCCCCGATGGTAAGATGACCGATGCCAATATCAAGAAACGAATGAAGGCGCTCGATAAAAGAACCGATACCGACGAAATTGCCGTACTGCAAAAGTATCTCGACCTCAAAGGCGATATATCACTCAATAAGAAACTGATCAAGGAGCTCAAGTACGATCTGCTTACCGCTCTTGTAGTCAAGTATGCCGATTTGTCCGAGGCGGATATCAAGCGCTTGGTTATTGAGCGGAAGTGGTTCGCATCGCTTACTTTGCGCCTTGACGGTGAGATGCAGCATATCAGTCAGCAGCTCACTTCCAAGGTCTCGGCTCTTGCGGAGCGTTACGCCCAGACGCTCCCCGAGATTGATGCCGAGATAGCCGATTTAGAAGCAAAGGTTGCTGCACATTTGAAACAGATGGGATATTAAACTGGTTATTATGAAGAAAAATCTCAAGATCATATTTCTATTATTAGCCGTTGTCGGTATATTGGTAATTGCTCTATTGTTGATTTTCTGTAATGTCTCGCTTGCAGATGTGTCTCTTGATACTTTCATTGGAGTAATGGTTACTATGATTGGTATTTTAGTAACTTTTGCAGTTGGGTGGCAAATCATCAATGCATTGGAGATAAAAAACAAACTTGCAGAGATGGAGAAACTCAAGGTGGAAATAAATAGCCAGCGAGAGAAGATAGAGAAAATATCGGCACGTAGTCGTTATGACATTGCGCTCAATCGTAGCTATATGTTGTATAAAAGTGAGGAATGCGTAAAAGCATTTGTTAGTGCATTGGAAGCAATACAATATTGTTTGCAGATTGATGAATATGAAGGGCTGGATACTATACTTAATAATCTAAAAGAGTTTGCGGCAGCCTCGTATAATCAGCCTTGTTATTCAAGTGATAAAGACACAATGATTGCTACAGATTCTGAAATCAGAAAATCTCCGAAATTTGTCCTGATTAAGGATAGATATGAAGATGCCATAAGAGTATATAATATGTTTCCCAAGTGTATTATAAATGATAAAAAACATGAGTAGTTCTGAGAATAAAATAGACATCAAGTCGGAACTTGTTTCATATATAAACAACGGCTGGGCAGAGCAATATAAGGTTGCGATGTGAACAATCCCAATTATATACCGATAAAAGTCCATTGAAGAAAATATGAATATACCACAAGGATATAAGCGAACCGAGTTGGGAATAATACCCGAAGATTGGGAGGTGAAACGAATATCTGATTTCACCTCGATTATTACGGGAGGTACTCCTAGTACTCAACGTCCAGAGTATTGGGGCGGAAGTATTATGTGGATGAGTTCTGGAGAACTAAATAAGAAATTTGTTTTTGATGTTGAAGGTCGAATAACAACCGAAGGATTATTAAATTCAAGCACACACATAATACCTCCATTTTGTGTATTAATTGGTTTGGCTGGACAAGGAAAAACAAGAGGAACAGCTGCATATAATTATATTTCTCTGTGTACTAATCAATCAATTGCTGCGATATTGCCTAATGATAAATACAATTCTCTATACTTATATTATGTTGTAGACAGTAAATATGAGTATTTACGATTGCTTTCATCAGGAGATGGTGGACGAGGAGGGTTAAATAAGAATCTTCTTAATTCTCTTGAAATTAGTTTCCCGAAAACTATTGCAGAACAGCAGGCTATTGCGGAGGCGCTGGGTGATATAGATGGATTGATTGCGGCATTGGATAAAAAAATCGCCAAGAAACGCCTGATTAAGCAAGGGGCGATGCAACAACTCCTAACCGGCAAAAAACGCCTCCCCGGCTTTTCTGACCCATGGGTGGAAAAGAAATTAGGGGAGATTGGATATACATACTCTGGATTAACAGGAAAAAGCAAAGATGATTTTGGGCAAGGGAATGCAAAATATATTACATTCTTAAATGTATTGGCAAATCCGATACTAAAGGAAAATTTATTTGGGTCTATTACGATTCGGGAGAATGAACAGCAGAATAAAGTTCAATTTGGGGATCTATTTTTTAATACTTCGTCAGAGACCCCTGAAGATGTAGGCACTTGTGCAGTATTGCTTTCTTATCATGAAGAGCTATATTTAAATAGTTTCTGTTTTGGGTACAGATTGACCGATGATAATGTTCTTGGATTATATTTAGCTTACTATTTCCGGAGTAGATTAGGCCGCCAGTTAATGACTTCTTTGGCACAAGGAGCAACTCGATATAATCTATCAAAAGAGCTATTTAACGCTTCCCGGATTATATTACCAGAAACAAAAGATGAGCAAATAGCGATTGCTACAATTCTGAACGATATGGATAAAGAGATAGACGACCTTGAAGCCCAGCGAGATAAGTACCGCCTCTTAAAATCGGGCATGATGCAAAAGCTATTAACGGGACAAATAAGATTAAAGATAAAATAGACTTATGGACACAAACATCGGGGCAAAGGAGCGTGTAACGCAAAACAGGTTGATAGGGCTTTTTAAGAATGTATTAAAGTACACCTATCTCGGAAACTGGGAGACTCGTGAGGGTAACGCCAATATCGAAGAAATGTTGCTCACGGCATACCTCTTGCGGCGTGGCTATACCGACAAAGAGATACGGAGTGCCATCGCTAAACTCAAACAAGCGGCAAACTCTCTTGGTGGGGGATTATATAACGCCAACAAGGAGGTGTATACTTTGTTGCGCTATGGCGTGAATGTACAGGCCGAGGTGACCGAAAAGAAAAAGATGGTGCACCTTATCGACTGGGCGAACCCGATGGAGAATGATTTCCAGATAGCCGAGGAAGTAACCATTCAAGGCGAAAGCGACCGCCGTCCCGATCTGGTCGTTTATGTCAATGGTATTGCTCTTGCCGTAATCGAGCTCAAGCGTAGTACGGTCTCTGCTCACGAGGGTATTCGCCAGAATATCCGTAACCAGCAGGACGGTTATATTCCTCGATTCTTCACGACCATACAGTTGCTTTTTGCGGGCAACGATACCGAGGGATTGCACTATGGTGTAATCAAGACGCCCGAGAAATTCTGGTTGCGCTGGAAAGAACCGTGTGGCGAGCCGTGTAAACCCTCGCGCTTCACGGCCGAGGAATACCCCAATGAGTTGGATCGTAGTGTATTGCAATTTTTTGATCCAGTCAGGCTATTGGAATATATCCATGATTTTATCATTTTTGATGGAGGCATCAAAAAAGCCGCTCGTCCCAATCAATATTTTGCTGTCAAAGCCGCTCAACCCAGAATCTGCAAGAAGCAAAACGGTATTATATGGCATTCGCAGGGTTCGGGTAAATCGCTTACGATGATTTGGCTGGCCCGATGGATACGTGAAAACGTAAGTGATGCTCGTGTGGTGATTATTACAGACCGCGATGAGCTGGACAAGCAAATAGAATCGGGCTTCAAGGATGCAGGGGAGCAGATTCAGCGAGCCAAGAGTGGTGGTAAGCTGATTAAGATGCTCAATGCTGCCGAACCTTGGTTGATTTGCACGTTGATTCACAAATTTGGCAATAAGAATGACGGCGATGCCATATCGGTAGGAAATAAGAAGGCAAGTAAGTCGCTCGACTTGTATCTTGAAGAGTTGGCAAAATCGCTCCCCGCTGATTTTCGAGCGAAGGGTAATATTTATGTCTTTATTGATGAATGTCATCGCACACAAGGAGGCATGCTCCACGAAGCCATGAAGCATATAATGGGCGACGATGTGATGCTGATAGGTTTCACGGGTACGCCTTTGCTCCATACGGATAAGAAAAAATCGATAGAGACCTTTGGTTCTTATATACATAGCTATAAGTTTAATGAGGCCGTAGAAGATGGGGTTATTCTTGACTTGCGTTATGAGGCCCGAAATGTAGAACAATACTTGGGCAAACGAGAGAAAATCGATGAGTGGTTTGACGCGAAGACTAGGGGCTTGAGTTCGGTCGCCCGGGCAGCTCTGAAAGAGCGTTGGGCAAAAATGGAGAAGCTGTTTAGCAGTAAGGAGCGTATCGATCGTATCGTCGCGGATATTTGCCAAGATATGAGTACCAAACGGGCTTTGGCAGGCGGCTATGGAAATGCCATGCTTGTGGCCGACAGTATTTATCAGGCGTGTCGTTACTGGGAGGTTTTTCAATCGACAGAGTTGAAAGGGCATTGCGCTGTGGTTACAAGTTACGATGCAAGTACTGCATCGGTAAAAGACGAGTATCAAGGTGATGGAGAGACTGAGGATCTCACAAAATATGAGATATACCAAAGAATGATCGGCGACAAAACTCCTGAACAGTTTGAAACTTGGGCGAAAAAGGAGTTTACGGACCATCCCGGAGATATGAAGTTGCTGATTGTCGTAGATAAGTTATTGACCGGATTTGATGCACCGTCGGCAACCTATCTCTACATCGATAAAAAAATGCGGGATCACAATCTTTTCCAAGCGGTCTGTCGTGTGAATCGAGTAGATAGTGAGGAAAAAGATTTCGGGTATATTATTGATTACCAAGATCTGTTTGGAGCGGTAAAGAGCGCAATCGAAGATTATACGAATGGAGCATTTGATGGTTACGATGCCGACGATGTTAAAGGCCTTCTTTTGACTCGTCTTGCCGAAGGTCGCAAGGCCTTGGAAGAGTCATTACAGGCAGTATATACGATGTGTGAGGTGATACATCCGCAAACGCGAGAAGGTTATTTTGCATATTTTGTCTATGCGGAGAATACTTCTGTTGAAAATCAGCAAAATGAATGTGAGGGGAATGCCAATAAACGCGAAACCTTCTATAAACTTGTGTCGCGTTTGGTGCGCCGTTATATTGATATCGCCAATGAGATGGAACAGGCTGGCTATACAGCAGAGGAGGCTGCCGATGTCAAAAGGCAGGTAGACTATTTTAATGATATCAAAGATGAAATAAAATTAAAAAGTGGAGATGCGCTCGATTTGAAATATTATGATCCGGCCATGCGTCAGCTTATTGATAACTATGTACGGGCAGAAGATAGTGAAAGATTGGTGGATTTGGCCGATATCTCATTTCTCGACCTGATTGATACGGCGGGCGATAAGGCGATTGATGCGCTGCCAAAGAAAATCAAGCAGAATGAACGTTCTGTCGCGGAGATTTTGGCGGCAAATATGCGAAAGATGATTATCAGCGAGCGTCTGAACAATCCGGCCTACTTTGATAAAATGTCTGATTTGCTCAACCACCTGCTTCAAGAACAGAAAGATGGTAAGATCCAATATAAGGAATTGATAAAACAACTCATTGAGAAACTGAAAGAGGCTCGATTGACCATTAAGACAAAATACCCTGCAACCATTGATACAAAGGGGAAACAAGCTCTTTATGATAATCTTGGAGGAAATGAAGCTTTGGCACTCCGTATTCACGAAATTATCAAAGCAAATGCTCGCGATGGTTTTAGGGATATGGACAGTAGTGGTCTGAAAAAGATGAGAGCATTGCGAAGGGCTGTTGAAAGTGCATTGAAAGGAGTAGAACAAGATAAGCTCGATGATATAATGCAGCTGATCGTTGCACAAAAAGAATACTAATGACTATTATTAAAGTTTCTAATATATTTGCAGAAGTCGAGTGGAAGGAAATTAAGAATATACATCTTACAATATATCCACCTAATGCTCGTGTTCATGTGTCTGCACCTATTGGAATGACTGAGGAGGCTGTGCGATTATTCTTGATTACGAAAATGCCGTGGATAAATCAACGTATAACCCAGATTCTTGGTCAGAATCGCCAAACACCCCGCGAATACGTATCTGGGGAGAATCATTACTTTAAGGGGCAAAGATACCGTTTAAAGGTTTTGTATCATAATGCTCCTGCAAAAGTAGAGATTCAGGGGAATGAATATATTAAACTATATGTTCGAGACGGAGCATCTGCAGAGCGTCGAGCGGAGGTGCTACGAGAATGGTATCGATCTGAATTTAAATCGATACTTACTCCTCTAATTGCGAAATGGGAATATCTTTTAGGGGTAAAGGCAAATAAATGGGAAGTCAAGCAGATGAAAACATTGTGGGGAAGTTGTAATCACAGTACGAAAAATATTATTTTTAACCTTGAATTAATCAAGAAACCTGTTCGTTGCATTGAATATATTGTGGTACATGAATTATTACATATCAAAGTTAGATTACACAATGAAGAGTATACAGCTTTACTAACTCAATATTTCCCGAATTGGAAACAGTTGAAAGAAGAATTAAATGAATTTGTTGTATAAATATTACCATTATGGGAAAAACAATAACTACATACCTCATTGACGGCGATCCAAAAGGAACGCAGTATGCATTCATCAGCAACAAGATTTGTCAGATGTTTGTAATTCCACGCTCGAACTTGGCCTATCTGAATGAGCAGGAGAAACTGCACAAGCCGGCGTTCTACATACTGATCGGAGAAGATGAGGTGACGAAACCGCAGGCCTATATCGGAGAGACCGAAAATTTTAAGGAACGGGTAAAAGACCATGACAGCAAAAAAGCATTCTGGCAGAAAGCGCTTGTCTTTGTTTCAAAAGACGAAGATATGACCAAAGCCGACGTGCAATATCTGGAATATCGCGCAATTGTACGATGTACTATTATATTATCATTGATTATCAATAGTTTATGGCTTAAAAGGTAGACTACTCAAAAATTTACTTGTTTTTTTGCGAAAAATCGAAGATTTAACGTTTTTTTTCATCGACTCTCTCCGAACAGAGGGGAAAAAGGCAAAAACCTCCCTTTTGGGCCCCGACTGACCTCGTCTGCAAAGATAGAGCATGTCTGGGTTTATTTCGCCGAAACGGGCTGTAAAATCGAGGTTGGATTCACGGATATTTTGGGGTTCCAAGTGATGTGTTTTGTGCTTGATTGGAGTGGACGTTGGGGACCGACCTTTACATCCGGATTGTTTATAAGAATTGTAGCCAAAAGAAAAAATGGCTAAGACCATTTTCATGGCTTCAGCCATCTCTTTTCTTCCCTTATTTTGACTTTACTTTAATGAACGTATATATAAATACGGGGATAAAGTAAAGTCACTTTCGACATAGAGTCTATGTTGTACCGTTGCTGCTGAAAATCGAAAGGATGTAGAAAAAGTGTAGAATTGAAAGGTTTGTTTCCATGGAAAAGTGTATATTTGCACTATCAAATCTTTTAGAAAAGTGTAGAAGCGATGCTGTACAGAAAGATCCGATCATATATAGATGACCACCTCAGGTCCAATGAGGACAAGATTCTCCTTATTGAAGGAGCGAGGCAGATAGGCAAGTCTTACATCATAAGAGATGTAGGGACAGAACTCTATGACAACTATGTGGAGATAAATTTCGTGGAAGACGATGCAGGCGACAAGATATTCAGGAATGTCCGCACCACGGAAGAGTTTTACCTGAACTTAAGTATGGTCGCAGGATCCAAGCTGGACAGGTATGAAAACACATTGGTCTTCATTGATGAGATTCAGCATTATCCGCAATTTCTGACTATGCTCAAGTTCTTGAGGCAAGAACACCGGTATCGGTTTATCTGCAGCGGAAGCCTGTTGGGAATTGCATTGAAAAAGACTGTTTCGGTTCCAGTCGGAAGTATTATTCCAAGAAAAATGTACCAGCTGGACTTTGAAGAATTCCTGATTGCAAATGATTTCGGCGAGGATGCGATTGTGCATCTGAGAAAATCCTTTGAGCAGAAACAGCCTTTGTCCCCGGAGGTTCACGATAAGGTGCTGAATCTTTTCAAAAGATACCTGCTTGTGGGTGGTATGCCGGATGCAGTAAATGAATATTTGAACTCCCATAATATCGTCAAAGTAAGAGAAGTTCAGGAGGCAATCAGAGAATTGTATGGTGTCGATGCTTCCCGTTACGAAGAGGACGCTGCCAAGAAACTGTATATCCGCCGTATCTATGATATGATTCCTTCTCAGATGGAGAACAAGAAGAAGCGGATTGTGGCAAAAGATATATTGGATAGGAAAGGCGATAGATTCAGCAATTACGTGGAGGAGTTTGAGTATCTGATTAACTCAGGTATTACGATACCATCTCATGCAATCAGCAATCCGAAATATCCCCTAGCAGAATCCCAGCAGAAAAATTTGTTGAAACTGTACATGAACGATGTAGGTATGCTTACTTCCCAGTTGTATCATTACAATATCCAGCCAATACTGAACGACATTGCCAGCATTAACCTTGGCTCTGTCTATGAAAGTGCTGTTGCTCAGGAACTGAAAGCACATTACGAAAAATTGTTCTACTACGACAATAAGCAGAAAGGAGAAGTAGACTTCCTTGTTGATGATAGCGATACCATGAGTGTCCTACCTATTGAGGTTAAATCCGGAAAGGATTATACGGTTCATAGTGCTTTGGATAACCTGATGGCAATTCAGGACTACCATATTGTTTCATCTATTGTTCTTTCAAATGAAAGGGAAATAAAGACAAAAGGAAATGTCCTTTATCTCCCAATTTACTATGTGATGTTTCTGGAGAACAAGATGCCGGAAAAAGAGAATCTGTACTTTTAAGTTTAAGAATTCAACGCCATCTAAAATTTTATGTATATGGAAACGAGATTTAGTATTGAAGATATTCAAATGGCTTATAAGAGATTCAAATCTTATGTATATTATGATAACTTTAATTTACACATTAGACATAAGATAGCTGATTTTGAATCTGGAGATATAGACAAAATAATGGAGGATTTATGTGATAATTTGAATAACTTCTGCAATGGTAATTCAACTAATGTTTTTAATAAACTAATTGAAGATAGTGGATATATCATACTTCCAAAGACTTTTAAGTCAAATAAAGACAAGAATAAGGATTTGGAAGAGACAGATGCGTACCTATTAACGAATAAAAATATCTCCTCATTTGAAGTTTCTAAAATCACAATCTTATATGATGCGCCAATTGAATTGTTTATAATAGCCACTATATGGGCAACAAGAATAAGTAACTATTTAAATATTTCATCTGATAATTATGGGTATGTAGTTCCCTCTGCTAAAAATTCAAAACTATTATTTGAGCCATATTTCAATAAGTATCAGGAATGGAGGGACAAAGGTATAAATGCAGCAAAGCAACAAATAGAAAGAGGAAATAATGTATTAATTATTACTTTGGATATAAAAAATTATTTCCATTCAGTTCAAGTAGATTTTAGAGCACTTAAAAATAATATACCTATAAATGATATCCTAACTAGTAAATTAACAGAGATAATAGAATCGATATCTATAGACCATACGATTAAAATATATGGAGATACTAGAACGAATCCCATTTTACCAATAGGTTTGCCTTCTTCAGGCATTATCGCCAACTGGATTTTAGCAGAATTTGATAAAGATATAAAATATTCAACTGCACCAGTTTATTATGGTAGATATGTTGATGATATGTTCCTTGTCGTTACAAATGTTGAACCTGATTCAGAAAATATTGCCCAATGGATGTGTAATCGTTTCTTTCAAGATGGAAAAGTCCTAAAAAGAAATGGAAATGTATTAGAGTTAAAATCTGAACGGTGTAATGGTTTGGTAATCCAAACAGAAAAGCTTCGCTTGTTTTATTTTGACTCACATTGGTCGCTGGCTGTTCTTAATAAATTTCAAACAACTCTTCAGGAAAATAGTAGTGCCTTTTGGTTTTTACCAAATGAAGAAGACTTGAAAACAAGTTTAGATGACACATATGATTTGCAATATGAAGATACTATTAACAAATTTAGAAGTGTGTCTTCTTGCAAAGTCAATAAATATGGAGCTTCTGTTTTTCTTGCTAAACGACTAAAGTTGGCTATTCTTTCGCCTGGAAAATACGATAAAAGTCTAAGTAATGAAATTTTCCGTTTTTTTAATGGATTATCTATTGTCTCGATGTATAGTATGTGGGAAAAGGTATTTACTTATTTTTCTATTACACATGATTATAGATCAATATGTAAACTACAAACATTGATAGGTGCTGGAATCAATAAAATAAATGTATCTTCTGCTGATTATAATATCGATGATATAAATAACAAAATACAACGACATCTAAAAGAGCATATGCTTAACTGTTTAATGTTGGCAAAGGCTCTAATTAAAAATAATATTGGATTAAAAGATACACGAAATATCGTAAAAGATAAAAAAGCATTGATGACAAGACACACCTATCTTCCTTTGCCAATATTTGCATTAACCCAAAAGTATATAGATGAAGATGTAAATATTTCTGATTATAATATATCAGATTTAGATTCTAATAATATTGCTTCATGTATTTCAAGTAGGAGTTGGCTAATTCCTAGAAATATTCCACTTCATGAAATTTGCACATTGCAAATACCAATGTTATTATCTAGAAGACAATCATTTTATAAAAAAGAGGAAAACGGTGTTGATAATGAATTCATGACATCATGTTTCAAGTTGTTTCACGATCTAAATGGAGAAGATTTGAAAACAACAATTCAAAATAGGAAGCATAAAATATATAGTGAAACGACCGATGCTGGAGAGAGAATATTAAGAATATATTCAGAGATAATACATGTTAATACGAATTCAATTAAAGATAGAATAAAAGTAGGAATATCAAATGTAAATACTGATTACAAAGATATTGAGGCTGCAATATTGTATGGCTCCTCTTTAGATGTAAAAAAACGTACACGCCATATCGATATATTGAATCAAGCAGAAAAAATCAAAACAGATATCCTTTTATTGCCAGAGGTTTTTGTGCCTTTTGATTGGCTTTGTGCTTATGCTGATGAAGCAAGAAGAAAACAAAGAGCTATGATTTTGGGGCTAGAACATTTCTCATTAAATAATATATGTTACAATCTTGCAATAACATTACTTCCCTTTGAATATCGTGGAAGAAAGGAAGTTTTAATTATTCCAAGAGGGAAAAATCACTATTCACCAAGCGAAATAAGGAAAATAAAAGGGAATCGGAAACAAATCCCGACAAATGACTTTTCAACTTATCATTTGTTTCAGTGGAATGGGTTTCAGTTTTCTGTTTATAATTGTTATGAGCTAACAGATATAGTACATAGAAGTATATTCCGTTCCGAACTAGATATTTTATTTGCCATAGAATACAATAGAGATGTTAATTATTTTAGTAATATTTCTGAAAGTGTAAGTCGAGATTTGCATTGCTATTATGTACAAGCTAACACATCTGATTATGGTGATTCAAGAGTTGTTGAACCTAAGAAACGGGATTATCAGAACCCAGTAAGAGTTAAAGGAGGCGGTAATGATGTTATATTAAGTTATGAACTGGATATAGCTACTTTAAGAAAGTTTCAAAATCAAACTCATGATTTACAAGAAGATGATGAGAAGTTCAAGATGACTCCTCCTGATTTTCAACATGAGAAGGTCGATAAAAGAGGAACCTATAATAGTTAGTAAGTTGTATAATTTATAATCGATTAGTAAAATGAATTATAGAATACAAGATTTTATAAAGTATATTATACCGGGATTGTATGTCATCTTTTTTGTTGTTATTTGGAGTGTTTTATCATCGAACTGTCATATAGAAACAGCAAAATTGAAAGATTTTACTGGTGTTATAATTTTACTTATTCCATTTGTCGGATTTGTCATCGGCTACCTTATTGAAAGTTTGATGACGTGTGCTGAACATCTGTTTTATATTTTAGGGGGCAGGAGACCCTCTAAAAATATTTTGGATAGAAAATGTAAAAATTATATTATATCCGAAATTGACAGAAATAAAATATTCAATCAGCATAATATTTCTGGAAATTCTATAAATAATAGTTTAGCGATGCAGTATACCGAATAGCTTGAATATGAAAGAATTACGGTTTAAACGGTAGAAAAGTCTTTTTCGCTTGTTTTTCAGACCAAAAAACGTCTGTTTTGCTGCACTTTTCACTTGAATCAGAACCAACGGGAAAACTCCCTTTTCCCGTCCGAAGTCCACCTGTTTTCTATCCGCTGCGAAGGTACGAAAATAAGTGGGATTTTCACCAATTGAAGTCAACTAAAAACAAGAGGTAGTCGCGAATATTTTGCAGCCAAAAGAAAAATAGATTATATCATGTATGGATTTTGATAAATCGATTGGTTTGTCTGGCGAAGCCATCTCTTTTCTTCCCTCTGTTCTGGCTTTACTTTATTAGGCGTATATATGAGTACGGGGATAAAGTAAAGGTAACTTTCCTCTGACAAGCAAGATTTTTTGTGTGACTAACTGAAAATATTAAGCCCCAACATATCATATAATATAGAAATAGGTGTTTTCCCATTAACTATATGATATATTGAAACCTTAGAGCGTGATAGGTGAATCTACTTGTCACAAACTTAGGCAATTGCTCAGATCAAAGCCATTGCTGATATGTTCGTTATCAAATACATACCCCATCTGATTGCATACGACTTTTGTCCCATTAATTTCAGCATTAATATTTGTGTGTGAATGTCCATAAATCCAGGCATCAATGCGAATGTCTGCTATGAGTTTGCTCAAATCGGTGGCAAATGCACTATTCAGTGCTGAACCCTTATGGTGAGGGGCAACAACCTCCAATGTGGGAAGATGATGTGTTACCACTACAATGTGCTTGGCGGTACTCTCCGTCAGACTTTGCTTGATGAAATTCAAACAGAAGTTATGCATTTGGTTAAACTCCTCTGTCTGGAGCAATTTACCATTATACATTATCTATCTGAAATCATTCATACCCTTCCACACAAAATATTCGTCGGAAGGAGTAATTTGAAACCATAAAGTACTTATGATAAAGTCGGTGTCATCAATCCTCACTACCAGATTTTGATAGTATCCTATATTGTTCTTGAACATCCAATCCCATTGCAATCTATTACATCGCAATAATTGTAATACTCATGGTTCCCGGGCACAATGAGCACCTGACGATAATTCTCTGAAGCCCATTTCCAGAAATTACTTAGAGGTGCAATCTTGTTTTTCAGATAGAATATATCTCTGGCAAGTACCAGAACATCGCCTGTTACCGGCAATTCATTATGTTTCAGCCACCTGCTATTATCACAAAATTCCAAATGCAGGTCGCTCATATATTGTATCTTCATTTTATTGTCCTCCTTTCTCAATTTGCTTAGTTATTATTCTCTTGACTTGTTCAAATGATACCGGCGTGAAGTTATTGTTGTCAACCCCGACATCGTACTGTGTTGGATATAGATACTGAAGCCGGGCAGCATCAATTCCTGTGTTGTTTTGCCTTGTGTGAACGTGCCCGAACAGTTGCCACACATCTTTATATCCGCCGTCAAAGCATAGAAAAGGGTAATGGTTCAAATATATCTTCTGTTTACCTACTTCTATATGCATCTGCATTGCCACATGCTCAAATCTGTTAATATAGCCTTGACGTATATTTTTCAAATCGTGATTGCCCATAATCAGATATATCTTGCCGTTCAACCTGTCAAGTGTTTTTATTCCATTCAACAGAACCGCCAAGACAAAAATTGCCTAAATGAAAAACGATACCGTCTTGCCCGACTGTATTATTCCAGTTGGATATGATAGTTTCATTCATCATTTCCACACTTTTGAATGGTCTGTTGCAAAAGCGAATGATATTCCCATGATAAAAATG
>OKSL01000848.1_pt1 | contig 13899 bp, 16 predicted proteins | sample 1606251 | NCBI WGS metagenome assembly OKSL01 (sample SAMEA3879543, study PRJEB24766) | human gut metagenome | biome: human-associated habitat; feature: feces | place: USA | collected 1985/1987 | reverse complement strand
TCCAGACTGCACGTCAGAACTGCACCCGCGAAGAACAGCAGCACGGGATTTTGGATTCTGCCCAATACCAGCAGCACCAGCACCGCAGCCACACGGGTCACGGTGTGTTTGCGCAGGGCGTTCCAGAGCTTCTCAATGAGCGGGGTGCAGCACAGGATGCTGACCGCCAGCAGCACACCGTAGTTGCGCAGGAAGTAAAGGGGCATCACGCCGCCGGAGGGGATAAAGAGCTTTTGGAACAGCAGCCCGAACTCCACGCCCGCGTCATTGCCCACGAACATGGCCCAGCCCACCACCACGAGGAACAGGGTGTAGATGTGGGGCCAGACTTTACCCTTTTGCAGATGGGGTAGCAAAAACAGCTTTTCTGCCGCCAGCAGTACAAAGTAGTACAGGCCCCAGCAGATGAAGTTCCAGTTCGCGCCGTGCCAGATGCCGGTGAGCAGCTCCACCACGAACAGGTTGAAGATCTGCCGCTTCAGGCCCTTGCGGTTGCCGCCCAGCGGGATATAGACATACTCGCGGAACCAGCCGGAAAGGGTCATGTGCCAGCGCCGCCAGAACTCGGTGATGGATGCGGAGATATACGGGTAATTGAAGTTCGCGGGGAAGTCGAAGCCCAGCATCTTGCCCATGCCAATGCCCATCATGGAGTAGCCGGAAAAGTCAAAATAGATCTGGAAACCGTAGGCGATGACACCCAGCCATGCCGTCAGTACCGTGGGAGCAGCCTGCGCGGATGCTGCCTCCCACAAAAGGCCGATGTTATTTGCCAGCAGTACCTTTTTCCCAATACCACAGGCGAAGCGTTTCACCCCATCGGCAAAGAGGTCAGCGGCGCAATCCCGGTGCTCCAGCTCGTCCGCTACCGTCTGGTAGCGGACGATGGGGCCCGCAATCAACTGAGGGAATAATGTTACATACGCGCCGAAATTGATGATATTTTTCTGCGCTTTCGCTTCACCACGATAGACATCAATGGTATAGCTCATGGTCTGAAAGGTGTAGAAGCTGATGCCGATCGGCAGAGGCAGATTCGGCTGGGGGCGCGCCGTGCCGAACAAGGAATTGACCGTGCCGATCAGGAAGTCACAGTATTTGAATACGCCCAGCAAGCCAAGGTTTACGCAAACCGACACCAGCAGCGCGATCTTTGCTCCCCGCTGTCCCCGGTGCCGCTCTGCCATCTGTCCGCAGGTGTAGTCCAATGCGGTGGAAAACAGCATCAGCACCACATAGACCGGCTCACCCCATGCGTAAAACAACAGGCTGAACAGAAACAGTGTACCGTTGCGCCATTTCTGTGGGACAAGGAAATACGCCAGCAGACACAGCGGCAGAAAGCATTGTAAAAATGTCAGGCTGGAGAAAACCATAGTTAGCCGCCAAGCACCGGATCGTTGTTACCTTCATCGTCGGTCATATCAAAAAAGCCACCGTTGTTGTTGCTGTCGTCCTCCTCCGGGATCGTAATACCGTTGTCAGCAGAACCAAAAATACCTCTCCATACTTCGTCCACCTTGGCAGCCTCCTCAGCAGCAAATTTAGCCTGCACCTCATCACTGGCCTCCCAGTCACCCTGCGCACCGAGGATCAGCAGCGCCGCATAGTTGCCGTTCACGAACAAACGAGCCTGCAAGACCTTCTGCAAATCCATGTTGTACATCCGGGAGTAGCTGAGAATTTGCTCATAGCCAGTCTGCAAAAGTGCGGCAGCATCCTGTGCGCAGCCGTCCTTAACTTTAACAATAACAGCGTAACTGGAATTGACTGCGGAATTGGAATTGCTCATAGATGCCCAGCTTTCCACTTGCCCCATATCCAGTCCCCAATAACCGCTTATGTTATCTTCGGTTTCAGCGACGTCGCATCCAAAACTGTCACCCAGCTTTTCTTTCAACGTGTCCATAATCTCTTGTGCAGTCATGGTCACCTCTGTCTTGCCCTTATTGTCATCGGCCTTTCCACCGCAGGCGGCCAGAGACAGCACCATCGTGAGTGCCAAGAAAAAAGTCAGAATGCGTTTCATCTCTATTTGCTCCTTTGTAGTTCAAAATTCATTTTATAGGAGGGGCAGGGCGGCGTCTCCGGAAACGCCGCCCTCTTGCCCTTCCATATGTTCATACGATTCAGCATGGGGAAATGTTGGAACGGAAAATAAAAAATTTCGGAGAGCACACCGCCCTCCGAAATTCCGCAGTTTTTGTTTCAATTTTGCCCCATCAGCAGCTCCGCCGCAGCGGTAATTGCTTCTTCACTCGCACCGTCAAAATTAGAAAGATAATAATTGACACTTTCTTTGCTCCAATGCGCCCGCCATGTGTCAGGCGATAGACTGTCGAGCGTTGCGCCATACTCCGCATTGAGCGCAGTACTGCCCACAGCATCTCCCTCTGCCCGGGAAAAGTTCCCGTCCAATTGGGCGGCTTCATAAGTGTATTCGTGACCGTTCAGTGTAAAATCAACGCGGGCAATCTTACCATCATAAATGCAGTAATACACATTTTCTGCATTCTCCGGCGCGTCAATCGTAAACCCCAGTTTTTCAAATCCTTCAGGACCATCTACATCTTCAAAGGGGGCCCCGACAAATACAGGTGGGTTATCCGACTCTGATCGGTCAAAGAAATGAGGAAATGTAAATCCGGCAACAATCACAATAGCAAGGCAGGCGGCTAAGCTCCCCCAGCGCCGCCACATCGGGATAGTCTTGTGTTTTTGAACTGTAGGCTGCTTTTCTTCGATATTCTCTTCGGCATTCTGATCTTCTTTTTGTGCCGCTGCTTTTTTCAGAATATTCGCATACATACGCTCCTGCGCACCGGATTCTGGCTCTATATGATCAAATGCGTTTTTCACTTCATTGTCATTCATATACGCTCACCTCCTAATGTGAGTTTCAATTTTGCGCGGGCGTCTCGCAGTTGTCCGCGTACTGTTGACGGTGGGCGGTGCAGCATTTCCGCAATCTCATCTGTTTGATAGCCCTCATAATAGTGTAGCCAAACAACCTCTTTGTATTTCACCGACAGCGCCATGACCGCTTCCACGACCTCGCTCTTTTCATCCGGTTCGGCGGCGATTTGCTCGGCCGCTTCATCGAGGTCCGTTACCTTCTGCCGCCACCAGTGCTTGAGCTTGTCCTTGCAGATATTCATAGCGGTGGTTGTCAGCCATGACCGTTCATGCCGCTCATTTTCAAAGGAAATGTCACAGGACATTGCTTTCACAAAAGCATCCTCTGTGCAGTCCTCAGCATCTGCGGCGTTTTTCATAAAGGCATAACAAACACGGTAGATTGCCTTAAAGTGTCGCAGATAGAACGCTTCAAAATCCCCCTGCATGGCTTCGCCTCCCTTTTCCCATAAAGTGATACGATTCAAGCGTACAAATTGTCGGGCGAAATGTCAAGAAAAAGAACTCGTTCCATGCTCCGGTCGGTCCTCCGCCGTCCAATTCTTAGGGTTGGTATCGTCCGGTTCAAGCCCCGCCAGAATGGCTTCGTAGTGCGCCGCCTTATCCTCCATATATTTCACGGTGGCTTTGGCTTCCTCCAGCCGCCTGTAGGCTTCCTCCCGCTGCTTGCGGATGATGGCGTACCGCGAGCGCAGATTCTCCTCGGATTCCTCCAGCAGGCACAGGCGACAGTATTCCTGAATGTCCTCGATGGACGCGCCGCAGCCCTTCAGGCACTGGATGCCCTGCATCCAGTTGACCGACTCCTCGTTGAACACCCGGCGGTTGCCGCCATCCCGCGTGCAGGGCAGCAGCCCCTTGTCCGTATAGAACCGCAGCGTATGCTCCGTGACGCCGAACAACTCCGCCATCTGCCTGATCGTATAGTACATAATGCTTCCTCCGAAAAAACACTTGACTTCGTGTTACTCGAACTTGTTACAATGATTATAGCATAGCGATCACACCTATCCTTTGCCGTGTAGACGCCCTTGCGTTCGGCTACGAACAGGTGCCGCTCACACGCTTTTACTTCTTGCGGTCTTGCGCGAAAAAACCGAGTGCGTCCTTGAGAATATTGTTCGCGGTCCGCAGCCCGGCATTTTCTCGCTCAAGCTCACGGATGCGGATCGTCTGCTCCTCTGCGCTCGGTGTCTTCGCGGGCGGTGTATTTCGGCGTATGCTGCGCCAATCCGCCAGCGTGTAGTACGCAACACCGAGCTGCTGTGCAGCCTTCTTCACGCCGATCTCGTCTGACAGCTTCAGCGCTTCTTCCTTGAATTCTTTGCTGTAATGTTTCATTGCGATTCCCTCCGTCTCTGCTTCTTCAGTTTAACAGATTTTTGGGGATTTTGCGACTGCACTTACAGGGTACTACTCCAGCCTCCTTTTGATCCCCCAAAACCGTGAGGGACCTCAGCCCATCAACCCCACCGCTGCAGGCCTTACAGTAGACCGACTGCACACGCTGCGCAAAGGAGTACGTGTCATCCTCGTTGCCGCTTTTGATTTGACTTTCTCCTTGCGGCCGCTGCCACTCTGCCTCGAGGTTACGAAAGAACTTGCTAATGACCTTGTATCACCTCCGCAGCAGCGGCTGAGCGGAAAGAGACGCATGTCAAATCGCTCAGAAGAAAGGAGGCAACATACGGCGGCTGAAATACGGTTTGACCGCAGCAGTTTGAGAGAAAAGCGGGCGAAAGGATGGATCGCATCCTTTCGCCCGTCGCTCATAGCCCCGTATAAACGGTGTGATATTGCGGCAGCAGCGCCTCGATCTTCTTGTGATAGCCCCGCTCCCAGAACAGACATTTGGACGGATCGACGCCCAGCTTGTCGCCCGTAAGCGCCAGCGCCACCGCGCGGCAGCCGCCGTTGCAAAGCTCAAAATAAGCGCAGCTTGCGCATTTTGTATTTTTCTCGCGCAGCGTGCCGAGCGTGGTGCATACCTCGTCAAGATACGGTCCGCCGGAGAGCAGCTGCGAAAGGGGCTCCCGCTTCGCGTTGCCGAGAATATCCCCGTGCTGCTCGTAATAGCCCGACATCTGGTGGCAGGGGAACACATTGCCGTTCGCCGCGACGGCGACCATGCCGCGGTTTCCCTTGCACACGGGCGCACTGCTCCGGTACTCTCCCGCGCAGGAGTTGACCGCGGTGAGCGTGTAAAACCCCGAGCGCGGATAGAGCGTCCCGAACTGCCAGATCGTCAGGTCCATCGTGTGCTCGCCCTGCGCGTACTTCTCCCACAGGAGGAGCGCCTCGTCATAGTATTCCTCAAACGTGAGGCAGGCGTCGCCCGCGTTCTGCACCCAGCGGGGGGCCTCCGTTGTGCGGATGATGCGCATTTCCGCCACGCCCATAGCGTCCAGCCGCTCCGCCGTTTTCAGCATGGAATCGCGGTTGCGGCGATTCATATTCGTCTGCACCTTGACGGGGAAGCCGTTTTCGACGCACAGCCGGATCGCGCGCAGCGCAGTTTCCTCCGCGCCTTGGTGTGCGCGCATCCAATCGTGATAGCCGAGGCCGTCAAAGGATATTTTCATGAGCGGGACGCAGCCGATGGCCTTCATGCGGTCAAGCGCCTGCCGGTCGATAAAATACCCATTCGTGTTCAGCTCCTCGACGTACATGCCGCGCGCGTAGATGCCCTCGAGAATCTCGAAGAAGCTCTTGTGCAGCATCGGCTCGCCGCCCGTGATGGTGAAGGCGTTGATGCCGCAGTCGCGGGCCTGGTCGAGAAGCCGGTCCGCCTCGTCCATGCTCCACTCGCTCATGAGCGGCGCATTGTCGGCGGCATTGAAGCAGTGGATGCAGTTATAGTTGCATTTGCCTGTGATCATCCAGTTCATCGCTGGGAAATAGCGGTTCGGACAGAGGCGTGGCCGGCTCCAGTCCGACAGCACGTCGCCGTTTTCGGCCTTTCGGATGAAGCCGTCTGCCAGGAATTTGCGGGCCAGCGGGCTTTCCGCCTCGTCCGGCAGCTCGCTTCGCCCGTCGCACTCCGATAGAAACGCGAACTCCTCCGCCGTCAAGCCCTTAGCGTTGCGCTCGCCCTTGATGTAATACGCATAGGGAACGAGCGTCCACGAACGCAGGGCGATATAGGGGTTCAAAATATAACGCATAGTCTATGTCTGAATCCGTTCATTGGTCCTTGTTATTGCAAAGCCAAAGCCCTTTTTCAATAGAGCACCAATAGCAGTTATTGCAATTCGGCAGCTTTCCGCATACTCCGCACCTGGAAATACCGCCGGAATATCTCGTCGCACGCACTCCGCAGCGTTTGCATTCCCAGTACCCGCATGAATAACCGGCGGAAACGATCAATCTTCCGTCGCTCTTGCGGCAACCGCCGCCGGACACATTGTTAAGTTCTTCATCCGCAAGCTCTCCTGCTTTGGGATGCATGATTTCAAAATACGCAGCCGCGCTCTCTTCGGTCATTTCCATGCCGTTTTCCTTTGCGAGAGTCAACAGCGCTTCGGGAGTTTCTGCCGCCTTCGCCTTTGCGAAAAGTTCTTTATTGTTTTCCATAAAAAGCTCCTTCTCAGCACTTTATGACATGCGACTCGCTCATCTTTATTTCGCTTCCGTCGTGGATTTTCAGGGTATAATACCATCCGTCGTTTTCGTAGCTTCTCTTCACGACCTTGCCGGTGGCGGTTATCCTGGTTGCTCCCAACCAGCTATGGATGTATAATACGGTTTCGCCCACAGCGAATCGGGGCTGTGGTCTGCCGGCGTCATAGCCACCGCCGCAGCCGCCCGATACATTATCAAGCTCGCTGTCGGAAAGCTCGCCTGTTTTGGGGTTCAGCCGGTCAAAATACGCCTTGGTCTCCTCCTCGGTCAGCCCAATACCGTTTTCCTTTGCCAGAGCCATAAGCTCCTCAGGGGTCTTCGCTTCCTTTGCCTTCGCAACGAGTTCCTTGGTCAGCTCCATGGTTCTCCTCCTTTAATAGCATTAGCATTTGCCTGTCACTTACTCCACACCGGGGTCATCTTCTGTTCGCCGGATGATAGCAATCACGGGGCTCCATCGCCTTCGCCGCCCTTATGGTCAGCTCTATGATCGTTGTCCAGAGGCCGCCCTTGACGGCGAGGGGGTCGACGCCCCAATACAAGCACCGACAGCAAGTACCCTTCACGCCGAAGGTGGAAGGTCCATCCACATAGTGCCTGCACTTATGGCCGCAGGTGGTTTTAAGGCGTCCTCCGCTGGAGTAGCAGCCGCCGCCGGCCACGTTGTCCAGCTCGTCGTCGGACAGCTCGCCGGTCTGGGGATGCAGCCGGTCAAAATACGCAGCCGCGCTCTCTTCGGTCAGTTCAACGCCGTTTTCTTTTGCGAGAGCCATGAGTTCTTCGGGAGTTTTCATTTCCTTTGCTTTTGCAAGCAATTCTTTGTTCATTCCCATCTTTGAATCCTCTCTGTACAATTTAAAATATTCTTTAGCAGGGCCTCGGATGAACCTTGCATTTTAATACCGTATCGCTCTTGTCCCCAATACTGTTCATACAGTTCCGACAGCGGGGGTCGCTTGCAAAACATCCGGAACAACGCAACACGCCGGTGCTAAAGTCAATACCCCTTTTGCCGCAACGGCTGCAGACATAGTCGGACAAACAGTAGCCGTCCGCCATACAAGTATCGTAGGGGTCATCCGCCCATGGGAGACAACCGCCGCCTGCTACGTTGTTGAGCTCTTCGTCTGCAAGCTCGCCCGTTTTGGGATTGAGCTGTTCGAAATATGCTTTTGCGCTCTCCTCGGTCAGCTCCATGCCGTTTTCCTTGGCAAGCGCCAGCAGCTCCTCGGGAGTTTTTGCTTCCTTTGCCTTCGCAAGCAGTTCCTTGTTGAGTTCCATCGTTTCTCCTTCTATATTTTTTTGTTCAGCTCGTTGCTGCGGTGCCGGAGTCCTGCTTATTTCCCTCTGCGGTTCTTTGGATTGAGACATTTGAGCGGCGCACCGAGTGTTTCGTATCCGGTCCAATTGGCTTGGTCCCAATGCCTGCACCGGCAGCAAGTACCCATCAGACCGAAGGCGGTGGGGCTTGTATCCTCCTCAAAAAAGCCGCACCGGTACCCCGCGGTGGTCAGAAGGTACCCGCCCTTTGTGTGGCAACCGCCGCCAGCCACATTGTCCAGCTCGTCGTCGCTCAGCTCGCCCGTTTTCGGATGAAGCTGTTCAAAGTACGCCTTTGCTTCCTCCTCGGTCAGATCGATGCTGCTCTCCTTTGCAAGCGCGGCCAGTTCCTCCGGCGTCTTTGTTCCTTTTGCCTTTGCAATCAGTTCTTCGCTGAGTTCCATGGTCGAGCTCCTTTCCGTTATTTTTTTCTGCCAGGGTCCTGCAGATCGCTTTTTTTGTTGAGATCAAGGGAAATTTCGAGCCGCCTGCCGCCGCTCACCGTTTCGAGAGCCTCGTCGTTCAGCGGCTCCGCGTTGGTCTCCTCCGGGATGCTGTTCCGTTTTTCTTCCTTTTTCATGTTCTTCCTCCTTTGATTTATTTGATTGGAGCCTCAAAACACTCCCGAAGCGTTTTGAGGGCATTGCTGTGCAGTATCTTGACGTAGGCGTAGGATACGCCGAGCCTTGCCGCCGTGTCCTTCAGCGACAGCCCCTTGCCGTACCGCAGGACGATCAGGGCGCGCAAACGTTCGTCCAGCCTGTTCAGGGCTTCACCGAGCGCCTGAAGGGATTCCCTTTGCAGCAGACCGTCGTCTATGCCGGCTGCGTCCGGCAGATCGTCCGGCAGCTCCGCGCCGGGACGATGGGTGCGGAAATAGTCGATGACCGTATTTCGGGTGATGGTGTAGAGCCATGTGGAAACCGAGGCGCGGTCCGCGTCAAAGGTCGGGTACTTTTCATACGCCTTCAGAAAAACGTCGCTGACAAGATCCTCCGCGTCGTGCCGGTTTGCGACCTTGCCGAACACATAGCCCCGGACCTTTTCGGAATACGCCGTGTACAGCGCTTCTCTTTCTTCCGTCCGATTCATACCGCGCCGTCCCCATCCGTTCCGCGCCGCTTGATGCGCTTCGCCTCTCCAGCGGCGCTCACCTGCGCGAGATCATCGTCCGACAGCTCTGCACAGTATTCGTTTTCGGCCTCGTCGAGCAGTGCCTCCAGCTCCGGCTCGTGCTCGAACCGCTGGTAATCGAAGAGCAGGGAGAGCGTTTTTTCATTCAGACCGGAGGCATCCCCGGACCATTTCGCTTTTTTGTGTTCCATTTCTTTCTCCTTTGCTTCTTGATACGAACCGGAAGCGGAAAAGGCTAATGCAATCGGAAAATTTTCTCAAAAAATCTTCCGCGCGGCGTGTAGCGCCGTTACAAAGCGGCGTCCGGCGCATCGTCCAGCCTTTGGCGGGCCACCAGTTCGGCGAAGAAGCCGCTTGCGGCGATCAGCTCGTCATAGGTCCCGTCCTCGACGATCCTTCCGTGATCGAGCACGAGGATGCGGTCGCATTGTCTGATGGTGGACAGGCGGTGGGCAATGACGATGCGGGTACACTTCAGCCGGTCCAGCGACTCCGACACCTTTTTCTGTGTGATGTTGTCCAGCGCGCTTGTCGCCTCGTCGAACATCAAAATCTTGGGCTTCGGCGCGATGGCGCGGGCGATCATCAGCCGCTGGCGCTGCCCGCCGGATATGCCGCCCGAGCCCTCCGATATGACCGTGTTCATGCCCATGGGCATCCTGCGGATGTCCTCGGCGATGCCGGTCAGCTCCGCCGCCTCCCACGCGTCCTGCTGCGACAGCCACGGCGCGGAGATCACGATGTTGGAATAAATGTCGCCCTGAAACAGCTTTCCGTTCTGCATCACAACGCCGATGCGGCGGCGCAGGGAGCGCAGGTCGATCCGCTCCAGATCCTTGCCGTCGTAATAAATGGCGCCCTTCTGCGGCTTTTCAAAGCCTAAAAGCAGACGCAGCAGCGTGGATTTCCCGCAGCCGGTCCGGCCGACGATGGCGACATACTGCCCCGGACGGATCTTGAGCGAAAGATCGTCGAGGATCAGCGGCATATTTTCATTGTACCGGAAGGAGACGTTGTTCAGCTCGATGCCGCCGGACAGCCGCTCGATGACCTGCTTGCCGTCCGAGACCTCGGGGACCGCGTCAAAAAACGGCTGGACCATCGTGAGAATGGGCCTGATCTGCGCCGCGCTCAGCGCGATCCCGGCGAGCGACAGAAACGCGCCGGAGACCATGCCATAGGCCGTGTTGAAGGCATAGTAATCCGCCACAGACAGGCCGGCTCTTACTGACATATAATACATGACGAGCGTTCCCGTGAGGCTGATGGCAAGGCTGATGACGGAATTGAGCTTCAGGAACATCGGCGGATCGTACGTCATTTTTGCGCTCTGCGCGTAGAGGTTGCCCCATCTCGCGAAGGCGCGCTTCTCCGCGCCCGCCAGCTTGATCTTCTGTATCCCTGTGATCAGCGCGTAGGTCATACCGCTCTCCCGCCCGGAAAGCGCCATCTGCTCCGTGCTGATCTTCATTTGCGCCAGGGAGGAGACCACCGAGAAAACGACCGTGACGAGCAGGATCGCCAGCGCCGGTGCGACGAGCGTCGGCGCATAGGCAAAGATCTGCGATATGTATATAAGGGAGAACAGCGAGGTCAGTCCGGTCGATAAGACCGTCGATACGAGCATCCGGCACAGCGGGCCGACCTGCGCCGCGCGGCTGGAGAGCTCGCCCGCGCTGTACTGCTTGAAGAAATCCGCCGGCAGCGACATGACGCGCATCATAGTCGCCGCCTCGACCGATAGATTCAGCTTTGTTTCGATCCGCGCCGTAAGCATACTTTTTACCGCGGAGAGAAGCAGCGTGCTGACGGAGACGCAGACGGTAAAGGCGGCAAGCGCGAGAAGGATGCGCGTATTCCCGGAGGGCAGCACGCGATCAAACAGCAGCCGGCTGAGCATCGGAGAGAGCAGCCCCACGAGCGACACGGCAAGCGTTGCCAGCGCGATCAAAACGAAGTCGGAGACGGAAAGGGTCTGCACAATGTAGGCCGAGAGCGAAGCGATGCTGAGCTTCTTGAGGGGAAAGGGCTTATAAAACGCAATCGCCTCGTCGTCAAACAGGTGCTGATTTTTGCGCGTGATGCGCCGCGCCTTTCCGGTCTCATAGTCAAAGAAGCTGTAGCCGGAAAGACCGGACGGAATGAGCGCCACGACCCGTCCACTCTCCGACAGGGTGCCGAGCATTGCGCCCACGGCGTCGCGGTACCAGCCGTCCTCCAGCTTCACCGTGCGCCGCATGATGCCATACGGGCGCATCAGGAACTCGAGCTGCTCATTCACATCCTTGATGCTGTCGGGGACCTCCCGGCTCTTTACATGGTAGTATTTCAATATCTCGTCGATCGCGTCCTTGGTAACGGCGCGGTCGCTGGTGAACGCCGCCTCGAACCGCTTTCCCATCACGGCGGACGCCATGTTCGCAAAGGCCTCGGAAAACGCGTCGTCGTCGTATTGCCTGCGCTCTTTTATCTGTTCGTCAAACCAGCCCATCGTGTCGTCACCTCCTACTCGTTGGACACCAGGCGCGTATAGGCGCCGCCGTTTTTCATCAGCTCCTCGTGCGTCCCGCGCTCCACGACATTTCCCTGTTCCATCACGATGATCTCGTCGCAGTCGCGTATGGTGGATAAGCGGTGCGCCACCACGATGCAGGTGATGCCGCGGTCCTTGATGGAGCGCACCACGTCGTATTCCGTTTTCGCGTCCAGCGCACTCGTCGCCTCGTCCAGAAGGATGATCGTGGGGTCCTGCGCAAGCACGCGGGCGATCTCCATGCGCTGGCGCTGCCCGCCGGAGAGGTCCTTGCCGCCCTCGGTCAGCTTATACTGATAGCCGCCCTCGCGCCGCATGATGTCCTCATGCAGCTGGGCGTCCCGCGCCGCCATGATCATCTCGAAGTCCTCAATGGAGTTATCCCACATTTTTATGTTGTTTGCGATGGTGTCCTCAAAGAGAATAATATCCTGATCCACCACAGCGAGAGAGCCGGTAAACACGCAGCGGTCGATCTGCGAGATCGGTTTTCCGTCAAACAGGATCTCACCGCTCCACGGCTTATAAAGGCCGGAGATCAGCTTGGAGATCGTGGATTTTCCGCAGCCCGAAGCGCCGACGAACGCCACGCGGTCCCCGGGCTTGAGCGTGAGGTTGAAATCCCGGATCAGCGGCTCGGCAAGGCGCGAATAGCCGAAGGTGACATTTTTGAGCTCGATGCTGCCGGACAGCTTGCCGTATTCCGTGCTCTCATCGCCGCCGTCTTCCGCAAAGATGTCGTCGTCGGGATAGCGCATCACGTCCTCGATCCGCTCCATATCGGTGCGCATTTCCTGCAGCGTCTGTCCCGCCGAAATGAGCGTCGTCGCGGGGGAGAGGAAGGAGGACAAAAAGCCCTGAAACGCCATGATCATGCCGACGGTAAAGCAGCCCTGCATCGCGAGGAACACGCCTGTCATCAGAACCGCGGTGCTGCAGATCGAGCTGACAAGCGCCGGCAGCAGTCCGAGGAGCTGGTTCATGCGCTGGAAGCGGACCTGACTGGTATTGACGCTCGCCTGGTAACCCGCCCACTTTTCAAAAAAGCCGTTCTCCGCGCCGCTCGCCTTGATCGTTTCGATCATCTCGATGCCGGCGACGGTCGTTCCGGCGAGCTTGCCCGCGTCGCGCATCTGCACGCGGGTGAGGTTGATCCGCTTTTTTGAAATGACGCTGGAAAGGACCAAGTTGGCGAGGATCGAAACGAGTCCGATGAGCGTGAGGAGCACGCTGTAGCGGAGCATCACGACCAGGTAAAACACCATCATGGCGGCGTTCAGGGCAAGCGGCGCGAGCGTGCCGACAAGCTGCTCCGCGATCATCGCGTTTGCGCTCTGCCGGCCCTGAATATCTCCCGCCATACGCTGTGAGAAAAACGCCATCGGCATGTGCAGGACTTTCCACAGAAAGGTGGTATTTCCCACCATCGCGAGCTTTCCGTTGATCCGGAGGGAATAGACCGCCTGGATCCACGCGACGATGAGCTGAAGCACGCTGATGCCCGCGAGCGCAAGCGTGAAGGGCATAAGCCACTCCGGATTCTCGCTGGTCAGCAGCCGGTCGAGAAAAATACGGGAAAACGCCGGCGTCACAATGCCGAGCAGCGACGAAATGACCGTGGTCAGCGTTACAAAAGCGATCGCGGTCCCCGCGCCGGCCAGCCGCTTTTTCGCGTATTGCAGCATGGACTGCGGCTTTCCCTCGGGAACAAAGCCTTCGGCGGGCTCGAAGAACAGGCAGATGCCGGTGAAGGAGTCGTCAAAGGTCTGCATCGGGACGGAATAGGTCCCCTTTGCGGGGTCGTTGAGCACCGCCTTGTTGCCCCGAAAGCCGTTGAGCACGACAAAGTGATTGAAGTTCCAATGAATGATGCAGGGGAATTTTCCGTTCGCTTTCAGCCCCTCCGGCTCATACCGGTAGCCCTTTGCGGTAAGGCCGTAGCTGCGCGCGGCGCGAAGAATGTTGCGCGCGTTCGAGCCGTCCCGTGAAACGCCGCAATCCAGACGCACCTGCTCGAGCGGAACCCACTTTTCGTAGTAGGCAAGGATCATCGCAAGACTTGCGGCGCCGCATTCCAGCGCCTCCATCTGCATGACAACGGGCACCTTGGCGACGCCCGCCGTGATCGGCGACTTGATCTTTTGTGCTGCTTTCATCTTCGCGCACCTCAGTTCAGGACGAAATCAAGGGGCCTGACGCGCTCGATAATAACGGATACGGTATAAACGCCGTCCTTGAGATCGGGGGTCTCCGCCGACAGGGCGTGCACCCAGTCGCCCGCGGAGAGCCCAATGAGATGGAGCAGATAGGGGTCGGTGCTTTCGTCGAGCAGGATGGGCGTGTCCGCTGCATCGGACGCGGCCGCGTACTCGGCT
>OKSL01000840.1_pt1 | contig 14003 bp, 8 predicted proteins | sample 1606251 | NCBI WGS metagenome assembly OKSL01 (sample SAMEA3879543, study PRJEB24766) | human gut metagenome | biome: human-associated habitat; feature: feces | place: USA | collected 1985/1987 | reverse complement strand
TCTGGATAGGCTCCAATTAATACTATATATAATGGATTTGATGATTCAGTTAAGGCTCAAGCAATTCAAGCTATATAGTTAGCTATTGATTCTGTAGAACAAACTTGTTCATCAATTACTGGAGTATTTAGAGAAAGACTAGACGGCATTGAAACTAGAGCTGCTGTTAATAATGTTAAAGTAGGAATGAGAAACTCATACATTATTACTAAAGGATATTATCAACAGATGGATACTCTATCTGAAGATATATTGATAGATTCTCTAAATATAGCTAAGAAGGTATGGAAGCGTAAACCTCTTACAGGAATTCTTATACTAGGAGATAAATTACAGAAGGTGTTTACTGCACTACCTGAACATTTCACTTTTACTGATTACGATGTTCATGTTACTAGTAGTTCTAAGATAATGGAAGAGATAGATAAGATTCAGCAAATAATGATGGAGTTCATTAAGGCTGGTCAGTTAGATCCTGACATTGCTATGGAATGTATGACTGCCAGAAGCATGACAGAGTTAAAATCTAAACTAAGTGTAGCATTTCAAAAGAGGAGAGATGAAGTACAGAATACTCAGCAGTTACAGCAGCAACTTGAAGAGTTACAGAAACAACTTGATAGAGCTAGTCAAGAGAAGGAGAAGTTGATGAACAAGATTGAGTCTCTTAATGAAGCTAAACTTGCTCTCGATAAACAGAAGATTGAGTATGATTATGAGATTGGAATTATTAAGGCTCAAGCTGACAGAGATTATAAACAGAGTACTTCTGAAAATGACACCAAACGTACAGATATAGAAGTAGCCCAACAATATGATGGGAATCAGCGAAATAACGAAATAAAGAATATATAATGGACTTACATATTAAAGTTTGTACTAACGATAACTGTAAGGTAATCATATTGGACGAAACGGCAGTAGGAGACAAAGGTTATCTTTCCGAGTCTTCTACTTCGACTATTAAGTACAGATTCAAATACTCTGATACAGTGTCAATTGATGTCTTACAACATAACAAAGTAGATAATCCTGAAATTCAATTGCCAGTATTTACATTACACGATGATGCTAATAAGTCAGTAACACTACCAGTTGGATTTGATGGATGGTTTAATGTATATCATATTGTATTGCCAACTAAGGAATGGTTTGATAGAGAGTTAGCCAAACCTGTAGGCTCGGCAATTAATATGTATAAAACTGTATACTATTCAGATGGAATATACATTTATAAGTACTTCAATGAAGCTATTAGCACTGTTACAGTAGACGAGATAGTAGAGAGAAACATAGACGACACTACTATCTCTAGAACTTACAATAACTACGTGTCTATTTGCTTCCTTAATAAATGTTATCTATCTTTGTGCCAGCAGATATTTAATAATAGGGGATTTAGTAAATGTTGGAGTAAGGACACCACAATTGCTGAATTAGCTTATAAAAGAGATTTAGTCTGGATGGCTATTAACGTAATTAAGTATATGGTTCAATTTAATCAGTTAGCTGAGGCAGAGAGAATCATAGAACAAATAGGAGGATGTAATGGACTGTGTAAATCCGAGTTTAGAAAGTGGCCAGAAAGAGGTTGTGGATGCTCTTAAGAAGAAAGTCATTTGTGAGTATACCGACTTACTCAGATATATTGAAAGGGGCCACAGATATGATTATCAGCTAATTCTAGAACAGATTAGCTTAATAGGACTGCTAGAAGATAGTGAACTTAGTAGGTCTGAATTTGTAGAACAATTTTATCTTAATCATAAATGGCAGATAACACTATTTTAGTACCAGGTAGTTCTGGAAGTGAGTGTGTCAATCCAACAAACGAAGTTATAGACACATCACAATTTTTAACTATAGATGGGCATCTGGGGGAATTTAAAACAGAGTCGGATAAAGATATAGCTAGGATAAATATACGTGCAGCAGGCGTAGACGACGTATATGACAAGGCATCGGCTGACAATAGAATACAGCAAGCTGTCAAACAGTCAATGGATACCCACTTAGCTACAGACGATCCGCATAATATTCTTCCTCAGATAGAAGGTAAATTTGAGGGATTGGTGAAGCAGGATGGAACCACGCCATTTACTGCACCTCAAACTGGTGTTAATCCAGTAAGTGACTTTCATTTAACTACTAAGAGATTTGTGACTGATTTATTGAACAGTCATTTAGCTAAAACAGACCCGCATAATATAATTCCTTTAGTAGAAGAAATACTTAAGGTATATGTTACTGTTGACCAGATATATAAGAAGGCTGAATTGTACACTAAGAGTGAAGTTGATAAACTAGTCAACAATTGCATAAAGAGTGATGGCAGTGTAGCTTTCTTAAGACCTCAATTAGGAGTTACACCTAAAGCTGATAATCATTTATCTACTAAGAAATATGTAGATGATGTAATGTTTAACCATTTGGTTGATGCTGATCCGCATGGGTTCCTAAGCTTACTAAATCAGAGACTTAATAATTACTTCAAGAAATCAGAAACTTATTCTAGAGCTGAAACATATTCTAGAAATCAAATTGATGCAATTATTAATCAATTAGTAGCAGACGCTGCTAAAGGGGCTGTAGAAGAGCATGTAAATCAATACGATCCTCATGGTACTCTTAAAGAGATCTACAGTAAGCATTATGTACAGCGTGATGGCACAGTTCCGTTTACTGCACCTCAGAAAGGTGTTGAAGGAACAGAAGAGGACGACCTAGTAGTTATGAGTCAGCTGAATAAGCTGAAAGAAGAAATAGGAGAATCAGTAGATAAACTACAACCTATTTGGATTACTAGTGGTCCAGTGCAGACTACTGTAGGGTTTGTAGAAGATGAAACTGAATTATCAAGAGAAGTAACATTCCAAGAAATTATGGATGCAATATTCTATGGTCAAGCAGTAGATGTTAAATCTCCTCCTACATGTATCATGGGTGATACAGTAAAGGTGGAAATGTATATTCGTGGACTTCTTACTATTCAGTATGCTGAACTTTATCAAAATGGAGAATTAATTGGAACCTTTACTTCGGATGATTTTGAAACCGGAATGCATGTAGTTAATTCATTACCAATTTACGAAGATACTGAATTTAAATTTGTAGTAACACTATTAAATGGAGTTCAGTACGAAGCATCTTCTATTACTAAAGTTAGCTTACATGTATTTGTAGGATTGTTACCTAAATGGTATGTAGCCTCTAACGTAACCTTTGAATATCTTCAGGAATTAGTTAATGACGACCCTGTTAACAATAAGTTTGAATCCTTTGGAGACGATGTTACAGAAATTAAACACAAGTATGAATTCTCATCACCTAAAGAACTCAAACATTTATTTGTTGCAATACCTAAAGATTACAACGATTTAATTGGGGTTGTTACTCCTGCTCAAGAATTTGGAATTGAAGCATTTGACGTTATCAGTGATATTCCATTTAAAGTTCCAGGAGCTCCAGAAGATGTTATATATAAACTCTATGTATATAGAGAAGCGTTAGCAATGTTAAACTCAGAAGTAACATTTAAATTCGAAGAATAATGGGAAAGTATTCCGAACTAATTGGTAGCTTCAAACGTATGGGTAGTTTCCCTATGGAAGCCAACTTCATATTTGAGAATGAAACTGCCCTAAAGGACTTTTACAGCTCCCCAGAAGAAGCTGCAACTCTTCATAAGGGATTGCTTAAACTAGTAGCTGACTCAGCCACAGGAGAGCAATCCCTGTGGTGGGTTACTAAGAAGCAGACGAATGATGAGTTAGAATTTACTAAACTTATTGATTCTACTTCAGTAGAAAGTCTAGAGGAGCTAGCAGAGAAGTTAGAGAAAGAGATTTATGACAGACAAGTAGCTGATGATGCAATTTATGGAAGTTCTGACCATACAGTTGTTCCGGAAGATCTTAATAGCTTACTTAAAATAGCAGAAGCAATCGCTGAGTTAAGAGAGGCTATAGAAGAAGATGGAGGTAAGGTAGATACTATTAAAGAAGAACTTAAAGCTACAGTAGGTACTGAACTTGATGACATTAGAGAGTATCTAAAGACTCTTGATTATCAGTCACTTACGGCTGTTTCAGAAGAATTACATAGATTCTTAACAACTAGAGAACCTAATACTGATTCTATTGACACATTTCCAGAATTACTTGATTTTTTAGCTGGATTTAAGGATACTGATGTGTTGCAAGATGTACTAGATGCACTGGTTGCAGATATAATGGGAGATCCTCTTCCAACTGAACCTTTTAGAACTCTTAGAGGAATAGAGGACTTTGTTAGAGAATTTAAAGCACAATCTGAGAATACAGATGCTAATTTACAAACGGAACTAGACCAAACACAAGTTGGTGTAGGACTTAGCGGTGATGGAGCATATAATCCTGATAAGGAAACTTATTATTTGAAAGATGCTACATCAGTAATGAATGCACTTAAAATTCTTGACAGTCTTATTAACGAAGCTATTAATAACTGCAACTTAGAAGTAGAAGATACTAACACAGTTGATTTAACTATTAATAAGCAGACTACTAAGACTGTATTATCAGCTGACGTTAAAATTTCTACTAACGATGGTAATGGCATTCAAGCTAAGAACGATGGGCTATTCTACAAACTAGAAACTGAATATGAGAATGGAATCTTAACTGTAAAGGTTAATGATAACATTATTAGTAGACACACTATAGGATTATCTACTATTGTAGAAAGTGCTAAATACGACCCAGACCAGGAAGCTATTATAATGGTGTTCAAACTCCTTGATGGAAGTAAACAAGAATTAGTAATTCCTGTAGGAACACTTATTAGAGAATGGGAAGTTGATAATAGCCATCCTACTAAGGTTGTAGTTCTTGAAAAGGAAGATGTATTAGGAGGAGGTACCGATAAACTATCAGCAGACGTTAGATTGTATGTTGATAAGTATCAAATACTTGAGAAGAGGGATAATACTCTCTATGTAAAGGGTACTACAGATAACCTAACTCACAATGATGAAGCTCTTGATGTAGTTATTGATAGAATTATATCTAGTGGTTCTGATACAAATGACGCATTACAGGCTGAAATTGACAGAGCTAAAGCAGCTGAACAAGCATTAGATAATAAAATTACTGCTGAAACTACTAGAGCTGATAAAGTTGAAACTCAACTTAGAAATGATCTAGATGCAGAGATTAAGCGTGCTACTGGAGTGGAAACTGATTTGCAGAAGCAAATTGATAATCTTCAAGATTCAACTAGTACAGATATTTCTGAATTAGAAGCTGCACTTAAAGCGGAAGTAGAAAGATCTACTGAGAAGGATGCAGCTCATGATGCAGCAATATCTGAAGAGGTAGCAAGAGCTACAGAAGCAGAGAATCAGATAAGAAGAGACTTAACTACAACTAATGAGAAAGTTACTGCTAACACTGCTAACATAGAGAAGAACACAGATGCTATAGCTAAGGAAACTGAACGCGCTACAGCTGCGGAAACTGATTTATCAGACGGACTTAGAGCTGAAATCGAAAGAGCAACTACTAAGGAAACCGAACTAGAAGGTGCAATAACTACTCATATCAATGATACTAACAATCCGCACAACGTAACTAAAGAGCAAGTAGGTTTAGGGAAAGTAGACAATACTACAGATTTAGAGAAACCTATCTCAGTAGCAACGCAGGCTGCCTTAGATACTAAAGCTGATAAAACTTATGTTGATGCACAATTAGATACTAAGGCTCCTATTGATTCTCCAGTATTTAAGGGCAATCCTCAAGTAGAGAATCCTCCAGCACCAAATGATAGCTCTAATAGAATCCCATCTACAGCATGGGTGAATGAAACTATTAAGAATTCAGTCAGTGATGGTCTAGAGGCGCATATAAAAGATTTTAATAATCCACACAAAGTAACAGCAGAACAAACTGGTGCATATACTAAGGAGCAAGTTAATGGACTTCTTGATACTAAAGCGGACTTAGTAGATGGCAAGATACCAGCGGACCAGCTTCCCGATGATGTTAAGGATTCTGTTCACTATGATGGAACATGGGATGCTGCTACCAACTCACCTGCATTAGTTCCTGGAGATAAAAATTCTACTGGTAAATATTACCTAGTTACATCTAATGGTGTCTTTGACGGAATACAATACAATAAGGGAGACCTTATTATTAATGCAGATGGTCAATGGATTAAAATAGACAACACTGACTTAGTAACTTCTGTCAATGGTAAAATAGGTGATGTAGTAATCAGAATAGCTGATATTGAAAACCTACAGAATATCTTAGATAGTAAGGCTAATAGTAGTGATGTTTATACTAAGCAAGAAATTGATAATAAGCTTACTGATTTATTAAATAAACATACTCAAGATATTGAGAATATTCAACAGAGTATTACTAATATTGAAGGGGATATTACTAACCTTACTAACAATAAGGCGGATTTAATAGATGGTAAGATTCCTACTAATCAGCTTCCAGACTCTATCATTGGAGGAATGAAATATATGGGCACCTGGAGTGCTAAAGATAATGACCCACAACTTAATAGTGGAGATCCAACTCAAGACGGTTGGTACTATATAGTATCAGAAGCTGGTGAAAGATTTGGAGAGGTCTTCGACGTTAAAGATTGGGTTGTTAACTCTAAAGGTACTTGGGGTAAAATTGATAATGTAGATTCTGTAGTTTCAGTAAATGGCAAGAAGGGAATAGTAGTCATAGAAATAGGTGACATTCCCGGATTGAAGGATGCAATAGATAAGGGAGGTACAGGATTAGAAGACCATATAACTGATTATAATAATCCTCATAGAGTTACTGCTGAACAGGTAGGGTCATATACTAAAGAGGAAACAAATAATCTGTTAAGTAATAAGGCGGATTTAGTAAATGGCATTATACCCGAAAACCAGATTCCAACTAACATTAGAGAGTCAGTTCATTATGAAGGTACTTGGGATGCAGAGACTAATGCACCAGCTCTCAAACCTCAACAACCTGAAGCTAACGGATTCTATTACCTAGTAACTGTTGCTGGTAGATTCAACGGAGTTGATTATGAGCCAGGAGACTTAATTTTAAATGCTGGTGGTCAGTGGGTAAAGATTGATAATTCTGATTTAGTTACTTCGGTTAATGGAATGATAGGAGATGTTATTATTAACATACAAGACATTCCAGGACTTGAAGACAAATTGAATGGAGCTGAAGGAGACTTTAGTGAAATCAATAAAGCCATAGAAGAAATCAGAAATAATATTATTAATCTTACTAATAATAAAGCTGATCTAGAAGATGGAGTAGTTCCTGAGAATCAATTGCCAGAAACAATCAAAGGTTGTCTTAAATATCATGGTTCATGGAATGCTGCTGATAATGATCCTATGCTATCCAACGATGATGTTGATAAAGAAGGATGGTATTATATAGTATCTAGTGCTGGAACTAGATTTAACAACTCGTTTGCTGTAGGTGACTGGGTAGTTAATTCTGGAGGTACTTGGACTAGAGTTAATAATGCTGATGCAGTAATTTCTGTAAACGGGCAATCTGGAATTGTTAATATTGAAATTGATGATATTCCTGGATTAAAGGATGCTCTTGATAGTACTGATAAACTTATAGATGATCACATTAGGGACTTTAACAATCCTCATAAGGTTACTAAAGATCAGATAGGGTTAGGCAAAGTAGAGAATTATTCTCCCGCTGAAATGCCTATTAGTAATGCAGTCCAGACTGAAATTACTAGAATTGATAAAGAACTCTTAGGTGCAGCTACTGATTTAACAGCACATATTAAGGATACAAATAATCCTCATCAGACTACCAAAGAACAAGTTGGACTTGGCAAGGTAGATAATACAAGTGACTTAGAGAAGCCGATTTCAGTACCACAGCAAAATGAATTCAATAGAGTAGACAGAGAGCTTGATAAGAAAGCCTTACAAACTGACTTAGCAGCACACGTCTCTGATTTCAATAATCCACATCATGTTACTAAGGAACAAGTTGGATTGGGTAAAGTGGATAACACTTCAGACCTTGAGAAACCAATCTCTATTGCAGTTCAAGAAGCTCTTAATAATATTAAGATTGATGCTACTGGGTATGCTACTAAAGAGGAACTTACTAATCACATTAATGATAAGAATAATCCTCATAATGTAACTAAGGAGCAAATAGGACTTGGTAATGTAGATAACACGTCAGATATGAATAAGCCTATTTCTACAGCTACTCAGATGGCTTTAGATAAGAAGGCGGATATTCATCACAGTCATACAATGACTGATATTACTGACTTAGAGAATCTACCTATTATTAAGGGATTTGTAACTGTGTTATCTGAACTTCCCGAATCTGCAACCGGAGGTGATAAATATATCATGTCTACACAGGTAGGTTCTGGTAGCACTAGATATACTCTACTTGAGTTTGATGGAGCTACAGGAACCTGGAAACAGAAGTTACTAACCACAGGAGGAATTGCAGCTGTAATTGATGGAGATGTATGGGAGCTTACTAGTAAAGGTATTAAGAGAGTACTTGATGCTGACGACTATAAGTATTTCTATGATAAAGTATGGGGAGAAACTAAAGACTTAGTTCAATCTATAGAATGGGACGATACTGTTAGTGATAAGATAAGATTAAAGGTTACTACCAAGAAATCTTATGCAGATCCTAATACTGATGAAGCTACTAAACCAACAGTTACTCCTAAAGTAACATATATTGATATTGAGAAGGAAAGATTTATGTCTTCTGCCTACTCAAGACCTGCTACTCAGGAGGATGTTAATAATGGTTATGCTAGTAAAGTTGGAGTTCCAGTTCTTGTGATTGAACTTACTACTGGTGATGAGATAGTTATCGACTTAACTGATACGATGAATATCTATGACCCGATAGATACATCTTCTATTAATATGGAAGTATCTAATTGGACTGGTACTGCTGATACATCATATAAAATCTCTGCAACTCTTAAAATTGCTGAGAACTCTGATGCAGTCAAACTAGTAGATAATGGTACTTCTGGTGTGTATGCTAGACTAGATAAGAAGAACACAAACTCAATTCAAATGGTTGATGATGGTTCTTTATCTGCTAATCTAGTAATTGATACTGCTAAGAATAATCTTTCTGACATATTATTAACTATAGGAGCTGCTGGATTATCCGCCCAATTTATAGTAGGAGAATATGACTAAACCATTGAAACAAGCACCAAGACCACAGAATATGAGCCAACTAGACTATTTATGGACCTATTTTGGCTCATATGAAGTGTCTGATTCCTTGGATACTCCAAACTCTATACCAACTTCAGAAGCCGTTAAGCAATTTGTGACGGCTACTGAGGTAGGCATAGTAGAATTAGGCACTGAGGAGTTAAGTAATAATAAAATCAAGATATTTGGTTTAGATGCTAATGGACAAGAACTAACATCTGTTCAAATAGATAAAGATGTTAAAGTTGTTGGATTCACTAGACATAAACTAACACAAGAAGATGTAGATAACGGAATTCCTGGAATTGTAGGAGAGGAATGGTTAAAGCTTACAAATTCTGATGGTTCTGAATTCTTCGTAAGCTTGGAATCCTTTAATATAAAGGGTCATGAGACTGATACTACTATTACTGAGGTGATAGATAGTGTAGTAAGTTCTACAGTTAAGATTAACAATCCTACTCTTACCAGAACAGTAGATATTAAAACTACTCCTCATGGTATATACGCTGATCTAGTTATTAATCCTGACACCAAGTCAAAGGTCTTAGTAGTTAAGGGTAAGAATGGAATTGAATGTCAGTTTAACTGGCAGGATACTAATACAGCTGTAGGTCTTCAAGCACTTACATTTGCTGCTTATCAACTCATAACTCCAGACCCTGGTACTATTTACTTTATTACTGATGAGAAGGCTATCTATTTCCAAGGAGCGAAATATTCTGCTGTAGGATTGGACCCTAATCAGTATGCTACTAAGGACGACTTAAAGTTTGCTGTTAAGGAAGAAACTGATAGAGCAGAGGCTGTTGAGGAAGCTTTAGAAGAGAAGATTGAAACTATTGAACTGGGACTGTCTAAGATGGTTAAGTGGATAGATATCAAGACTGAGGAGAATCCTAATAGAAAGGCTATAGTGTTGGGTAATCATGATACTTTATTAGGAACTACTACAGACAGTAATACTTATAATTTAGCTATGATTTCTAAATGGAATATAGCTGACTTTGGTACTACTAAACTTCCACTTAATTTTAATGGGCTTAATAAGAGACCTACATATAATGATAAGTATGAAATCCCAGTATTAGATAACGTACCTACAACAGAATTGCCTAATCGTAAAGCCCTTACACTAGAGAATGGAGACATGATTATAGGTAAGAATACCAAAGGTGGTTCTGGCAATCTTATTATGGTTAATAGGTGGGATGTAGTTGATATAGGTACACCTTCTATGCCACTAAATTTAAATACCCCAATAGATAAAAGACCTACAGTTCAGACCAGTGGACAATCTGGTGAACAAGCTAATGAGATTGCATATTTAAGTGATTTAAGTTGGACAGACGTATAATTATGGCTAAATTCTTCTTTAGAGGTTTAAAAGAAAAGTACAGTGCAGAATTGCACGCTAACGGATTCTATGTAGCTACGGATACACATGAGCTTATTGCTGGTGGTGTAACTGTAGGCATTAATCCAGAACAGATGCAAACTATTTTAGATTTCATGGCTAGTAAAGGCCAACCTAATGGACTAGCTACTCTTGACGAGAATGGTAAAGTACCAGTATCTCAATTAAATGGAGAACTTGCTAGGGTAGTAGGTTTGGAATCTTTTGTAGCTAACAGAGCAGCTCTAGATAGTATTGAAGCAGAAGCGGGAGATAAATATTATACTGAAGCAGAGAAGAAGATTTACACTAAGACAGTAGATGGTTGGGATGAAGGTCAAGAGCCTCATAGTGATACTATCTACAATCACAGACTTCCGGACTCAGAAGGTAGAACTAATGTAATCTACAGATGGGATGGTCAGGTGATGGTAGAGATTTCTGCTTCTATTGCTCTAGGCGAAGTAGAAGGAACTGCTTATGAAGGTAGTAAAGGTAAAGCTAATGCTGATAAAATTACTAAACTGCAATCTGACCTAACTTATATAGCTGATACAGTAATTCCTGAAATGAATACTAATACAGCTAAAGCTTTAGCTCAAAAAGTAGACTGGGATGCAGCTAAGAAAGTAATTAGTTTGCCAGCAGACGGTTCTATTTCAGCATTAAGACCGGGTCAAGAAGGCGTAGAGAGTCCTGAAGGTGGAGTTCTTGTTGCCCAAAGACAATATGATTCTGATGTAGTTACAGAGATTGGTACTACTAAGAATAAGCTAACTCTTAATTCAATTGATGGTAAAGTTAAGGTTGATTATTCTGGTGGTTCTAAGACCGTAGCATATGCAGAAGATGTTGCTACTAACGAAGCATTTGATGAACTAAACACAAAGGTTGGAGATCCAGGTAATGGTAGTACAGTTCCTCCCACTGGAATCTTCAAACTGATTCATGATGATGAGGTTGCTGTAGCTGAAGCTCTTAATGATTTGAATGAAAGAGTTGGAGAAACTCCAGTAGTGGATCAAATTCAAACGGCAATTGATGCTCTGAAAGGCGGAGTATCTACAGAATATGATACATTAAAGAAGATTGAAGACCTACTTAAACAAGGAGATACTGATACTTTAGCAACAGCTAAAGAATATACAGATGCTTCATTTGAGTGGTTTGATGTAGAGTAAAATAATAAAGGAGGAGCTAAATACTCCTCCTTTATATAATCTAGTGATATGGCAATTAATAAGAAATTAATTCACTTTAAGAATAAAGAAGCTTTTGATAGAGAGCTTCAAGCTGGAAACATAATGGATACTTCTATCTGTTGGATTCCAGACGCCAAATTTATTTACACCAGAGGAACTTATTGGTATTGCTCATCTAAATCTGATGCAGAAATTCAGCAATTGATATCTAACATAGAAACTCAGCTTAGCAATAAAGTTGATAAGGTAGAAGGTAAAGGACTTTCTACTAATGACTTTACTGATGATTTATTAAATCTACTAAAGAAAGTAAGTAAGCCTCTTAACTATAAAGGTTCAGTTCCCACATATAATGATTTACCTACTGAAGGTAATTTGGAAGGAGATGTATGGAATGTTACTAAAACAGATGTTAATTATGCATGGACTGGTACTGACTGGGATCCATTTGGTTCATCGGCAGTAAATATTGTTGACGATCTTACTACTGGAGGAGCTAGTGCTGCTCTATCTGCTGAGCAAGGTAAAGTACTCAAAGGCTTAGTCGATGCTAAGGCAGACAAAGTAACTGGTGAACATCTTGAGAGTGTAATATCTAGTATGCCTGAGAACTTAGTTAGTGGAGTTTCAATAGTCAACAAAAATAGCAGGAACATTATTATTCAATGTAAGTATTCTTCTTTAGATGAACAGGGTCATTACGTTGAACAGCCTGAGGGATCAGTCATCCCACTAACCAATGCAACTACTACAGAAGCTGGTCTGATGGATGCAGAGAGCGTAGTAGAACTTAAGCAAACTATACCAGACGCTATAGAAGCTGAACAAGAGGCTCGTATTGCAAAAGATAATGAACATACAAGAAGACTTGACAACGTACCAAACTCTATTATTAGTACTATAAAGCCTATAGATTACAGGGCTGAAGAGATTAGATTCCAGTATCGAGAAGTATCAAAAGGTTCTTCGGAGAAAGATTATAACAATGGAACTGATGTCTATCTATCAATAAGTGCGGCAACCAAGACCACTGCTGGTGTAATGACTGCTGAAGATAAAACTAGCTTAGATGAGACCTTACCAAATGCTATCTCTGCAGAGGAATTTAGAGCTATGCAAGCTGAAGCTGAGAATTTAGCTGTTATTAAGGCGGAGACAGAAAGGGCTAAGGCAGCAGAGGATGAAATTAGATTATCTGCTGGAGGCGATACAGTTGCAGATAGTGGAGACATTCCGATTATGCCATTGTATAGACAAGCTAATGTGTTGTATTCTAAAGTTTCAGAGGATATAAAAGATACTGCTACTATGGCTATATATGTAAATAGTTATAATAAACCATATGTAGGTAAGCCATTTAATAGAATCAAAATGATGCTTGGCACTCCAGGAAGATGCCGTATTTCCATTGTAAACGAGCATATATTTGATGCTAATCCTACAGAAGAACAGTCTGTAGTAAAGGATTTAGTTAATGTCATGTGTACATCTACTGGCTATCACTACTGGGATTTAGATGAAGATGTGGTAGTAGAAGAAGGACAATTTGTTGGGGCTTGGTATACAGCAGACTGTTCTAGGTATACATATAATAATGATTTAACTTATCTTACTGCATATCCATCTGGGTGGATTGGGAGAACTAATCTTAGTGGAACAGCAATGACTGAGGAAGAGTGGACTAGATACAGTGCAGGATACCTTAACATCGGTCTTTATAAAAGAGGTTCTGGTTCTGATTTCGAATGGGGTAAAATTGATGAAACGGCCTCTTCTAATACTAGTCCAACTAATATGTACGTTCCTATAGGACAAGAGAAATTAGTTGGCAAGTCAATTTATAAGTTAAGATTGAATGTGAATACAATTGGATACCTAACAATTAATCTTGTCAACAACGCTGGAACTACACAAGCATCAATTGCTAAATCTTGGAAATTATATATTAGACAGCTTGGAGTTCAGACAATAAGACTCCCAGAGGATATCATTTTAGAGAAAGGTCAAGGAATAGGATTCTATGCAGAAGGCGATACTTGCATATTTAAGTACGGTGGTGTTGATTTTGGAACTACATACACTCTTCATGGATATTATAACTATAGTAAATTTAATCTTACTACAATGACTACTAATACAAATAGTAGATTAAATG
>OKSL01000827.1_pt1 | contig 14222 bp, 14 predicted proteins | sample 1606251 | NCBI WGS metagenome assembly OKSL01 (sample SAMEA3879543, study PRJEB24766) | human gut metagenome | biome: human-associated habitat; feature: feces | place: USA | collected 1985/1987 | reverse complement strand
AGTGTTCTGGAAGCTTTCGCCGGGAACACGGGAGGAGCAGTTCAGGTTAAGGCAGTCGTTCCAGTCTGCACGGCCGATAAGAGGCAGACCGTGAGGTCCCTTGTTGTTTACAACGTGATAGAAGCTTCTCTTCAGGTGGTCAAGGAGGGGCTGAGCAAGCTTGGAATCATTCTTATAATCTACCATTTCATTAAGAATGTCGTAGTCGCCTGTTTCCTTGATGTATGCAGCTGTGGAAAGGATCATCCACAGGGGGTCATCGTTGAAGTTTGTACCTGCGGCATCGTTGCCCTTCTTGGTAAGGGGCTGATACTGGTGGTAGGCGCTGCCATCCTCAAACTGGGTGGCCGCAATGTCCAGAATGCGCTCCCTTGCACGGGAGGGGATGATATGCACAAAGCCCAGCAGATCCTGACAGCTGTCGCGGAAGCCCATGCCGCGGCCGGTGCCGCTCTCGTAGTAGCTGGCAGAGCGGCTCATGTTGAAGGTGACCATGCACTGATACTGGTTCCAAAGGCTCACCATCCGGTCCAGCTTTTCCTCGCCGGAAGTCAGCTGCCAGCCCGAGAGCAGTTCCTGCCAGTAGTCGGCCAGTGCCCTGCGGGCGGCATCCACCTGTGCGTCGGTGGCATAGCGGGCCATCATGGCCTCGGCCCGGGCTTTGTTGATGATGCCGGGAGCAACAAATTTCTCCTCCTGCGGGTTTTCGATGTAGCCCAGGCCAAAGATGATGCTCTTTTTTTCACCGGCAGCCAGGGTGATGTGGAAATGGTGGGCACCCACCGGAGCCCAGCCGTGGGCAATGCTGTTCGAGCAGTGACCGGCTTTGACCGCTTCCGGTGCGGCGGGGCCACCGTACACGCCGCAGAAGGCATCCCGGCTGGTGTCGAAGCTGGTAACAGGGGTGTTGGCCCAGAACACGGCGTAGTGATCCCGGCGCTCCCGGTACTCTGTCTTATGATAGATGGCACTTTCCACCACTTCCACCTCGCCGGTGGAAAAGTTGCGCTGGAAATTGGAGCTGTCGTCCATGGCATCCCACAGGCAGAACTCCACATAGCTGAACACGTCCAGCGTGCGGGGGGCAGCGGTCTTGTTTTCCAGCGTCAGCCGGTCGATCTCACAGGCATCGCCCCGGGGCACAAAAAGTTCCTGAGCGGCCGCAATGCCGTTTTTTTCGCCCTGCAGGATCGTGTAGCCCAGACCGTGGCGGCAGGTGTAACTGTCCAGTTCCGTCTTGGCGGGCTGCCAGCCCGGGTTCCAGATGGTGCCGCCATCGTTGATGTAGATGCGGTGGCCGTCCATGTCCAGCGGGGAATTGTTGTAGCGGTAGCGGGTCAGCCGCCGCAGCCGGGCATCCCGGTAAAAGCTGTAACCGCCGCCGGTGTTGGACACCAGACTGAAAAAGTCCTCGCTGCCCAGATAGTTGATCCAGGGCAGGGGAGTGCGGGGCGTGTCGATCACATATTCCCGGCGCGCATCATCAAAATGTCCGAATCTCATAGCCTTGTTCCTCCTTATAGGGTAAACCGGAAATGCTGAAATCATTTGATGGCGAAAACGATTTAGAATTTGCGGCCCAAGGGTGGGAAAGGCACTTGTCACCCTAAGAATAGTCTATCCTGCGGGAAAAATCAAGAGCGGACCTGAAATATACAACAGGGGTGCGGCGGGCTGGTTCAGGGGCGGAAACTGGTATGGGAACGAAAAAATTATCGAACGGTAACGAAATGTAACGAAAACGATACAGACTGCATAATTCTGAGGAAATGAAATCTCGCAACCTGCTGAAATGCAGACTTTTAGGATAAAACTTTTCTTCTTTTGCTTGATTTTTAGTACAAAGTGCGCTATATTGAAATTGCGAAAACGATTTAGGATTCGCTCGGGAGCCCTGAGCGGGTCCCTGTGAGGGAGGGCGGCGAAATGTCATCCTTGAAAGATCTGGCGCGTGAATGCGGTGTCTCGGTGGCAACGGTGAGCAAAGCGCTCAATGGCCAGTCGGACATCTCTGCTGCGACCCGCGACCGTGTCCGCGAGGCGGCCCGCCGGATGGGCTATGTGCCCAATATGGCGGCCCGCGCAATGAAGACCAACCGTACCTACAACCTTGGCGTTCTGTTTGTAGACGAGCGGCAGAGCGGCCTGGCCCATGAGTACTTCTCGGCGGTGCTGGACAGCTTCAAGGTGCAGGTGGAAAAGCTGGGCTACGATATCACCTTTGTCAACCGGAACCTCGGTGGCAGAACAATGACCTATCTGGAGCACTGCCACTACCGGGGCGTGGATGGAGCGGTGATCGCCTGCGTGGATTTCAACGATCCGCAGGTGGTGGAGCTGGTCAACAGTGATGTGCCGGTGGTGACCATCGACCATGTGTTCAACAACCGCATGGCAGTCCTGTCGGACAACGTGGCGGGTCTCAAAGCTCTGGTCAAGCAGGCATGGGCCTGCGGACACCGGCGCATCGCTTTTATCCACGGCGAAAAGACCTCGGTCACTGAAAACCGCATCGCCGGCTTTTATCAGGCCTGTGAAGAACTGGGGCTGGAGATACCGGAAGAGTACGTCCGCGACGGCGTGTATCACGATGTCGAGCGCTGTGCAGAAGAGACCCGGGCGCTGCTGGCACTGCCGCAGCGGCCCACCTGCATCATCTTCCCGGACGATTTCTCCGCACTGGGCGGCTACAACGCCATCAGCGAAGCGGGCCTTTCGATCCCCGAGGACATCTCGGTGATGGGCTACGACGGCATCTACCTTTCCCGGGTGGTCAAGCCCCAGCTGGTGACCTACCGACAGAACACCACCGCGCTGGGCCGCACCGCCGCCGACAAGCTCATTGAGCTCATCGAGCATCCAAGAGTGACCCTGCCCGAACAGATCCGCGTTTCCGGCAAATTGCTGGACGGCGGGTCGGTCAGCATTCTTTAATATGTCTCTAAAGGCTCTTGCTACGGAACCTTTTATGAAGAACACTTTTGTAAATAATGGAAAACCATGAAGGAGGTTTACCCTTATGAAAAAGATCTCTCGTCGTAATTTCCTGCTCGCTTCCGGTGCTGTTACCATTTCGGCTGCCCTGACTGCATGTGGCGGTTCTTCTTCCAGCACGGCTCCCGCTTCCAGTGCTGCTCCCGCTTCTTCCGCAGCCGCTTCCGAGGCTCCTGCCGCCGGCGGAAAGGTCCTGAACATCTGGTGCTGGAACGATGAGTTCCAGAGCCGTTTCAACGATTATTACCCCGAGGTCAAGGAAATCGCGGCCGATAAGTCCACCACCACCCTGAACGACGGCACCGTCGTCAAGTGGACCATCAACGCCAACGAGAACAACAACTATCAGAACAAGCTGGACGAAGGTCTGCTGAATCAGGAATCTGCTGCCGATGACGACAAGATCGACATCTTCCTGATCGAGGCTGACTACGCTCTGAAATACGTAGATACCGATTACACCATGCCTATCGCTGATCTGGGTATCACCGATGCAGATCTGGCTAATCAGTATCAGTACACCAAGGATATCGTTACAGATTCCAAGGGCGTTCTGAAGGGCGTTTCATGGCAGGGCTGCCCAGGTGTCCTGATCTACAGCCGTGACGTAGCTAAGGAAGTACTTGGATCTGATGATCCTGCAGAGGTTCAGAAGGCAGTAGCTGACTGGGATACCTTTACCGCAACCGCTGAGACTATGAAGAAAGCCGGTTACTTCATGACTTCTTCTGCTAACGATACCTATCGTGTATACTCCAACAACGTATCCGGTAAGTGGGTACAGGATGGCAAGATCGTAGTAGATGACAACATCATGAAGTGGGTTGAGGACTCCAAGAAGATGGTTGATGCTAAGGAAACCAATACTTACGATCTGTGGTCTGATGACTGGAGCAAAGGCTTCTATCCCGATGGTAAGGTATTCTGCTACTTTGGACCCGCTTGGTTCGTAGACTTCTCTATGGCAGCAGATACTGACGGATCTATCGCTAACGCCGGTAAGTGGGGCGCTACCGAAGGACCTCAGGGCTTCTTCTGGGGCGGTACTTGGGTATGTGCAGCACAGGGCACTGACAATGCGAGCCTTGTTAAGGACATCATCCTGAAGATGACCACCGATACCGATATCATGACCGACATCGTTAAAGATGATAATGATTTCGTAAACAACGTACCTGCAATGGAAGCTATGGCAGCAGATACCTCTTACTCCAGCAAAGTACTGGGCGGTCAGAACCCTCTGGCTATGTACTGCGCAGGTGCTGAGAAGATCGATCTGAGCAATCTGTCCGCTTACGATCAGGGATGTAACGAGAGCTTCCAGAATGCTATGAAGAACTACTTCGAAGGCAAGACTGATCTGGATGGTGCGCTGGATCTGTTCTACAAAGCAGTAGAAGAGAAGTATCCTGAGCTTACTCACTAATCTGAATTAGATAAGCAGTTGGCTGAAAATAAGTAATTGAGAGCCGTACCTGCCTGGTTGGTCAGGTGGGTACGGTTTTTCTCTCAAAAAAATGGAAAAAGCAAGAAAAATAAGAAAAAGAGAAGGCTGGCAGAAGCTTTTTTATAAGTAAAAAATGCAAGTAAGAGATCTGCTGCGAGCCTTATCGGAAATTATGGCACGACAATCTATGCAGAAGGTATGCATGGCAACTAAAGGGAGGAATGATTTATGGCAAAGGTAAAACGCGGAAAGGTGGTAAGCTACAATAAATGGGGTTATATTTTCCTGATTCCTTTCATTGTAGTATATCTGATATTCCAGTTAGTTCCACTTTTCAGAACATTCTATTACAGCTTTTTTGAGAACTATCGTTCCGGACTGACACAGATCGGTCCCAACTTTGTCGGATTACAGAACTTTATTACAATTTTCAAAAATCCGGATATCTGGATTTATACCGAGAACACGTTGATCATGTGGATCATGGGATTTATTCCGCAGATCATTGTATCTCTGGTACTGGGGGCATGGTTCTCGGATCCCAGCCTCAGATTAAAAGGACAGAGATTCTTTAAGACAGTGATCTATCTGCCGAACCTGATCATGGCAGCAGCATTTGCAATGTTGTTCTTCACATTGTTCTCTGAGGGCGGACCGATCAATGAAATCCTGATGCAGCTTGGATGGATCAGCGAACCCTATAAGTTCCTCTCCAATGAATGGAGTACCAGATCTCTGGTAGCATTTATGAACTTCCTGATGTGGTTCGGTAATACGACGATCCTCCTGATGGCTGGTATGATGGGTATTGATACTTCACTGTTCGAGGCAGCAGAAGTAGATGGCGCAACCTCTACACAGGTATTCTTTAAGATTACATTACCTCTGCTTCGTCCAATCTTGATCTACGTAATGATCACATCCCTGATCGGTGGCTTACAGATGTTTGATGTACCTCAGATCCTGACCAATGGTACCGGTGATCCTATGAGATCTACCATGACTCTGATCATGTATCTGAACAAGCATCTGTTCAGTAAGAACTATGGTATGGGCGGTGCACTCTCCGTGATCCTGTTTATTATCACAGGTCTCCTGAGTCTCGTTGTATTCAAGTTCTCCAACAAGAAAGATTGATAGGGGGTGGCAGACATGTTAAGTATCGAAACAAACGAAACAAAAAAAGGTATGGGTATCCATGCCAGAAGAATTCTTGCATATGTAGTATTGATACTGGTAAGCTTCCTGTGTCTGTTCTGGTTCTATGTGCTGTTTGTAAACGCAACCAGATCCCACGGAGAACTGACCAAAGGTTTTACCCCGATTCCCAGCACGTACCTGTTGAAAAACTGGCAGGGAGTTATGGCAGGAACATTACCCATCGTAAGAGGCATGTTCAACAGCTTGTTCGTAGCATTGTGCAGCGCAGCACTCTGTACCTACTTCTCCACCATGACCGCATATGCGATTCATGTATATGACTTTAAGATCAAAAAGTTTATGTTCACTTTCATCATGGCAGTCATGACAATCCCTACACAGGTTACCGCACTTGGTTTCCTGCAGTTAGTATCTGACATGAAGCTGGAAGATAATTTCATTCCTCTGATTGTTCCTGCAGTAGCAGCTCCTGTTACTTTCTTCTATATGAAGCAGTACATGGAGAGTGCATTGCCCCTGTCTCTGGTAGAGGCAGCGAGAATCGACGGTTCCGGTGAGTTCCGTACTTTCAATACCATCGTGCTTCCTCTGATGAAGCCCGCCATCGCAGTACAGGCGATCTTCACATTTGTAAGCAGCTGGAATAATTACTTCACACCGGCACTGATCCTGCATAACGACAAGATGAAGACATTACCTATCCTGATCGCTCAGCTGCGTTCCGCAGACTTCCTGAAGTTCGATATGGGTCAGGTGTATGTGACCATCGCATTCTCCATCTTCCCCGTTATCGTAGTATACCTGATCCTTTCCAAGTTCATTGTCCAGGGCGTGGCAATGGGAAGTGTCAAGGGTTAATATTTCGCCAGCAACATTCAATACATAAATCTCTTCTGAAAAGCGGCACTCTTCCCCGGAGTGGCGCTTTTCGCTTGCAAAAATATAAATTATACCCGATAAGGTATAATTTAAAAAGGAATGGATAAAATATACCTTATCGGGTATAAAAATAATGAAAAAACTTGAAAATATACCCGAACGGGTATATAATTGATGGTGATTAGGATGGATAAAATAATGAATAAAATTGCTGAATTTATAAAAGAAAATAGAAAAGCAGCCGGACTGACACAGGAAGATTTTGCAATGCGTTCGGGATTGGGGCTTCGCTTTGTCAGAGATCTGGAACAGGGGAAAGAGACCGTGCGGATGGATAAAGTAAATATCGCATTGGCGATGTTCGACATGGAAGCTGTGCCGGGCAGAAAGGAAAGAGGGTAAGAATATTATGGAAATATTCAGAAGTGTTCAGGTATATATCCGGAATGTGTATGCCGGAGAACTTTCCGAGACAGATGAAGGCTATTTTTTTTCCTATGATGAAGAATACAGAAAAAGAGAAGATGCCAGTGCGGTATCTCTTACAATGCCGATCCGACAGGAACCATACCAGTCGAAAACGTTGTTTTCTTTTTTTGACGGTCTGATTCCGGAGGGATGGCTTCTGGGTGTGGTAAGCAGAAACTGGAAGATTGATGTGAAAGATCGTTTTGGACTGTTGGCGGTAGCTTGCCGGGACGCAATCGGCAATGTCAGTATAAGGGAGAAGAAGGAATGAATTGTCTGTGCTGCTGGAAAAAACTGCAGACGGTAGAAGATGAGAAGCGGGGATGGCATAAAAGCTGTGTCAGACATTTTTTTGGAAGTGACAGGATACCGGAGCTGGATCTGGATGAAGAAAAATTGAAAGAACTGGCAAATGAAACGGTAAACCGTGGATATACAGTTCCCGGAGTGCAGCGGAAAATGTCATTGCAACTGTTCTCGGATAAGAAGAAAACGAGGCTGACTTTGGTAAACTATCCGACGGGATATATTTTGAAACCGCAGGTTCCGGAATTCAGAGCGTTGCCGGAGGCGGAACACCTGGTAATGTGCATGGCAGATGCGTCCGGGATTGTTACGGTACCACATGCGCTGTTGCAGCTACAGGATGGATTTGCTTATATCACGAAAAGGGTTGATAGAGTGTTTGAAAAAGACAGTGTCAGGATGCTGGCAATGGAAGATTTCTGCCAGTTGGATCTGAGGCTGACCGAAGACAAGTACAGAGGCTCTTATGAAAGATGTGAAAGGATCGTAGAACGCTATTCAACAAGGGTGGGACTGGACAGAACAGAATTGTTTTTGCGAATCGTGTTTTCATTCCTGATCGGAAATTCCGATATGCATTTGAAAAATTTTTCCCTGTTGGAGACACAGGAGGGAAGCGGAGAGTATGCGCTTTCACCGGCGTATGATATGCTTCCGGTGAATCTGATTATGCCTGAGGATGAAGAGGAACTTGCGTTAACTCTCAATGGGAAGAAGATGAACCTTAGAAAAAAGGATTTCTATATTTTTGCAGAAAAATGCGGCATAGCACGTAATTCCGCAGAAAAGATGATAGGAAAACTGGTATCCATGAAAGACGTTTATCAAAAAATGAACAGGGAATCTATGCTGCCGGAAGAAATAAAAGAACAGTTTGAAAAGTTAATAGAAGAACGATGCAATATTTTGGCGTAATTGTATCGGAAGAGAAAGAGGTAACAAGCATGCAGATGTATGAGGTGACGGCACTGGCGCCGGAAGGACCTGAGGAGGTCTATCGGGAAATGGTGTTCGCAGAAGACGAGGATGACGCCCTGAACCAGCTGGAGGAACAGTTGAAAGAGCAGGGGATTGCCCATGGAATGTGCATGGCGGAAGAAGTGTAGTGTGAAAAGAACTTCTGATCACTCAGAGCAAGGGCTCTTTCGTGAAGAAGTTCTATGTTTCACACGCAAGTTTGCGCTTTGGCGCAAACCTTGCAGGTTATGGAAGGATGTAGGCATTGAAAATGGAAAATTCTTATCGCTTTTTTGAAAATAAAAACTGCAAATATTTCCCCTGCCACAAGGGACTGACGGACTTCAACTGCCTGTTCTGCTACTGTCCCATGTACCGTCTGGAGCACTGCCCCGGGAATCCCCGGTATTTCGAGAAGAACGGCAGACGGATCAAGGACTGCTCAGGCTGCACCTTCCCGCATGATCCGGAGCATTATGATACGATCATGCAGATCCTGCGGGAGACGTAACACATTTTTCTGGAAAATAAACACATATTTTGCACATTTTTCTAAAACGAAAAGCCGATAGTCTGTTTTCACAGATTATCGGCTTTTTATGCGCGGAGACGGTGGGATTTGAACCCACGTGCCCGAGAAGGGCTAACGCATTTCGAGTGCGCCCCGTTATGACCACTTCGATACGTCTCCAAAAGATTACAACGTAAATTATTTTATCTGAAAAATGCCGGTTTGGCAAGGGGAGAAACGAAAAATCCTGATTTTACCGCCAGAGCGATGAAAATATGGTGCAGAGTTAATAATAAAAAAAGATGTTGACAGAACAACATCTTCGTAGTATATTGCAGATAAATGCTTTGATAGTCAAAATAATTCGGCGAAGATAGACTTGAAATGCAAAAGGTCAATACTGACAACAATTGCGAAGGGAAAGCGAATACGCCGGAGACGACAAAGTAGTAAACCAAGGTATCAGAAACACAATAATGAAATGCATAAGGAGAGTAAAAACATGTTAGAGAAAGTAGCAGCTATCATCAGAGAACAGTTAAACCAGGAGAATGTAGAGATCACGGAGGCGACCCGTTTCAAGGAGGATCTGGAAGTGGACTCCCTGGATCTGTTTGAACTGGTAATGGCATTTGAAGAGGAATATGGTGTGTCCATTCCTTCCGAGGAATTGGAAAATATGGCAACAGTAGGTGATGTCATCAGATATATTCAGGAGCAGGCGTAAGAACTGCATATCGTGGGATTATCATCCCACTTTTATGCTCATATCGGGGCGGGTCCTAAGGTCTTTCACCCACTTATGAGCAAGCTCATGTGGGCTTAGACCTTTTGACCCTGGTATCATCAGAATATGTAATATAACGCAGAACGACGAGAAGGATCAGAAAGACAATGAAAACAAAGATCACGGAACTTCTACAAATCGAATATCCCATTTTCCAGGGCGGCATGGCCTGGGTGGCGGAACACAACCTGGCGGCAGCGGTATCGAATGCCGGAGGCTTAGGCATCATCGGTGCCGCTTCCGCTCCGCCTGAGGTCGTTCGGGAGGAAATCCGCAAATGTAAAGAGCTGACCGACAAGCCCTTCGGCGTGAATATCATGCTGCTCAATCCCAACGCAGAGGAAGTAGCGAAGATCGTTGTGGAAGAAGGAGTACAAGCGGTAACGACAGGTGCGGGAAATCCCGGAAAATTCATGGAGCTGTGGAAAAGTGCCGGAGTGAAGGTCATCCCGGTGGTGGCAAGTGTAGCTATGGCGAAGATGATGGAGCGGGCAGGAGCAGACGCCGTAGTGGCGGAAGGCATGGAGAGCGGCGGACATATCGGTTCCACCACAACCATGGCACTGGTGCCGCAGGTGGTGGATGCTGTGTCTATCCCGGTGATCGCGGCCGGAGGTATCGCCGATGGCAGAGGAATGGCAGCGGCCTTCATGCTGGGAGCTGAGGGAATCCAGATGGGAACCCGGTTCGTAGCATCGAAGGAATCTATTGTTCATGAAAATTATAAGAATCAGATCATCAAGGCAAAGGATATCGATTCCGTGGTCACGGGAATGTCTACCGGACATCCGGTGCGTTCCTTGCGTAATCAGATGACCAGAGAGTATTTAAAGCTGGAAAAAGAGAATGCCGATTTCATGGAGCTGGAAAAGCTGACGTTGGGATCTCTCAGGAAGGCAGTGCAGGACGGGGATACCGTAAATGGAACCCTGATGGCTGGGCAGATCGCAGGATTGATCCGCAGAGAACAGACCTGCCGTGAGATTATTGAAGAAACAGTGCAGCAGGCGCAGGAGTGCATAGCGGCACAAGGACAGCATAAATAAAATATAGCGACAGCTAACCGCTGACAACAGATTTCGAACAGCGGCAGGCGGCGTAGTGTATATGAAAAACGGTACGATAGAAACTGTGCTGTAATGAGGGGAACAAATCGTATCACATAGTAATAGGAGATGACAAGAATGAGCAAGATCGCATATTTATTCCCGGGACAGGGATCTCAGTACATAGGAATGGGAAAAGAATTCCATGATACTTACCCGGAAGCACAGGCGGTATGGAAACTGGCAGACAAGGTGCTTCAGAATCTATACTGGCAGGATAAACGGGAAAAGCAGGCGGATAGCAGACATCCGTACTCTATGGAGCAACTGACCTTTGAGGAAAATCCTTATATCAACGTTACAGAATATACGCAGATCGCTATGCTTACCATGGAAGTCGCAATCCTGAAGGTACTGGAAGCCAAGGGTTTGAAAGCGGAGATGGCAGCAGGCTTAAGCCTTGGAGAATATGGGGCGCTGGCTGCTGCTGGTGTGATGGAACTGCCGGACCTGTTCCGGATCATAAGGATGCGTGGTATCTATATGCAGGAGGCCTATCCGGAAGGAGGCGCCATGGCAGCGGTATTAGGACTGGACGGAGATATCGTGGCAAAAATCTGCGGACAGACAGCAAAAGAAACCGGCAATGTCGTCTCGGTGGCAAATTATAACTGCCCGGGACAGATCGTGATCACCGGAGAGGCAGATGCAGTAGAGGCGGCATCAGAAGCGCTGAAAGAAGCAGGTGCAAAACGCTGTATCCCCTTAAAGGTCAGCGGACCGTTCCACTCAGCCCTGTTAAAAAATGCAGGAGAACAATTGGCAGAAGAACTGAAAAGCGTCAAGCTGTCAACCCCTTGGATTCCTTATGTATCCAACGTAACAGCGGATTATGTGACAGATGCGTCACAGGTTGCGGAACTGCTGAAACAACAGGTATCCAGTCCTGTACAGTTCACCCAGAGCATAGAGCGCATGATCGCGGATGGCGTGGACACGTTCATAGAGATCGGCCCGGGGAAGACACTCAGCAGCTTCGTCCGTAAAATTGACAGAAATGTCAAAGTATACAATATCGAGAAACCGGAGGATATGGACCGGGTGATGGAGGAACTGGCATGCTGACAGGAAAAAGTCTGACAGGACAAGTTGCTATTGTCACAGGAGCATCACGGGGCATCGGAAAAGCAGTGGCACAAACACTGGCAGCAGAAGGAGCCACGGTGATCATTAATTATAACGGATCTGCAGAGGCGGCAGAAGCAGTGGCGATGGACATCCGAAGCCACGGCGGCGTGGCGGAGGCTGTGAAGTGTAATGTTGCAGATTTTGCAGAGAGTGAAGCCTTTGCAAAGGCGGTAACAGAGAAATACGGCAGAGTTGACATCCTTGTCAATAATGCCGGGATCACGCGGGACAATCTGATCGTACGGATGACGGAAGAAGAATTCAATGCTGTGCTAGACACGAATCTAAAGGGTGCGTTTCACATGATCAAGCATCTTGGCAGGACTTTCATGAAGCAACGTTATGGCAAGATCATCAATATCTCTTCTGTCAGTGGCATCGTCGGGAATGCCGGGCAGGCTAATTATTCCGCATCCAAGGCGGGGCTGATCGGACTGACGAAAAGCGTAGCAAGAGAACTGGCATCCCGGAATATCTGTGTGAATGCCGTGGCACCCGGATTTATCCGGACAGATATGACAGACAAGCTGCCGGAGGCGGTACAGGATAATGCGGTCGGACAGATCCCGCTTAAGAAAATGGGAAGACCGGAGGATGTCGCACAGGCGGTTCTGTTCCTGGCAGGAAATGCCTCGGACTATATCACCGGCCAGGTGCTGTGCGTGGACGGCGGTATGGCGATGTAAAACTATGTCCTACAACAGGAAAGCAGAATAGAAAAATATGTCCGCTAACGATACAGCAGGATAGAAAATAAGTCAGGACGCGAGGGAGTATATCACGTATGGGTAAAAATAGAAGAGTTGTAATAACAGGTATGGGAGCCATCACTCCTATTGGAAACAGCGTAGAGGAATTCTGGAATAGTATCAAAGAGGGCAAGACCGGATTTGGTCCTATAACCTATTTTGATACTGCGGATTACCGTTGTAAGCTGGCGGCGGAAGTGAAGGATTTTGATCCTACACAATATATGGACAAAAAATCCGCCCGTAGAATGGAGCAGTTCTGCCAGTTCGCAGTAGCAGCTGCAGGACAGGCGATCGCAGATGCAGGTCTTATTATGGAACAGGAAGATCCGTATATGGTGGGCTGCAGTGTGGGAAGCGGCATCGGAAGCTTACAGGCCATGGAGCGGGAATATGACCGCTTGAAGGAGAAAGGCCCCGGCAGGGTAGGCCCCATGCTGGTGCCTCTGATGATCTCCAACATGGCAGCAGGTAATGTCAGCATTGCCTATGGACTGAAGGGCAAGAGTCTGAACGTTGTGACTGCCTGTGCAACCGGTACACATTCCATCGGAGAAGCATATCGTACGATCCAGTACGGTGATGCAGACGTGATGGTAGCCGGAGGAACGGAAAGTTCTATTACACCCATCGGCATTGCCGGATTTTCCGCACTGACAGCACTGTCATTTAGTGAAGATCCTCAGAGAGCTTCTATTCCCTTCGATAAAGACCGCAATGGGTTTGTCATGGGGGAAGGCTCGGCAGTAGTGGTACTGGAAGAGCTGGAGCATGCAAAGAGACGCGGAGCAAAAATCTATGCGGAGCTGATCGGGTATGGCTGTTCTTCGGATGCTTACCATATTACCTCCCCTGCGGAGGACGGCAGCGGAGCAGCCACCGCCATGCTGAATGCCTTAAAAGACGGCGGTGTGGCGCCGGAGAAGCTTACTTATATTAATGCACACGGAACCAGCACTCATCATAATGACCTGTTTGAGACCAGAGCTATCAAGCTCGCATTTGGAGAACATGCTTATGATCTGAAGATCAATTCCACCAAATCCATGGTAGGGCATCTTTTAGGAGCAGCTGGTGCAGTGGAATTCGTCACCTGCGTAAAAGAAATTCAGGAAGGCTATATCCATCGTACCGTTGGATTGCGTGAGACGGAGGAGGAACTGGATCTGAATTACTGTCGGGACAGCTACGAAGAAGAGGTTCCTTATGCACTGACCAATTCGTTGGGCTTCGGCGGACATAATGCCAGTCTGTTGCTAAAGAAGTACATGGAATAATCGTAACGGAATGCGAAGGGGCATCTGCTGGCAAGATGCTATTTGCGGAACGGAGGAATAATGTCAGTATATAACACCCAGGAAATCATGGAGATTCTGCCACACAGACATCCTTTTCTGCTGATCGATACTATCGAAGAGCTGGAGCCCGGTGTCAGAGCGGTGGGACGCAAAAACGTAACCTTCAACGAACCGTATTTTGCCGGACATTTTCCGGGAAATCCGGTGATGCCGGGAGTGCTTATTATTGAGGCTTTGGCGCAGACAGGTGCAGTTGCCATTCTTTGTCAGGATGAGTGGAAGGGCAAGACTGCATATTTTGCAGGCATCAATAATGCCAAGTTCAAGCAGAAGGTGGTTCCGGGAGATACGCTGGAGCTGACCACTGAGATTATAAAGGTTAAGGGTCCTATCGGTGTGGGCAAGGCTGTTGCCAGGGTAAACGGCAAGGT
>OKSL01000825.1_pt1 | contig 14249 bp, 9 predicted proteins | sample 1606251 | NCBI WGS metagenome assembly OKSL01 (sample SAMEA3879543, study PRJEB24766) | human gut metagenome | biome: human-associated habitat; feature: feces | place: USA | collected 1985/1987 | reverse complement strand
CTCGGGTTCGACCTATGGATACGGAGACTGGTTCTATGAAGATGCTTGGTATATCCGCTTACAAAATATAACGTTGGGATATACGGTTCCTTCTACTGCTACTACACGGAAAATTTTCCAGAATATGCGTTTCCATGTCGATGTAAATAACGTATTCGTTATTACTCCTTATGGAGGTCTCGATCCTGAAACCGATTCTTATGCGGCGGCTTATCCCAATGCCCGCACGTTTACGGTCGGTGTAGATATTAAATTTTAGTAGACAACAATATAATACGGAATACAATGAAAAAGATTTTTCGAAAATTTACACTATTGTTGCTGTTGGTTCCTATGCTGAATAGTTGCGAGTTGGATCCAATCGATTATAGCGATATAAATCCGTCTATCTTTCCTCAATCGAAAGAAGATTTGGAGGCAATGGTTCTTTCGTGTTACTATCCTCTGCGTGGTAGCTGGTGGGACGGTATCAATACGACTTCCGAAAGGGGGCAAATGTTTGTGAACGATGCTTGCACCGAAATTCTGGCGGGAAAGTTTGGCGCTCAGAAGTATTGCCATGAACTTTCTTTCAATACGGAAACTACCGATGTAACCTATTTTTATTATACTCGTGACGAGCCTTACGGTTTTATCGGTAAGATAAGTCGTTGTACTACGGTAATGAATATGATAGAAAAGAGCGAATTATCTCGCGAGGAAAAAGATCGTTATATCGCCGAGGTACGTTGTGCTCGTGGTTATCTGTCATACATTTTGTACGATATGTTCGGTCCGCTGGTAATTGCACCGGTAGAAGTTCTTGATGAGCCGTTGAATGAAGCTCCGCTTCCTCGTTTGTCTCGTGAGGAGATGGTTAAGTTTATCGAAGACGATTTGAAATTCGCTGCCGATAATTTGCCTTATCCGAAAGATACCGAGTATGGAAAATTTAGTAAAGGTTTGGCCAATATGTTGTTAATTCGTCTATATCTGCATGAAACTCCCGAGGATCAATCTTATTATAACAAGGTAGAGACTATTGCCCGAGAGATGATGACGGCCGATTATGGCTATGCGATGGTCGACGATTACCCGTCCTTGTTCGAATTGGCGGGACAGTCTAAATGCACGTCGGAATACATTTATATAATACCTTGTGCTATTGATGGTCCCAGTCAGAACCAGTGGCACATGATGGCTATGCCGCCGGATATCGATGGTCTCGTTCAAGGTTGGGCGACGGTACAAAGCACGTGGTATTTTTATGATTCGTTCGAGCCTAACGATACGCGTAAAACCTATTTGATTCCTGAATATACGACAGGAGACGGTGAGATTCGTAATCGGGAAAATCCCGATCAATATCTCGATTTGGGGCCTCTTCCCCAAAAGTATGAGATCGATCCTGCGGTTCCCGGTAGTGGCGGATATTCCGATTTGGATATAGTCGTATATCGTTATCCCGATGTATTGCTTTCGTTGGCCGAAGCTATCGTGATGAAACCGGGCGGCAGTGTGACGCAAGAGGCTGTCGACTTGATGAATGATGTTCGTGGCCGGGCTAAACTCGATGATAAAAAGTTATCCGATTTTCCCTCGAAAGAGTCATTTATCGATCAGTTGTTGATAGAAAGGGCTCATGAATTTTGGTGTGAAAGCGGTCAATACAGAGCCGATTTGATTCGTTTCGACAAACTGTTGGATAGGGTATTGGAATTGAATGCCGACCAAGTCCCTTATGCTTCGAAATATAAATATGTCTATCCATTGCCTCCGTCGGTTATTGTCGATGGTAAAGGAAAGGTAATTCAAAATCCCGGATATACTATTTAAGAGATGGGGATCGGTGTCCCTCAAACGAGGGGCACCGGTTTCTCTGACATTAATTCAATAATTAAATGAAAGAGCTATGAATATGATATTTAAATTATTCAGTGCCGGTGCATTGATGTTTTTGGGAGTGGCATGTACTTCTTGTGAGAAGGAAAATGAGAACAATAAGGAATCGGATATTCCTATGGAGCAGGTTTCTTATAAGGCTTCCAATGAAATAATCGTTAATCCCGAACGAGGTTTTTATAAAGCGACTTCTTGTGAAATGGGAATTTCGGGAGCGTTGAGTGTATCTACGTTGAAAAATTATCGTGCGAATGGATATTCTTTGATATTCAGGTATTTCTATTTGAAAAATTTTAGAGATAAAGCTCTTACTGACGAAGCTCTTCAATTTTTCGATAAAGATATGGCGGCTATGCGGGAGGCCGGTGTAAAGTGTGTGTTACGTTTTGCTTATACTAGTTTGGAGACTGAGCCTGATGCACCGCTGTCTATTATTCAAACACATATCGACCAATTGAAACCCTATTTGGCAAAGAACGCCGATGTAATAGCTGTTTGGCAAGCGGGGTTTATAGGTTCTTGGGGAGAGTGGTATTATACGACCAATAACTTGAATACACCGTCGGCTCGTAAGGCTGTCCTCGATAAATTGCTTGAAGCATTGCCGGAGGGACGTGTTGTTCAAGTGCGCACGCCTCAATATAAGCAGGAATATCTCCGATTGAACGGGAAGCCTACCACGGCATTGACTGCGGCAAATGCTTATACCAATGGAATTGCCGCGCGTATTGGCCACCACAATGACTGTTTCATGGCCAGTGAGACCGATTATGGAACGTACCAAAATGTGACCGAAGATAAAAAATATTTAGGTCAGGAAGGTCTTTATTTGCCTATGGGTGGAGAGACTTGTCCTCCCGATGGGGTTTCTCCTGCCGATTGTAGTAAGGCTCAGGAAGAAATGCGTAACCTTCGTTGGTCTTATTTGAACAGCGATTATTATAAAGGCGTGAACGATCGTTGGATCGCTCAGGGCTGTATGGATAAAATTAAACGGGAGATGGGATATCGTTTTGTCCTTACTTCGGGCGAATATACGACTAATGTGACTCCGGGTCATTTACTGAAAGTCGTTTTGCGGGTGAAAAATGAAGGATATGCCGCTCCGTTTAATCCTCGGGCGGTAGAGTTGGTTTTGAGAAATGTATCGGACCAGACTACTTATGTTTTGCCTCTCGATGTCGACCCTCGTAAATGGAAACCCGAGATGGAAAGCACTATCGAAATAGAAGCCGGATTGCCGACCGATATGCCGATTGGAGATTATGATATTTATCTGAATTTACCGGATCCTATGGAAACATTGAGGGATAATCCCGATTATTCGATACAATTGGCGAATGAAGGCGTTTGGGAAGCTGAAACCGGATATAACAGTCTTTTAATGAGAATTAATGTAACTTCTGATGAGAAGACCGATATCTATAATGGAGATTTAGTATTTACGAAAAAATGAGTGATTCGTAAATGAAGTGATATAATTTATTAACCAAAAAAATTACTGTGATGAAAAAAACAATGAAGTATTTTATGTTTTTACTGGTAAGTACAATGGTTGTATTTACTTCTTGTAAAGACGATGATGAACCTAATGGAGGCGGCGGTACTGCTGGGAACTCTGCTATTTCAGAACTGGCGGTAACTCCGAATGCCGATGTAAAATATGGCGATGAGGTGACTTTGACGGCTAAATTTGCCGATGAAAAAGGTTTGCGTCAATATATGATTTCGGTAAGTAATGCCAATGGGGCGTTTTATGAAACGACAAAAATGCTTACCGGAAAAACGTATGACATGAATGAAAAGATAGCTCTTCCGTTACCTAAAAATGCAGTAGCCGGGGATTTGACTATTTCGGTTACGGTGAAAAATTCCAGCAATGAGTTGAGTACGGAAGAAGTTGGCATTAAAGGTGTGACGCTTCCGACATTCGATGCTCTTTATCTGGCCTTAGATAACAATTTGGTCTATACGATGGAAAAGGACGGAAATGTATTTTCCGTGGAAGATTTTATTCCGGCCGGTGCTACGGGCAAGATTTATGCCAATAGCAATAAAACTGGTATGTCGTGGGGTATGGAAGGAGACGAGATTATAGCTCTTGGAAAAGACAATATCGTATTCGGTGGCGAGGAAGAAGCCTATTTCAAAATTTCGTTTAATGCAGTTAGTTTCGAATTGACTTTGGGTAATGCTCAAAATTGGTCGCCGATCAGCGAATCGCTTTATATCTTCGGTACGATTTCCGGACACTGGGACGATAACGATGCTCCCGACAATGGTATTTGGGTAGAACGTTCGAAAACGAAGATGCAGGGATATCAAAATGGTAATCGCAAATATTGGGCATGGACTCCGCCGTCGGACGGCACGGGTAGCGTAGAAACCGATATGTGGGGTGCTATCGTTGCCGGACAATTTTATTTCAAAGAGGGAGGAAAAGATAATTTCTTGACATTCGCCAATCGTCAATTGACTTTGGGAGCAGAGGACAAGGCTGCCAGCTTCTCGATTACTTTGGGCGGAGCTTTCTCGATGAAAGTGTTTAAAGAAGGTGAAGAATATACCAAAGTAGAGTTGAGCGACGGTACTCGCACATTGGCTTATACCAACGAAGGTATTTATATTAACGGAGCATTAGCTCCTTCTGCCATATCTTTCTGTGGCTCTTCGTTGGCGTTGATCGATGGAGAGTACTTCTCGTACGAGGGATTGGCTCAGTTGACGAAAGACCAAACCGTAACGGCCGAGGGAGTCGATTTGTCTATGGCTTATTGTGATCACGACGTGTTTACCGGGGCCGGTAATCCTACTTGGAAGATGATTGCCCCGACAGGCGAATACTTGATACGTCTTGATGCTTTCTCGGGGACGGTTTACGTCATGAATAACGTGGGTTATCCCGATGTAATTTATATGGACGGCTGGTGTTGGAATAGATTTATGGGTATTGAACGTGGCTCTTGGAATGAAAAGACTCGTTTAACGTTGTATCGCACTTCGCCGACGGCGAATACCTATCAGGCAATAGCAACCATTTTGCCGTGGGGTGGTGACGTTTCGTTCTGGGCAGCTCCTTATACGGCAGAGGAATATGGTAAATACTGTATTTCTGCGAAATATTTTGACGGGGTGACTCCTGCTGGCGATAGTAGTTTGTTATTACCTGTTCCGACAGAAGAAACTTACTATAAAATAGTTGTCGATTTGAAAGACGGATTTACTATCGACAAAGAAAATCTGGACGGTAATTATTACACGATTGTTCCGGCAAACGGTAAGAAATTTACGGTCACATTTACTCCTACAACATTATAATTACATAGCTTTTTCATTCCTTTATTGCGGAGCGGCAATCCCGCCGCTCCGCTTTTATTTTCTTAAATTCGATATATCATGATGAAAAAAATTATACATCTCTTTTTCCCGGTTATTATACTTTCTCTTTTTTCTTGTCACGATACAGAAGCGAAACATGAAATGGAAGAACCGGATTTCGACGGCTTCGTAAAGATATCATTGCAGTCGCAAATTACAGGAGTACAACCGATGACGGGTATCGTTTTGTGGGCAGATAACGCCAAGCGGAATACCGATGCCATCAGTCTTGAATATTCGTATATGCAATATAAGGATATAGTGAAAGAAAAAGGCGTGTATGACTGGACTCCTCTCGAACAAATTCTCGATGCTGTCGCATCTCGAAAACATCAAGCCATTATCCGATTTTGGTATACCTATCCGGGATATGAAAGCGCTGTGCCTCAATATATCCGCGAGTTGCCCGATTATGAAGAAACCGTGGCGTTGAGTGAGGGAAAACGGACCGGATTTCCCGACTGGCGGCATCCCGAGTTACAACGGTTCCACAAAGAGTTTTATCAGAAGTTTGCAGAACGGTATGACAATGATCCGCGTTTGGCATTCCTTCAAACCGGTTTCGGCTTATGGGCTGAGTACCATATATACGATGGGCCGAGAATTATGGGACAGACATTCCCCTCCAAAGAATTTCAAGCCGAGTTTTTCAGGTTTATGAGCGAAACATTCAAGAGTACACCGTGGAGCGTTTCTATCGATGCCGCAAGTTCGGAATATACTCCTTTGGAAGCCGATGCTTCATTGAGAAATCTAAAATTCGGTGTGTTCGACGACTCGTTTATGCACGAGACGCACGACGAGTATAACGGCAAAAATTGGAAGATTTTGGGAGAAAAACGATATCAGACTTCGCCCGCAGGAGGTGAGTTCGGCTATTATACGAAATATGATCAGGAACATGTATTGGATTATCCCGACGGTATACATGGCCGGAATTTCGAAGGTGAGTCCAAACGGTTTCACATAACTTATATGATCGGGAATAACCAGCCTTCGTACCAGACAATGAATAGAATCAAACAAGCGAGTATGCTGTGCGGCTATCGTTATGAAATAACAGATGTGAGAGTGAAAGAGGACTCTACTTGTGTACAGATAAAGAATTCGGGAGTGGCTCCCATTTATTACGATGCCTACGTCGCAGTCAATGGAGTTCGTTCCGAGTCCAGCTTGAAAGACTTACAGCCGGGTCAGAGCCGTTGGGTAGGGATACCGGCCAGTAGTACCGATATGGAGATAACCATAGAATGCGATCGTTTGGTAAGCGGACAAAAAATCGAATTTGACGCCGATGTAAAAGGCGAATAATGAGGGTGAATGCCGGATAATGGCAATAACCGTTTATGCTTGCCGAGAGTTATACTTACTATTAATCCTTAATTTAATCCAAATGAAAAAGTTTTTATTGTTATCATTATTTTTGTCAGCTCTGTATGTAAGGGCGGCGGTTGTTCCGGTTTCGGGAACGGAAACTATTGCCGACGCTGTCTCTTCGGCAGTGGCAGGCGATATCATCGAGTTGTCCGAAGCTGTTACCTATGTAGGAAATGTCACGATAGATAAGTCCCTTACTCTACGTGCTGCCGAGGGGTTGGAGTCGGCTCCGATCATTCAAGGAAAGCTTTCGATAAAAGACGGGGCTACCATTCGGGGAATCGTTTTTGATGGAGCCTCCGAAGTTGCCGATGCGATTCGAATCGATGATACGGTCACCGGAGCTCCGGTGGTTATATCCGGTTGTACGGTACGTAATTATACCAATCGTTTTGTCTATGTTTCTTTGTCCGGTAAAATAGAATCGTTGACGATCGACGATTGTATATTTATAGGGGCAGACAACAGTACAACAAACAAAGCGATTTATGCTTCTAGCGCTCATACGCAGGTCGAAACTCTTTCCGTTACTAATTCTACATTCCTTAATTTTAATACAGGGAGCAATTATTTCTTCCGTATAAATTGTGGCGAAGAACTAGTCTTGATGCCGGTTGTATTGATCGACCATTGTACTTTCTATAACTGCTATGACCGTCGTGGCGTATATCTGTATAATGCAGGCCGTTCGACGATAAAAAATTGTATTTCGGCATTTTCGGAAAGAAGAGACGATACCAAGAGCTTTACGGCCTACGGAGATGAAAGCATTGTAAAGAACGTTATCTCCTATAACGTGGATTTGTATGGAAGTGCACCGAAAGAGAATATTATATCCAAGAATCCCCTGTTTGTAGATGCAGAGAATGGAAACTTCCAACTGTACAAAGATTCTCCGGCTGTGGGAGCCGGTGATGACGGTAGCGATTTGGGCGACCCGCGCTGGGGCGTTTCTACTGAAAACGCACCGGTAGGCGAATTGCCTTATGAGTGTTTCAAAAAACCATACAGTATGTCCCCGACAACCCATTCGGTGCGTATTCTTTGGCAGACGTTGGATTCTAATCCGTCTGGTACGGTTTATTATGGGAAAACACCCGATTTAGGACAAAAGGTCACAGCCGAGACTGGTTGGAATGTGGACGGCGAGGGATTTGTGCACGTCATCGAATTGACGGGACTCGAACCTTTTACAGAATATTATTATCAGGTGGGGGACGAAAGTCGTCGTTATGAAACGATTTGTACGGCGAAAACAGCCCCAGAGAAAGGAACCGATTTCCGTTTGGTCGCGTTCAGCGATGTACATGATAACGATGAAAAGATTTGGCAGAACTCGGCTCCGATTATGTTGGGTGTCGATCCCGATATGTGGATTACTATCGGCGATTTGGTAAATAAAGGCGATATGCGCACTTGGAACTCGGCATTTTTTATTCCCGGAGAATCCATGCTTACAGCGAAGACTCTTACTTCCGTTATCGGTAATCATGAAACGATGGATAAATCCGATGAAAACGGCCCTACTACTTATTACGATTATTTTTCTGTCCCATCTCATGGATATATCGATACCGATGAACGGATAGACCCGAGAGGAGAGTCCTATTTCGCTATGGACTACGGCGATGTGAAAATTATCGGTTGTAACTGGAATGAAGGTAAAGACGATCCTTCGTTTGCCACTGGTTCGAAACAGTTGACTTGGTTGGACGAGCAATTAACGAATGCCGATTCGAAATGGATATTTATTTTTGCGCATGTCAATGTCTATTCAACCAGTTATCATGGGCAGTGGTCGGCCAGCCAAAAGGAATATATAGCGCCGTTGTTGGAGAAACACGCATTGGCGGGTAAGCATATTCTTGTCTTTGGTGGTGACGAACATAATTTCGAGCATCTGTATAAAGCGGGTGTACACTATCTTCGTCCGGGTGCGATGAACGGGAGCAACCGGGATCAATATAACATGGTGGATAAACCGTATAGTTTGATGTTTAATAAGATTGCCGGATTCTCTACGATCGATGTGTCGGAGAATGGCGAAAAGGTTAAATTGATTGCTCGCGACAGAGACGGGAATGAATTTTATTCGTATGAATTTACTCGTTCGGGAGGTTTAAAGCCGAGTTTATATATTACGGAACCGAACGGAAATAACGACCCGGTGACCGATAGTTTTAAAATCAAATGGACCTGTTTCGATCCTCAGGGTACGGCAAAAATCAATTTGTATTATTCTTTGGACAATATTAACGGAACTTCTATTGTAACAGGGTTATCCAGCGATGTACAGGCAATAGACTCGTACGATTGGAATGTACGCAATTTACAACCGAAAGGAGATTATTGGATTTATGGAACTATCGACGATGGAGTGAATACTCCCGTAAGGGCTTATGCCAAAGGTAAGGTGTCGGTTGTATGGGATACTACGCCTCCTCCTGCACCGAGTGAATTTACCGGAAATTTTGTCGATGGAAGAATTACGCTTTCTTGGAAAAATCCGGTTTATGAGATACCTGTGAATATCACGGTGGACGATTTCGAGAATGGAATAACTTCGGTCGAAGGTGTAGGCGATAGCGGTGGTAGAGGGTCTCTTGAAGAGGTAGACGGTTATGAGGGAAAGGCTCTCCAAATGACTTATGATATCGACAAGGCATGGGGTGAATATGCGGCGGTTCTCGCTTTTGAAAAGGCACGAGATTTTTCTGATTCTCCTTATTTGGAGTTTTGGTATAAGGGAGATGGGTCGAGCCGGACATTGCGTCTTATTGTAAAAGAAGATAACGACTTGGACGGTAATGCCGATGACTGGTGGTATAACGAAACGTTACCGTTGAATTCGACCGAATGGAAAAAAGCGAAAATAGATATTCGCACTTTCCAAGCGTTCGATTGGCATCCGAATACGAGTAAGAAATGTGATGCTTTGCGAGTGATCTCGTTGGATTTCGTCGTTCCCAGTAGTGCACCGTGCAGCGGTGGAGTGTTGGCTCTCGACGATATTGCTATGACAGGACTTATTAACCCGGCTCCCGATTTTGAGGCGACGACTATTGTCCGCCGTAATGACCGGTTCGCTGCTGATGAAACGGACGGCGAGATCGTTTATGATGGAGAGGGCGAGTGCTATACGGATTCCGAGTTAGAAAAAGCGACTTACTATTATGCTGCTTTTTCTCACGATGATTTGAAAAACTATTCGGCATTTACCGAGGCGGCTACTTGGAAATATACGGTGACGACGGGTGTTGACGGTAATAAGAGAGTAGATTTTACGGTTGCTCCCAATCCAGTTCGCGAATATGTAACCGTAACTTTTCCCGGAGATAGCGTATCGGAACTCTCGGTCATAAATTCACAAGGGGAAATTGTTATGAGAGAAAAGCTTAAAGAATCGGTTACTTCTTTGCCTGTTGAGGGGTTGTCCCCCGGAATTTATTTGGTTTCCGTGAAATCGTCGGGGCAGATATATAATCGGAAAATTGTCGTGGAGTAGTGTTAATAAAAAATGAAGTCCGGCAGAAACCGATTCTCGATTTTTCTGCCGGACTTTTTTATTTTGAATGACGTAATGAAGTTTTTCCCAACTTTTAAATCGTTACAATGATAGTCTTGGTTAGAGATGTAATTACGAAAATCAACGGTATAGACCGAAGTTGGGGTCTTCATTACAATAGTTTATACGCTGTTGAATCCACGCTTTGAGCTTATCGAAGTTTTCTCGGAAGTCGAAAGAGCTTTCGCTTAATCTCCAATCCACGCTGTAATCGGCAGGCCAAAGCACTCCGTTCTCTTTGGCCGAAGGTTCTATGAGGGTAGCGTATTCTTCCATATAGGCTTTCAATTCGGGATAACCGTCTTTGACAAAAGCATTCCACTTTTGTTGATATAGCGTGCGTATCTCTTCATTGCTCAGCAAGGCTTTGATGAAAGTGTAGCCGCCACAGTCTCCGTTGTTGTCGACCATAGGAGTATTGGCAGGAGCACCTTCTCTTCCGTCGAATGTAAATGCCCAGTCGAAGTCCCATACCGGGCCGAATTTGTAGACTCCATCGAGTGAATCTTTATAAAGTTTGAAACTCTTGGGATGCCTCATTTCATGATTGGAAGATAGAGAATTGACTATGAAGAAATTAACGACCGATTCAATGTCGATATATTCTTTTAAACTACCTGTCGAGGGAGTTGTCATCACGGCGGTGAGCATGGCTGAGAAATCGTTCTTCCATGTATCGAAATATTCATCGGCCGTGAGTCCGAGGGCAGGAGCTATTTCGGTCAGATCCGGGTCGGAAATCATTACGGGTAGGGTTCGGGTATTGTTATACCCGCTTTGAACTGCGGTATGAGAATAGAGATCGTAAGCGAATTTGTAATCTTCGTCGTAGTTCGAGTCTATTTCGAATAACATTCCTTTTTCTTCGTCGATATCGACGCTGCCACTGCCGATTCCTGTTTTTTCGGTGAGCATATACTGGCCTTTGCAGATGCCGTTGAAATAAACTTTTACCGGTACACAATGGTTCGCAAAAGGCATTTCGAGGTAATTGGCAAGCCAAAGAGCTACGGTATTGCGCATAAGAGAGCAGTCGATGTAGTTGGCTATCAACGCGAATGATTTTGCTTTCTTCATGCCGCAGACCGCTGTTTTCTTATCCATTTTGAAACGATAGGGTTTCTTTTTCATATTCCACGTGGAGTTGCCTCGACCGCGGAATATAACTTCTTGTTCGGGCAGGTCGTCGTACATTCCGTTTCCGTCCATGCGCAGTATGGCCGGATGTTCGTCACTCTTGCTGCCGGTAAGTTCCGTCCAACCGGGGTGATCGGTTAGATTCACGTGAAATTCGGGAATCCCTGTGGAACGGACTACAACACTGTCGATAGCTTCTATATCGATAGTGGCCGTATTACCTTTGGCATCGGTTACTTGCATTTTGTCGTAACCCGAGGAGGGTGATCCCTGGTAGGTTATTTCTTGTACGTTGTTGAACGTATTGAATTGTTTATCGTTGCGGAACACGTGGAAGTGTTCGTGTTGAGCCATTGCAGAACCGCTTATGAGAACGGCTGCGGTGAGAAGTAGAATTTTTTTCATTTTGCAACCGCTATTTTAAGTGTGTTTTTATTATAAGTCAATACATATATGCCTTTGGGCAGTTCGGAGATAGAGAGCTCGTAATCGCCCTCGGCACGACTACTTTTAACTATTCGTCCGTCGATGGAACAAAGAGTGACCGTGGAACCCTCGGGTAAGTTACTGAGAATGATTCTGTCGGAGTTGAGTATGCAATTTGTTCCGCTTGCGGTCGGCGATTCTATTCCGGTCCACACGTCGTCGCTGCCTGCACTTGTAGAGAATGTCCAGTTTTTTATGTCGATGACAGGCAGGACTATGTCGCCTTTGGTGCAAGTGATTACTAGATTCCCTTCGGCAACCGCTGTTTTCATATCGTCTTCGATGGTTACTTTCATTTCGGAGCCATCTGATTGGTTGACGATAATGCTCTTGTAAGAGGCTGCCGGAAGATGATGTGGTATTGTGGCAAAGAGACCCAAAAGAAGAGGTATTACAATCTTTTTCATGGTAAATTAAATTTGTTTAATAAATTTAGTTACAAAGCTACATGTTTTAATCATGTTAATCAAGAGATTTTTTTGAATTTATATTCAAAAAAACAATATATTATATCTTGATTTATCGAATAGCTCTGTAAATTTTTTATTGAATGCAGAGTTATCCCGTAGCCGATGTTGAAACTGACTTTGTCCCGATATTACTATCGGTTAGTATATTCAAAATAACCTCTGTGTTTCTCCATTTGAGGGAATGGAAGTGTTGACGATTATGGTCGAAGGATAGAGATTAAGGTAGTTGGAAAAAAATAAAAAATGAAATCCGGCAGAAAAATCAAGAAAAGACTTCTGCCGGATTTTTGTTATTGCAAATAAGGTAATAAAACGTCTTTCCAGACTAGATAACCATCTCCGAGCAGATGCAGTCCGTCATTCGTATATTGGGGATCGAGTACGGTCGTTCCCGGAGTCGTCAGATGTGGAAACAGATCGATATATGTATATTTCTCTATCGGGGCAAGCTCTTCTAAGAGCTGGTTTATTTCAATAATTTGGGGCGTTTTTCCCATAATCGTTTTGAATCGTTCGAAAGAGTCGTTCGTGGGTAACAAACTTTGTATGTAAAGTCGTGTGGAAGGGGTCTCTTTCTTAATCTTTCGAATGATTTTGGTTATGTTTTTAACGATGCTGTCGGTTGATAAGTGATGCGCGATGTCATTGATACCGATCATCAGGAATATTTTTGCCGGTTTCCCTTTGATAATCGGGTCGAGACGATCGTAAACCCCCATCGAAACGTCCGAACTTATTCCTCTGTTTTTGATATTGGGGTTATTGAATAACTCGTGCCATTCGCAACCGTTCGTGATACTGTTTCCTAAAAATACGATATCGTCGCTGTCGATAGGTAACTTCTCGAATAATGTGGCGCGTTGGTAATAAAACTGATTATATTGGTATTCGTGTGACACCGGAGGAAAAAAAAGCTATTTTTGAAAATGCTGCTGCGGTTGGTCTTTCTGTTTCTGCTTTGCTTATTGGTTTGGCTGCCGGTGATAAAGCCGGAGAATTTATTGCTAAATTGATTGGTAAAGATAAAAAATAGTCGCAGAAAGTTGCTCATTTTTTTGGGTTTAGGGCGAAGCCCTATTAACTTGATTATAATGGGATTTTACGAGAAAATTTTGTAAGGAGTGAAAACCAATCTTTGAAAGTCGAAAAAATTGACAATGCTTTGTTGTTCGAAGATTCAAAAGTAAAACTCACAACAATGGGTAATGTTTTCGAGATTCTTCATATGCAACGGATTAATACAAAGAGTTCTATTTTGGTTCTTGATAAGGATAATTATATCGATTTGCGCACCGGCGAAAAAAAGGAATTTGAACATCATGAAAATAGAGCATCTGACCGCAATGAGTTGCGCAAAACTATGCGGCGTTTGCGTGGTTTGATAAATGCAAATTGTGAAGATGTTTCTCATGTTCGTTGGATTACTTTTACATATGCTGAAAATATGACCGATACTGAAAGATTGTATCGAGATAGCGAGAAACTTATTAAAAAAGCTAGATATCATTTAGGCTATTTCGGTTATATTCATGTTATTGAGCCACAAGCACGTGGAGCTTGGCATATTCATGCTCTTTGGATATTTGACCATAAAGCACCTTATATTGATTCAAAATGGCTGTTTAATCTTTGGGGACATGGTTTTGTTACTCCAAAAAAGCTGGATAATGTTGATAATGTCGGCGCATATCTTACTGCATATCTTTGTGATTGTGAAGTCAATGAGTATATGCGATATGTTCTTGAAAAGAATCATATTCCTGTTCCAGATGATTTTGATTATACGGTTGAAGTTTCTGATGATATTACGGTCAAAGAAGTTGAGGAAAACGGAAAAAAGGTATCAAAGAAGTTTGTAAAAGGCGCTCGTATGTATATGTATCCTACTGGTATGCAGTTATACCGCTGTTCTCGTGGTTTGAAAAAGCCGATTGAGGAGTACATGACATATGAAA
>OKSL01000819.1_pt1 | contig 14398 bp, 6 predicted proteins | sample 1606251 | NCBI WGS metagenome assembly OKSL01 (sample SAMEA3879543, study PRJEB24766) | human gut metagenome | biome: human-associated habitat; feature: feces | place: USA | collected 1985/1987 | reverse complement strand
CGGCGCGACTTTCCGCAGTATGTCCGCGCCTTGGCGGAGGTCTATGGCGTGCTGAACGAAGCACTTATAAAGTGAAGAGCGATGTTCAGGCACGAAAGAAAACGTAGGAAGGTCTTGATGGTTTGTGCTGGTTTTTCCTTAGCATAGATTACAATCATGTGGTTGTGATCAGCAAGGAAGGCTTTTCAGTCATTACACATCCAGATAGTTTTCTTAGCGGCATAACATGACCAGGACAATCGTTTCTTCAACTCGATCAGTCACCGCTTACTCCATGTCGCGTGCGCGCTGATCCGTCGATGTTTGAAATGCCCGAACAAACGGCTTTGTTGTAAAAAAATAAAATCTGTGCTAAAATCTATCTGATCTCCGGGAGGTGATGAGCGATGTATGCAGTGGCGGTCTGCGAAGATCAAAAGGATACGAGGGAGGAAGCGGCGGCACTGTGCGGCGAAGTCCTCACCGACCTGGAAATCGAACATCGTATTGCTGCGTTTTCCTCGGCAGAGGATCTGGAAACACAACTGCTGTCCGGTGAGCGGTTTGACCTGCTCTGCCTGGACATTCTTATGGGTGGCGAGAGCGGCATGGAGCTTGCGAAAAAGCTGCGCATGACGGATGACCGTACCAGTATCCTTTTCCTCACAGGCAGTTCGGAGTATCTGAAGGACGGCTATGAGGTCCGCCCGATTCAATATCTGCTCAAGCCGGTAAAGCGGGAAGAGTTGGCACGGGCCATTGAAACCGACCTGCGGCTCCATCACCAGTCCAAGACCGTATCCATCCATGTCGGCGGTAGGACATTTGTCCTGCCGATTGCAGATATCCTTTATGCAGAAAGCCGGGAGCACGGCACTGTTCTCCACACGATCCACGGCGAGCAGTTTCTCCCCTGTTCTCTGAGCCAAACGGAGGAAACGCTTCCCGCAGAAAACTTTTGCCGCTGCCACAACAGTTTTTTGGTAAACTTCTCCCACATCCGGGAGGTCAGCGGCAGGACGGTATATCTGCTGGAGGGCGGTGAGGTGAGCATCGGGCGGCGCTATATGGTGCAGTTCCAAAATCGATTCGTCCGCTATCTCAACCGCATTTAATTTATATACAGAAAACCGCCCCGCTGTTCAGTCCGTAGTGGCTCAACAGCGGGGCATATTTTCGGCTTGGAGGAAAGGCTTCCGCAATATGGTCATGCTTTCAGCCGTAGTGCCGTCATCACGGTGAAGCGGTTTTTGTCATAACTTATATCCAGCACACTGCCGTACTTTTCCGCGATGGAGCGCATCTTCATCAGACCGAAGCCGTGTTCGGCGGGATCATCCTTCGTGGTCAGAAGATTTCCGGCGCTATCCGTGTGTACCGTGCCGTCATAGGTATTCTCGCAGCGGATGGCAAGGTACTGCTGGCGGATTTGCAGTGAGCAGATGATCTCGCCGTGCGGCACCTTGGCTGCCGCCTCCAAAGCATTGTCCAGCAGGTTGAAGAGGAAGCCGCAAAGGTCACCCTCATCGATGGAAAGGGACTCCGGCAGCAGGGCACTGACACGGAACGCAATGCCCAGCTCCTGCGTCTGCGCGGCAACGCGCTGCAAGATGGTATTGACTGTCGGGTTCGCCGTGTAGACCTTGGGGGAAAGCTGCTCCAGCTGTCCGTCCAGATGGCTTAGATAGTCATGGATGGCGTCCAGATTCTGCTTTTGCGTCAAAGTCCACAAGGCAGCTACGTGATTTTTCCACTCGTGGCGGAAGGCCGATACATTCCGAAGGGATTCCTGCGCCTGCCTGTATTGCTCCTGGGCCTGCTGGCTGCGGCTTTGCAGGGCTATCATCTGCCGCTGGCGGGAGAAGGCGGTGCGGATGAACTCCGCCACCACCTGCACTGCACAGAGCAGACCGGTCACAGCGCACAGTAGGGTATACAGCGCTTTCGGATTGCCGTAGAGCAGGGAGGTGACGGGATTGCTCAGTGGATAGAGATATTCCACGCCCACGAACCGGCTGACGCACCATGCGGCAAACAGCGCGCCTGCGACGCAGCAGAGGCAGAGGCTTGTCCGACGGAGCATCCGTTCATGAGAGAGCAGCATCAAAAGAACCGCCAGCAGGAACAGGCCAAAGCCAAGCCAGTCCATCAGCCTGCCGTAAAACAGTGTGACCGACGTAAAGCACCGCAGGGCCGAGCACAAAATGTGCGCCGCCGCTCCGATCAACAATATCCGGCGCTTCCAACCATGCAGGGAAATGGCCAGAAAGCAGAACAGCAGGTCAATATAAATGAGACAGAGCCAGGCCGTCAGGCTGCCCGTTGTATCCAATCCGGCAGAAAGCGCGAAGAATGAGCCGCACGCCACAGGCACCGCCGTCAGCAGAAAATAGCCGCTCAGCGGCAGCAGTTTCCACAGATACGGCCCCGTCTGGGCGCTGAAAAGGAAAACCAGCAGCAGGAAAAGCGCCAGTATGACCTGTGCTGTGATGGCTGCCATGGGCCAGACAATGCTGGAAACAGCGGTCACAGAATCGGAAAAGCGACTGACCAGAGATGGGAAAACAGGGTAAAGTAAACCGTTGAGGGCTGCGCCGTAGGTGACAATCCGCAGCGTCTTCCCAGCGCAGTCTATAGGAAGCGGGATGCACAGGCCGTCATGGGAAATGCTGCTGAAATCCACATTTTCCCAAAAGGCATCCGCACGGTTTTCTTCGTTCGGAAAGTCAGTGTAGAGCAATTCACCATCCAGAAACACCTGTATCCCCGCGCCAAAGCCAAAAAATTGCAGCAGATCCCGCTGACCGGGATCTTCCATGACCCGCTCCGCCGCCACCGGGATGTCTCCGTCCACCGGAATACCATCCAGATAGCCGCCGAAGCCAAATACAGGTTCTACCGGACCGCTTTCTGTCTCAAAGGTCCAACCGTTCCGGTTCGTCTGTGTGCAGTTCAAAAGAAGCGATGTCTGCATCCTGTCCGGCTGAGACAGGCGGAACAGGCAGAAGACCGCTGCAGCGGCAGCAAGGATCAACAGAGTGGCTGCGGGCCAGATCTTTCTGTGCTGAGGCTCCATGATACCGCCTCCTTTCCTGTTTGCCATTGTAACAAAGTGTGTTCCTCTGCACAAGCGGCAAAGGGCTCTTTTTCCTAAACGACACGAATTTGCCCCTAAACAACACAACACAGCACGGTATGGGAATGGTAAAATAAAAGTGCAACATCATGCTGTGGAGGGGCTTGCGTGCAAAACCCTCTCAGGCGTGCGCCTGAGAGGGAGGCGTACTTTCCGCACATCCAATTAAAAAATGAGGAGGGGTATTGGATGAGGAGAAAATGGAACCGGTTTGTGGCCGGACTGCTGAGTATCGTCCTGCTGGTAACGATGCTGCCCATGGAGGTACTTGCCGCAGGCAACGGCGGCAGGGCGGAGCAGCCCAGCCAGACAATGCCATTTCAGGATGTAAAGTCCTCGGACTGGTGTGCCAAAGCTGTGGAGTACGTCTATTCCCACGGCATATTCAACGGCACCTCAACTGCCACCTTTAGTCCCAGCGGCACCATGACCCGTGGAATGTTCGTTACGGTGCTTGGGCGTATGGCCGGTGTAAATCCAGATGATTACAGTGGAGAGACGCCGTTTTCTGATGTGCCGCAGACGATGTACTACGCCCCCTATGTGCAGTGGGCGGCGAGGCACGGCATCACAGTAGGCACAGGTGACGGAAAATTCTCTCCCGATGCGTTTATCAACCGGGCACAGATGGCAGCATTCTTCGTGCGGTATTTTGAAGCGTTCCAAGTGGACTATGCGACCGGCGCAAATGTCACCACTACGCCTGCGGATCTGGAGCGTACCCCCGCCTACGCACAGGATGCTGTGCTGAAGCTCTGGAAACAGGGACTTTTGAACGGTGACGGCACACGCTTTGCCCCCGAAGGCAATGCTACCCGTGCCCAGATGGCGACGCTGTGTATGCGTGCGGACGAGGCGGTGGAGATTTGGTATTCAGCACCCGGCATCGTGGGGCGTAAATCGGGTGAGACACCACAGAAGGAAGATCAGAGCAAGCCGAATAGCGGCAGCAATTCCTCCGGCAGCAGTTCCTCTGGCGGCAGCTCTGGTGGAAACGGTTCTGGCAGCACAGCTCATACCATCACGCTGTATCTGCCCGATGGAACGACTTCTACCTTTACACAGACAACTTCTGCACTTTCCCTTGCCAATCTTCCCACGCCTTCGGTAGCGGGGAAAGCCTTCGTCGGCTGGTATTATGATGAAAGCTATAACAAGGCCGTTGCCGACGGTGATCCGCTCAGCGAAAATCTGTCCCTTTACGCAAAGATGGTGGACTACGATGCAATCGAGGGCGTGGAAACACCGACTTACGCCGGAGCGACGGATGTCGGACCGAACTTTACGATCCGCGTCAACAGCGATTCCGAAAGCGACCTGACGGGCAAGATCAGTCTGATCGGCACGGAGCAGCCCACCAGCGAAGTGGACGCGGACGGCAATACGATCCTCGTTGTTGGCAGCGTTAGAAAGAATGGTGATGGCACCTACACCGTTGCGCCACCCACAGACGGATGGGCAGAGGGCGGCACTTATAAGGTGGTACTGGAGGATAACAGTCTGTACTTTAACGGCGAAGCGTCCTCCGTGCGGGAATACCACTTCACCGTGAAAGTGGGCGATCCGGTGCTGAATTGGCACCTCAGAGAAGAGGTCAAATCCATCCCGGCAACCGCCATCGGCAATGCTACCCAGAACGGCAGACGGGTCAAGGCACTCAGTATGCCGGTCGCTGCCCTTGACAGCAGCGGCGCGGCTATGGATGCCGTCTCCGACAGCACAGGCAGCTTTGTTTACGACGGCAACTTGGCAGTCGGCGACACCGTGGCCATTTATGAGGGTACCGCGCCCGAAGAGCGTGTGGCGGTCGGAACCACTGACGCCAACACCGGCGATGTTTCCTATGTAAAAATCACGAAGGTCGACAAGACAACCAATACCTATTCTTATCAGTCAGCCGCGGTGGAGGATGTTTTGTTCGTTCCCGATGTGCTGCCGGTGAAGGCAAAGTGTAAAGAGGATCAAACAGCGAACACTTCCGACGGCTACACCATCCTTGTTCCCGTGGAGGAACTGACCTTTACCACTGCATCGGGAGTGGAAAATCTGGACGAAAACACCACCATTGATGTGGGAGATTTCCTTGCGTTCTATACGGGCGAAAGCTATACAACCGCAGAGTCCGCTGACTACGGCCGCATCACGGCTGTGGACTATACCACGGATGAACTCGGTTCTGACTATTATCAACTCACCTATACCGATGCCACTAAAGATGATGTGCTCTCCTCCATGGATGTGGACACCACCGACCCCATCAGCGGCGATACAATGCTGGATGGTGTTGACACCCAAAAATTGGAGGAACAGATTGCCCAGCAAGCCATAGAAAGCGGCTTTGCCCAGACTGTGGCGGACCGCATTTCCGTGGCGATAGACGAGATGGATCTGAGCGGCCTGACGGCAGGTGATGAGATCGACCTGCGTTCCATTGACATCGACCAGGAGGGCGCTCTCGGCATTTCTACCCTATCCTTGAATGATGCAAGAGGCTCCGGCGCTGTCTCACCGGCGAGAGCAAAAGCCAACGGTGGAGGCAAGACCAGTGTGAAGGTCAAAAGCGCTCGGATTACAAAGGAACTGCAAAACTTTACGGATGCGTCCGGAAACCCGCTGTCCGGCGTGCGCCTGGAATTGCAACTGGAGGTCACGAAAGAGGTCGAAAAAGACGGCGGCAGCATTGTCATCACCGTCACACCTACCTTTATTCAGGAGCTGAAACTGGATCTGAGCACCCACGGCAAGCTTGTTTGGAAACACAAGTTCATTTTCTACTGGATCAGCGATGTGTATCTGGAGGCTGGTCTGAATGTTTATACCTACACCGCCATCAATCTTGACGCCACCGTTGTTTCTCAGGGCGAAAAGGACACCGTGACGAAGGTGAAGGACTTGGTGGACAAACTGGGAAAGAAACTGGATGCTTTGGAGGGCAAGGACACCGGCGGCGAGCGCGAAGAAATTGATACTTCCAAGCTCAGCTTGCAGGAACTGTACAACAGTATGCTGGAGTTGGACAGCGACTGGGTGGAATTGTACCGCAAACAGATTTTCAGCATGAAAAAGACCGTGGCAAAAATCATCAAGTTTGAGCTTACGGTAGACTTTGTGGTCGAGCTGAACATCCGAATGGCCATGGGTATGAACTTCAACTATACCAATGCCAAGCGATATGTGTTCGGCGTTTACATCTTTAAGCACAGGACCACCACCCGCACCTACAATCTTGTGAATGAGCAGTACAATCTGCGCCTGTACGCGATGGGTGCGGTGGGTTTGCGAGCCGGTGTGGAAATATGGCCCAGCGTCAGCCTCATATCGCGGAAGGTGGCCACGGTGGGCATTGTGGCCAAATTGGGCGCGTACTTAAAAGGCTACGGGTATGTGCTGTATGCGCTCCACTATGAGGCAGGGAAACCAAAAACCTCCAATGCCTCGGGCGCGCTGTATGTGGAAGTCGGCATATTCATGGACATCAGCGCCAACCTCTCCGCGTTTAAGGGCAAGGTTTCGTGGACGCCGGAGATATACACCGATGAAACGCCTCTGTGGTCGGCGGGCAGCACCCACGCCATCACGGCATTTGAGATGGAAAATGCGGACGGTGAGGAAGACACACCGACGGTTTATCTGAAAAACGGTGGCCTTGATGTCGTTTTGCCCCAAACGGTGCAAGCGCTGATCGGATTTGACCTCACAACAGGCAAAGACCGCACCGAGACGTATGATTGGAACAAGTTTGACATCAGCTTTGACGATCCCCGCTTTAGTACCTATCACACCGGTGTTTACGGCGGCAATTACAGTCAGCAGCACATAAAGCTGGCACTTGATAACTGGCAGACCTGCGACGAGCCAGAGATCGACTGCGTGATGACGCTCACCTACAAAGGCTCAGACCTGAGCTTTTCCACCACCCCGGTGCAGCTCAAGGTCAAGGTCCATTGGGACCGCCTGCGGGACGGTTATCCCATTCATGAGCTGAGCAGCACCGGCGGTTACATCGGTTGGGAGCAGCGAAAATTCGACGAGGCGCTCAATCTGAAAACGCCCGCCCGCACCGGCTATGACTTTACGGGCTGGACGTATTATCTGCTGAAAAACGAGAGCAACATCTTCTCTTACGATAAGGAACACCCCTATACCGGCACCACCATGCCGGAGAGCGCATTGGTAGCGGTGGCAACGTTTGAACCCAAGACCAACATTCCGTACACGCTCAATTTCTATCTGCAAAACGAGGACGGAACCTATCCCGAAACGCCGACCGAGAGCAAGGTTTATTATGGCACCGCCTACAACTACTTTGTGCCGGATGAGGCCCTTGTGCCGGACAAAATCGGCTACCACCACCCCGGCTATGCGGGCATCCACATCCGTCCGGACGGAACGGGCGGGCAGAATTACTATTACAGCCGCGCACCCTACACGCTTATATTAAGAAACGATGGTCAGGTAAGCACTGTGCCCTATCGCTATGGCGATCAACTTGACCAGCTGAACGATGCCCCCACCCGCCTTGGTTATATCTTTGACGGCTGGTACACGGACGAAACCTACCAAAACGAGTTTACCGAAACGACCATGCCCGCCAAGGATCTTACCCTCTATGCCAAGTGGGAGCCGGACGACATCAACTATTTCCTTGTGCTCCGCAAGGAGGGTGCAGACGGCAAGTGGTCGCAAACAACCGAGACCCGAACCGGAGAAACGGACGAAACAGTTACCATCAATCCGGCGAAGTTCCTTACGGAGGCGGAGAACGACACCTATGACATCCCTGAATCGGTGAGCTACACCGTCAGCGCGGAGGACGGCGGAACGGTTTCCATCAGCTACGCCCGCAAGCGGTACAGTCTGACCTATGACTTGAACGCCGCGGATGCAGCATGGGTTTCGGCCCCCGGTGTTAAATCCTATCGTCTGGGCGCTGCGCTCAAGCTCCTGACGCAGAGCTATGTGACGAGAGCGGGTTACACCTTTGATGGTTGGTACACGGATGCAAACTGCACGACTGCGTTTACTGCGACCACCATGCCCGACCATGATGTCACCCTCTATGCCAAGTGGACAGCGCAGGGCGGGATCTCCTATACTGTGGAGCACTATCAGCAGAATGTGACGGGCGATGACTATACCCTTGCGGACAAAGAATCCAAGACCGGCGCTACGGGTCAGCCTACTGCCGCCGAAAGTAAGCCCTACCCCGGATTTACCGCGCAGAGCTTTGAGCAGCAGACTGTCAATGGCGACGGCAGCACGGTGGTCAAGGTGTATTACACCCGTAACGAGTATACGCTGACCTATGACCTCAACGGCAACGATGCAAGCTGGACGGATAGCGCAGAAAACAAATTCCACACTGATCGTTATGGCGCGGCTGTCACCGCCCCGAGCGCCAATGACCTGAGCCGAGCGGGTTACGCCTTTGGCGGCTGGTACACGGACAAATCGTGCTCAAGCGAAAATGAGTTTACCGCAGCCACCATGCCTGCGGAGAACATCACCCTGTATGCCAAGTGGAACGCGGGGCAGGTCAACTACACCGTAAACTACTATCTGCAAAACGTGGACGGCACGGATTACGTACTGAAAGATACTGTGACCAGTTCCGGCGTGACCGGTCAGGCGGTGAATGTGCAAAAGTCTTTCGAGGGATTTGTACCGAAAGCTGATTCGTCCACCTCAATCACCCTCAAAGCCGACAGCGCGCAGAATGTGGTGGATCTCTACTATACCCGTAACCGATACACACTGAGTTTCAATCTGGGCGACGGAGTAAATCTGGACGATGGCTGCGCCCCCAACGGCGGAAGCATCTATTACGGCGCAGAGATTTCTACGGACATGACGAATGCCAAACGCACCGGCTATACCTTCGTCGGCTGGTATGAAGATGAAGCATATCAGACTGAATGGAGCGGCACGACCATGCCCGCCCGTGACCTCACGCTCTATGCCAAGTGGGATGTTATGACCTATTTCCTCCGCTTCGACTGGGACGGCAATGTGCCGCTGAGAGACTGGCTGCTTGAAAATGGCGGCAAGCTGCTCACGGCTGCGTACGATGAGGAAAATGGTGTGTATAGCAACGCCAACGACCACGGCATTCCCTATATTGATGTGAGCGTGGCATACGATCAGGTCTTTACCCTGCCCACCGGTATCCCCGGCGCCGAATATTTCGGCTATTATAAGGAAGAGCAGAACGAATATGGTTCTTACGAAAGTCTGGTTAAGTCTGAATCGCTGACGAAAATGGCCGAGGAGCAGGATGCCATCGTCAAGGTCGGTGTCCAATGGAAATCCGAACCTGACAACAATGGCACAGAGCAGCTCTACAATGCCAACGATTTTCTGACTAAGGTCGTGCAGGATTCCGCCTATGAGGCGGCAAGTTACGCACTGGGTGTTGATCTGGATCTCTGCAATGTGAATATGAAGTACAATGGAGACATTGTCGACGGCATCACATTCGATGGAAACAATCACACGATCTTCAATGTGAAACGCGGCGAGATGATCGCCAACTGTGCTGCAGGCAGTATTTATGGCTACGGAGATAGCGTGACGGTGAAGAACCTGACCATTGACGGCATGACGGTGGATTACACGGCTGCTGTGGATAGCTTCAGCAACGAGTATCATGCTTTCGGTGCTCTGGCGGGCTTTGTGGGCGATGGTTTCAATGCGGAGAATGTGACGGTCACGCATGTGACCATGAATCTGAACCTGCTGGGCGAGAAAGGAAATGCTTATAACTCCGCCCACCTGCTGCCTGCGGAGTGCATCGGCGGTCTCGTCGGCTACGCCAAGGGCAGCGTGACCTTGACCGGCTGCAACGTGGAGGATCTGACCGTCAATGTCACCGATAAGAATGACAGCGGCGGGACGCAGTTCCTGATCGGCGGACTCATCGGCTACGCGGATGCGCTCTATACGCAGATTCCGGGCGAGAACGAGTATTCTTCTTCCAATGATTACAATGGTAACGGCAGCGTGACCATCACCGGCTGCACGGTATTGGATATGACGGTCGACAAGAATGGTGCAACCGGCGCGTCGGTCGGCGGTTTCCTCGGCGGCATCGGAAAGCACATTGTTTCGAAAACCGGAGCAACATACTCCGTGACAACCACTATTGATGAGGTCAGCGCGTTCCCCGAAGGATTTGAAAGCATCGGCAAAGAACTCACAATAAACGATTCCACTGGCAGCAATTCCACGGCGCAGTCGCTCGATGCTATACCCGCTGCCGCTTTTGAGGGTGAGTCCGACGAGGAAAACACTGCGGCTTGAGCCACGCATCACGAACGCACGATCACACACAGAGGAGGGCAGGCAAGCGTAAGACTCCGTTTCTGTGCGTTAACAAACAACGCGACAAAAAGCTGCTTCGGCATGTAAGTGCCGGAGCAGCTTTTTTTACATCTATTGTGGAGGCGGGCAACTCTGCCCCGCAATGCGGTTCCTCAGGTATTGGGGGCAGGCTGTTCGGCTCTGCCAATGACTACACGAGAGCGCAAATCGTCGCGTTCCTGTGGCGGACGTACAGCAAGTAGCGTATTCAGCTCTGCTGCGCCTGAAAAAGATCATCTGAAGGTTATCATCCGTAAAACTGATCACGCCGGAGCGTAGCCGGACAGGCTTAACCTGTTCATTCCAAGTGCATAGGGGACAGCCAACGGCATAGCCGTTGACTTCCGAAACCAACAAAAAATAAGTCGAGGGAATTACCCTCGACTTATTTTTTGTGCCCTGTACCGTCCGGTCCGCCCCATAGGTCACATTGTGTACCTATGAACATGAACCGTTGCGGTTACAGGGTTTTGTTGTCATGCTATACCACTGTAGATTTTTGAACCCCCGGCTCAAAAATGTCATGTGCAAATTGGAATTCTTCGTTCTTTTTTAACTTTTCTCAAACTTTTTTGATGGGTGCTTTCAAGAACTGCCAATTGGTCGCATGAAAAACCGTTATGCGAAACACTCATTTTTTCTCTGGCATCTCGCTCATATCTGCGGCTGCCCCTTCCAGAAGGTCAGTCACGATCTGATTGAGCTGTGTGGCGTTCTTCGGGGAGATGACCGGCGTATTGGACTGTGACTCAATGTCTTTCCTCGTTCGCCCGGCAACCTGTCCACCAGCTTTAGCAACTTCCAGATTCTCTTGGAAGGTCGTGGGCTTTCGATCCTTTGAAAACTGTGTGGTGGTGGCTTCTGCCAACATATTCAGCACCAGCTCCAGCGTGGTCATGTTATCACGGAGGTTTTCCTTTTTCAAGCCTTTCAGGTTTTTGTACTGGCGGGTGGACATCCCCGACCACGCACGGGATATTTCATCGGTGAGGATGGCGTACTCCACGCCCTTCTGAACGCCGCGGGCATCCCATTCATCGGTCAATTCTTTGCGAACTTGGATGGCTTGCAGCCGCTGGTTGATCCACTCGCGGGTATAGCCCTTTTTGAGATAGGTTTCCAGTGCCCGCTCGATGGTCAGTTCCGGGTCGATGGTTTCCTCAATGCGCTCCCGGCCAACCTGTGCTAACCATGCTCGGAATGGTTCTGCTTTTGGAGAGGGAATAGATTGGACGATACGGAGGAGCTGCTCGGTGTCCGCTACATCGGTCAATCGTTTTTTCCCGTCTGGAGCAGTCATTTTCAACTGTACGATTTTTTCGTACAGTTCAACTGCGCCTTCAGACTTTAGTTTTCTCTTGAGATCACTCCAATAACGACGAGGATTATCTGTGCCGCTCAACACCTCGCAGACATCGACAATGGAAAAATACCATTCCTCTTTTTCCTCGTCCCACACCGTGCGGATACGTTTGTCCTCGAATAGCTGGATCTTATCATTCTGTGCCATTCTGTTCACCTCACTCCTGCAACAATTCTCTCAGCAATCCCTGGCAGCCCTCCAGCACATCCCGCCAAGTCGACTCGAAGTCCTCGGTGTACCACGGGTCGGCAACATCGCGGGGGTGGTCGGTATAGTCCATCAAGAGATGTAACTTGCCGGCAAAGTCGCCGCCGCAGATGCGGTACATATTCCGCAGGTTCGCGCTGTCCATGCCGATCAGCAGATCGTACTTGTCGTAATCCTGATTGGTGAGCTGCCGAGCTGCGTGGCCGTCGCAGGTGATTCCATGCTCCGCCAGCTTGCGCCGCGCCGGAGGATAGACCGGGTTGCCGATCTCCTCTCGACTGGTGGCCGCCGACTCGATATGGAATTGTGACGCCAGCCCAGCCTTCTTCACCAAGTCCTTCATCACGAACTCGGCCATGGGGCTGCGGCAGATGTTCCCATGGCAGATAAACAGGATATTCTTCATACCGATTCTTCTCCGAAAACTCATCATTTTCTACAGTATAGCAGGTATCCTCGTTTTCGCCAAGAGCAATTTCCAAATGTTCGGCTCTCTCAATCATCCGCAGCAGCTCCTTTTTGGATAAGCCGCTTTCGGCGGCCTTCCGAATATACCAGCACCTCTCGTCCATGGTCAATCCGGCCTCCATGATGACCACATTCTGTGTCCAGTTCAGACGCATTGCCGCTGCCAGCAACTCCGGCGTGTCGCCGTACATCCGGTAGAAGTCCCGCATCCGGCGCAGATTGCGGGGAGAAAAGCCCTCGGCTGCGGGATAGGCGGCTTGCAGGTATTCCGATGCCGCAACAGCTGCGCTTTTTTCGCTCCTGCTGCCGACCAGCCGACCAATTTCACAGTACAGCTCCATCTGCGGGAGCTGCGCCGCAACAGCGGCGTCCAGCGCGGTGAACATGGCGGTGTAATCTGTTGGCTTGCGGATGTTCATGGTTTTTCTCCTTTCCGGCGCGGTGCGCCTGATCAACGCTCAAAGCAGAGAAAAGCACGGCGGTGTCACCGTGTTTTTCTCTGCTTTGACCTGCTTCAGATGACCCGCACGATCTGCTCCCACAGCAGGATGTGCTTTTCATCGATGGCTCGGTTGTCGTGGTAGTGGCCGAACAGCCAGTAGTGGTATTTTGCTCTTTCCCGTACCTCTTGCAAAAAGTCCGTGAGCCGGTCCGCCTCGTTGTGGCGGCTTCCCGCGAGGGCGATGCTGGTGGGAGCGCAGTGGGTAATGATGTAGTCCACCTGCCAGCCGACCGCGTCGAGGCTTCGCCGCGCCTCGGCGTATTCTTTATCGGAGGGCAGCTCCTGCGCCCACCAAGAAACGTGGTTGATGCGGTATCTCGCTCTTGGCTTGCGCTGGAGCATCGTGAGCCTTCGCTCAAAATCCGGGGCGTCCGGCTCCAGAATTCCATCCTCAATATCGTGGCTTTTGGCACCGCCCATCGTAAAGAAGCGGTAACTCTCCAGCTCGAAGATCTGACCGCGCATCAGGTGCAGCACATGAGACCGAACGCGATGAACCTTGCCGCCGTGCCACTCCGCCACAGGGTAACGCTCCAGTGCATCATAGTTTTCATGGTTGCCGCAGACGAAGGCAAGCGTGAAGGGCAGGTGTTCCAGCCAGTCCAGCGTTTCATCGTCGCGGCTGTTACCAAACCACACGCCGCCGAAGTCACCGGCACAGATCATAATGTCCTGCTTTGTCATCTGCGCCTGTTCGGGAAAGTATTTTGGTTTGAATCGCTCAAAATTTCCGTGGAGGTCACCGGTCACAAATACCATTTTTCCATCTCCTATTTTAGTTTGTTATGCTCTGCCGGATCTCAATGCCGCTCTTGAGCGTCACGCTGATCTCATTCTTGGACAGCACCTTCACCTGCGCCACCAGCTGCCGGATGGCACTCTCGTCCCATTCCGCGATGTGTGGCACGGCGTTTTCCAGCATCCCCGCGGCATCCCTGATACGCCGATCCGCTTCGGCGTGTTCCTTTTTCTCTGCAAGGATGGAGGCCCGCAGCTCCTTTAGCGCGGTCTGCTCGTCCGGTATCTCCTTGAACTGATCCCCATAGGCGATGGGATCATCCGCCGCCTTTTCCAGCAGCCTTTGGAACTGTGCCTCCAGCTCTGCCAGTCTGCGGTCGATGTCGCCAAGGCTCATGCCGCTGCCGGGGAACGGGATGACCTCCGCCTCCAACGCCTCCGTGATTTGGCGGATGCGGCCATCCAAGTCCGGCAGGACGGTGTTGAGGGCGGCTATGATCGCCTGCTGGAGCGGCGCCTCGTCCATCGTGGGCGAGCTGTGGCAGTATTTCTTGCCATAGTCCAGACGGCTCACACAGCGCCACACGACTCGTTTTTCACCGTTTCGTGTCCATGTGCAGCGGCGATACAGGGTCCCGCACTCACC
>OKSL01000815.1_pt1 | contig 14469 bp, 5 predicted proteins | sample 1606251 | NCBI WGS metagenome assembly OKSL01 (sample SAMEA3879543, study PRJEB24766) | human gut metagenome | biome: human-associated habitat; feature: feces | place: USA | collected 1985/1987 | reverse complement strand
GTCCACCTCGGTGCCCTCAAATTTGATGCTGCCGGAGGAGGGGATCTCCAGCCGGTTCAGGCAGCGCAGAAAGGTGGATTTGCCGCAGCCGGAGGGGCCGATCAGGGCAGTGATGCTCTTCTCCGGTACGGAAAGGCTCACATGGTGCAGCGCCTGCGCAGCGCCGTACCACAGATTCAGGTCGTTCACGGTAAAAATGTCGCTCATAGGCTCCTCCGTTTCTTGAAATAGCGCCCGGTCAAGGTGGCCGCCAGATCGATCAGCAGCGCCAGCACCATCGGCAGGAAGAAGCCCAGCAGTAGCGACCAGAACGTGTACGAGAACGTGTTCGTCAGCGCCTGCAGGAAGTCATCTTTGCCCATGACGCTGATGTAATTCTTGAAGCCGATGAAGTTCACCAGTTCGATGTTGCGCGTCTTATACAGGCTCATCACCACGCTTTCGAACAGCGGTTCCCAGACAAAGAACAGCATCAGCACGAGGCTCGGCAGCATAATCAGCCAAGCATTGAGGTGGTCAACCGTCCGTGCGCGCAAGCCGACTTGCGCCTTTTTTCTGCTCATAGGCGTTCCTCCGCGAAGATTTGAGCGATTTTTGTGTAAAAGAAACCGGCATCGGTTCTCCTCCGCCGGTGTTCTTTTTTTCAATTAGAAATGAGGAATTAGCAATTAGCAATAATTGCCCGATGGCACCGCACTGCCCCGTCCGCATTGACTTTCGCTCGTCACCAACAAGGGCTAACCCAAAGTGCAGTGGCGCCGAAGGTTTCCAAAGGGCGATCGGAAAGCCCTTTGGTCGCCTCCGCAGAGGCGAAACCCTCTGCAACAAACAGTGCAATGCCATGCAGAATCAGAAATTAATAATCATTGATTTCATCATCCAGATACTCCTGGAAGGAATCCTGCGCCTTCTGCAGCGCCTTGCGCACATCCGCGCCCTCGCGGGTGATGACGCGCTGAATTACTGCGGTCAGCTCGCGGTACAGCTGCTGCGCAAAGACGGGTTCTTCCGAGCGCAGCGTAATCGTGCCCTGCGTGATGGAATCGAAGAAGTCGTTATACAAGCGCATATCGACGTTGCAGTATTCGTCAATAATCGCCTGCTTCGCCGCGTTGTAGTCCGCGTCGTTCCACGCGCTGATGGCGGGCAGAACTGGTGCGCCGCGGTCGCGCTTGGCAGCATAGTCCGCGCGCATCCCCTCGATAATCTGGTCATTCAGGTAGGGCATCTTGCCCAGCACGGTCAGGTACGCCATCAGCGCCGTCGCCTGATCATCGGTAATGTTCGGCGCGAACATGTAGCAGGTGCCGCCCGCCAGCGCATAGCGTCCCGCGTCGCCCGCCGGGAACGGAATCAGTGCGAAGTCCTCCACCGGCAGACCCTTGTTGGAGGTCGGCTGGTCAACCGAGTCATCCGCCGCGAAGTTCATCGCCGCTTCGCCCGTGCCCAGCAGAGAATGCGCGCCCGCCCAGTCGGTCGTGGTCGCGTCGGCATTGAGGATGTTGTACTTCCAGCGCAGGTCGCGGATGTACTCCATCGCCGCCACGCACTCGTCGGATGTGAAGTTGCACACCCAGCGCCCGTCTTCATCCTGATATTCCAGCGCGTTTTCGCCCACGCAGCCGAAATTCCACGCGATATTGGTGAACAGCCAGCCGCCATACGTCTCGCTCGCCGGGAACACAAGCCCCGCCTTGCCCGTCTTTTCGCGGATAATCTGACCGTATTCCGCCACTTCCTGCAAGGTCTTGGGGTAAATCGGCAGACCTTCCTCGTCCACCAGCCCCGCCTCGCGGAACAGGGCGACATTGATGTGCATACCCAGCACATAGCCGTCGCGCGGCAGACCGTAGATGCGGCCGTTCTCGTCGGACAGCATTTCGAGGTACGACGGGCTGAACTCATCCAGCACGCCCGCGCGCTCCAGCGCATCGGTCACGTCGCCGACAAGATGCTGGCTGATCAGCAGCTGCGGGTCGGTAAACGGCGGCTGGAAGATGCTCGGCGCCGTACCGCCCTTCGCCATTGGAACGTAGCTGCTCAGGGTGTAGGAGTAGTAATCCGGCACCAGCGTCACGTTCGGGTACTGCTTCTTCATCGTTTCGCGGTAGCTCTCAAAGAGCGCCTTTTCCGCCTCCGCCGCCGTATCCGCGGGCCAGTTGCCCAGCGTAATCGTGCAGGTCAAGTCCGCATCAACGACCTCTTCCGCCATCGCCAGCGGCAGCGCACCCAGCGTCAGGCACAGCACCAGCAGCATGGAAACCAATTTCATCGACCCTCTCATGGGAAAACCTCCTTCACGAGTTCGTGGCGTATTTTCGTTAGGTTTAACGCTCAACCTTGTCTCTATTATAGTGTATCAAGCCCATTTTGTCAATCCCGTTTCGAGATTTTTTTGAAAAGAAAAGGGGCTGCTTCGGAGAAGCTGTGTCCCCGAAGCAGCCAAAGGAATGTATTATTTACTTTCTTTGAAAACGACCATCAATCCCTGTGCATTTGCCCAGTCAATCACCTGCTGATTTTCCGCATCGCAGAGAATCACCGGATGGCAGCCGCTGAAGGCATCATCCGCCAACGTTTGCACACTGTTTGGGATAATGACCAGCCGCAGCAGCGAGCAGTCTGCAAAGGCGCGCTTTCCAATCGCAGTAACGCCCTCCGGAATATTCACCTGCTGCACCTGCCACATGCCGGCAAAGGCTTCTTCCTCGATTGCCTTCAAATTCGCAGGCAGCTGCAGAATGTGATCCGACGCAATTGCATACCCATTGCCCAGCCATGTATCGCAAATCCGGCAGACTGTTGCACTCACCAGACCGTCTTCCGTCGGTGTTGCAGGCCGTACCGTCTCAATGTACGGCGTATGCGGTATGTCGATGCGGCTCGTAACATAGCTTTGTTCCGATTCCACATAGTTGTCCGCTGTCTGCGCAATGTAGAGAGCATATCCCAGGTCGCAGCGAAGCGCCGAGAGGTCAAGCGTAATTTCGCGCTTGCCGTCCGGGTAAAGTTCTGCACGATCCTCCACATAGAAGTGCGTTATAGGAGCACTCGATATGCCGTCTTGCGGCCAGAAAATCAAATCCAGCTGCGCATTCTCCGGGAAAATGTGCGAATCCGAAAGCGTCAGCGTCAGCTTGTTGTCCACCAGCTGTGCAGCATCACGAATGGGCGGCAGCTGGCATTCCAGCACCAAGTCAAATTCCGTCGGTGCCAGTGTGTTAATGTACTGGCTCAGGGTCGGGGTGAAGGTCGCATGATAGACCTTTCTGCCAGTAATGGTTTGTTTCTTTTCTATATCTTCTCCCCTTTCTATGGTGAACAGCGCCACGTTTGCTTCTTCGGTGCCTTCCGTCAGCGTCAGCGTGCCATCGACATTCCAGTCGCACAGCATCGCCGTGTATTCCGGATCATCCAGCCGCACTTCCGCGCCATACGGATAGAGCGTCTGCGTATTCACCGTCACTTGCGCATACTCGCCCGTCAGGTCGTCGCTGAGCCAGTAGCCGTTGTTTGTGCCGATGATGGTCGGCTCAAATTCGCCCTGCGCGTTCTGCCAGTCCAGCGTATCCATGTGCCGCCCTGCGAAGTCCAGCACATACGCATAGTGCGCATCCATCAGTTCCTCAATCGGCTGAACTTCCGCATACACCAGCTTTTTGCCCTCCGTGAAGGACGCAGATGCCTGCTCAACAACCTCCGCCTCAATATCCTTGGAGTACGCCTGATACAAGAAGGTCTGGTTGTAGTCGTCGCAGTCTTCCACCTTCGGATCATCCCCAAACGACAAGCGATACGTTTCTCGATTGAGCATGAAGTAGCGTGCTTTTCCGAAATGTTCCACAAATGCCGGGTGCGTAAAGTACCATTGCCCGTCAATTTGAATCATGTTCACGGCATCACCGTCAAAATACGAAACAAACACCGAGCTTTGATCACCAATGCCAACACCTTCGATGATGCCTTTCGCGTTGAAGTATATGCCATTGGTAACATTTGCCGCATTCAGCAGTGCTTTGTATGCAAATGCCCAGCCCCAGCGCGTACCTTTACGCTGGACAAGCACCATTTTGCCGCTATATGTGTGCGGCAGCATGTCTGACAGCTTCGTTTCGCTGAGCATCCAGTCTACCAGCGCTTCTGCCTTCTGATAGTCGGTCATGTCATCCGTAATCACCTGCGCGACAATTTTTGCTGCCAGCTGGTCAGCCGTGCCGAGGTATTCTGCCGGAATCGACTCATCCAAATGCACGGGAATCTGATGCGCCAGCGCGTATTGATGCGCCGCGCTGCCCGACGGCGTGTAGAATTCCACAACCGCTTCGCTGAACGCATCATCCGCAATTTCCGTAACCGATGCCGGAATTTCCAGCAGCAGCATCGCGTTTCCAAATGCATTTGCGCCGATGCGCTCCAAGCCATCCGGCAGTTTCAGCGCTGCCAAAGCAACATTGCCGTGGAATGCCTGTGTGCCAATGCTGCGCACACCCTGCGGGATGGTAAGCGTCTGTATCCGCGCGGCCTGCGCAAACATCCCCTGCGGGATTTCCGTCAGTGATTTCGGCAAATGCACGGACAGAATGGCATAATTCATCCACATCGGATTGATGCCGATTTGCTTCACGGTATCCGGGAAATACATGGACGTAACGGACGTGGAAGCAAACGCATAATCCCCGACCGTTTCCAGCGAATCGCCCAGAGAGAAGGACGGAATTGCTTTGCAGACGTTGAATGCCCGCTCGCCGATGTACTTCACATGCGGCAGCGAAACGCCCTTCTGCTCCGCCGACGGCGAAACGCGCTTCAGCGTCTTGCAGCCATCAAACGCATGGCCTTGAATTTCTGTCAAATTCGGCGAAATATTGAGTTCCTCAAGGTTTTCGCAGTTCATGAAGGCGTTTTCGCCAATGAACTGAATGAGCGCACCGCCGCTAATGGTTTGAAGCGCCTTGCAGCCGTAGAACGCGCCGCCTTCGATAGTCGTAACAGAACTGGTAAGCGTTGCTTCCGTCAGCTTTGTGCAGCCAGTGAACGCTTCACTGCCAATCGTTTCGACACCGGGTGCAACTGATACCTTTTCCAGATTTTCGCAAGCAGCGAATGCCCCGGTACCAATACGCTTTACATCTCCGGGAATGGTAATCGAGGTCAAACCGCTTTGACGGAATGCTGTTTCTCCAATTTCCGTTAGGCTTTCAGGCAATTCCACAGTTTGGAGCTTGCTCGCGTTCCAGAAGGCACTCTCCCCAATCTTCTTCAAGCCATTGGGGAGCGTCAGCGAACGGAGTTCTTCATTATAATAGAATGCCATGTCCGCGATTTCGGTCACATTCGCCGGGATAACAACTTCAGCAATCGGAACACTTCGGAATGCTTCTTTTCCGATCGTGGTCAACGCAGCCGGGAAGTTAACATCCTTCAAGGCAAAGCAGCGTGCAAACGCAAGGTCTCCTATGTTCGTTACCCCATCCGGCAGATGAATGCTTTCCAGCGACTTGCAGTTTGCAAATGCTTCATAGCCGATGCTCGTCACACTGTCCGGAATTTCAATAGTTTTCAGGGACGTACAGCCCTTAAAGCCATGCACGAACGTAATGTTCTTCGGCAAAACGACCGTAGTCAGGGACGTGCATTCCGTGAAGCATCCGCCTTCCATGCGGAAAACCTGCGGCGACAGAATTACTGTCTCCAAATTTTCACATCTTGCAAATGCCCACTCCATCAAGTCAAAGTCCGTCGATGTGATTTCCACAGACTTCAGCTGATGGCAATATGCAAATGCAAAGCCTCCAACGTGAATCCCCGGCTGCGAAAGTTTCAGCGATGTAATGCCGGTATTACGGAATGCGTGGTAGCCGATTGACTCCAATTTTTCCGGGAATTCTATATCGTTCAGTGCTGTACAGTTTGCAAAAGCAGATTTTTCAATAGACGTGCAACTTTCCGGCAATTCAACTTTGACCAATGCACTGCAATTCTTAAACGTTTCCTCTTCAATACATTCTACTCCATCAGGCAGTACCACATTTGTAAGCGCTTCGCAATCAGCAAATGTGCGAGATGCAATTTGCAGCTTTTGCTGAGTAAACTCTATTGACTGCAATCCTGTATTGCAGAACGCTTCCTTGCCGATGCTTTCCAGCTTATCAGGAAACTCAACGCTGCTGAGCGCTGTGCAGTCCTTAAATGCAGCATCGCCAATACTAATGCAGCTTTCTGGCAACGTTATGCTTGTCAATCCTTTTCTACCGCTAAACGCTGTTTCACCAATCGTTGCAATACCTTCACGAACTGTAACATGACCTGTAATGGAGGCGTTGACGAATAAGATGCCATTTTCCTGTTTGTCATACAAAATACCATCTTCCGACATATAACGCACAGAAGCAGGCGCAGTTGTAATAGTTTTTAAATGACCGGGCCAAGTGCCACTAATACTTTGCAGTGTTGCAGGCAAGTTCAGCGTCTCCAAGGAATTACAACCCTCGATAACGCCATTCTTCATTGTCTTTAAGTCATCAGGCAACGTAAGTTTCGACAGCGAAACGCAATCCACGAAAGTCGCAGAAAGTTCAGTAACGCCATTAGGAATCGTCATTTCAGTCAGTGACGTGCAGTGTGCAAATGCAGCCGATCCTAAGGTTGTTAATCCTTCTGGCAGCGTTACTTTTTCCAAATTAGTGCATCCACCAAATGCATACCATTTGATTGTTTGCAGTTCTTCAGGAAGTTCAATTGCTGTTAATTTTTTACAGTCTGCAAACGCCTTCTCGCCAATCTCTATCAACGTATCCGGAAGCTGTATGCCCGTGATATTTCTTCCGCTGAAAGCATCATTGCCAATACGTTCTGTTCCATCTCGTACTGTGATTACGCCTTCAATATTAGGCATTGTATAAAACACAGACTTGGAAGCGGTTTGGTATAGGATGCCATCTTCCATCTCGTAGTAAGGATTTCCTTCCGCCACACGAAGCGTTGTCAGTGACGAACAGTTTTCAATAAAGGACGTGTCCCTAATAAACGAGACATTGACCGGTATCGTCAGCGACGTTAGACCGGAATATTCAAATGCTTTCCACTCAATCGTTGTCAGTGTATCTGGCAATGTAATTTGTGTCAGCTTGGAACAGCCACTAAAAGCGCCTCGGCCAATTTGCTCCACACCACCAAACGTGATTTCTTGTAAGTTTTCCTGTCCACTAAATCCCCAGTCAGAAATAACCTTCAAGCTCTGCGGCAGACTCACACTCACCAGATTGTTAACATAGTACTCTTCATCGCGATTTAAATAGTGCATGAAGGCAAATTCCCCAATCTCCTCAATCCCTTCGCTGACAACAACGTGCGTCAGAATCGGACTGCGGAGGTTTTCAATCGCATAGACCGGATAGCCGTCAATCACCGCAGGCACAACCACGTCCGGCAGTGTACCCGTGTAGCCCGTGATGTAAGCTTTGTCCCCTTCAAGGCGGTAGGAGAACGACGTGCTTTCGCTGGCATAGCGCACCCCGTGCGCACTCGCCCACAGCTGCGCCGGGCTACCATCCTGCACCACAAGGCACAGGGCATCGTTCACCGCGTCAAACGCATGGTCACCAATCGTCTCCACCTGCGTACCAATGGTGATGCTGCGCAGATGTTGGCAATAGGCAAACGCATAGTCGGCAATGGCAGTCACGTTTTCGTCAATCACCAAATCCGCTCCTGCGCGCCGTGCCGGATAGAGCAGCAGCGTTTTACCTGTCGCGTCCATCAGGATGCCGTCACAAACCTGCAAATACACGCTTTCCGCTTCCACGCGCACTTCTTGCAGGTACTTGCAGTTTGCAAAGGCGTTTTCCGCAGTACCGACCACGGGCAACCCGTTATGCACAGCCGGAAGCACCAGCAGTACCGCGTTTTCATCGCAGCCGCTGACAAGATAGCCATCCTGCGCGGCATTGAGCGTGTAGGAAATTTCCTGATCCGCCGCGGCAAAATTCACGCCCTGTGACGTGGCTGCTTTTTCAGCGGCAGACCCCTTCCAGCCGCGGATGGTCAGATTCTCGCAGTTCGCAAAAGCATCCGCCGCGATTTCCTCCACGTCCGGCCAGAGCAGGATGTCCGTCAGCGCACTGCATCCCTCAAAAGCGGCACTTTCAATGCGCCGCACCGTGCGCGGCAAAGTCACATTGGTTAGGCTTTCATTGCCGCTGAATGCCCTTGCGCCAATTTCCACAATGCCGTCCGGCAGCTCGATTTGGGTCAGCGCAGTGCAGTGTTCAAACGTGTTCGCCGGGATTTTCGCCAACGCGGCGTCCCACTGAACTTCCCGCAGGGCGGCACAGTTCATCCATGCGCCGTTGCCCAGCGTCGTGACGCTCTTGGGCAGCTTCAGCGTCTGAATCCCAGTGCCAGAAAAAGCAGACGAACCAATCGTGTTCACATTTTCCGGCAGGACAATGCTTTCCAGCGTGCCAATGCCCGCAAACGCATACGCACCGATTCTGGTCAGGCTCTCCGGGAAGATGATTTCCGTCAGGGCCGTATTTTCAAACGCATTTGCTTCTATGGTTTGCAGATACTTGCTCCATGTCACCGTTTTCAGCGACGTGCAGCCGCTGAACGCCGACGCAGAGACGGTATGGAGGCGCTCCGGCATCTGGAATTCCGTCAAGGAAACGTCATTCCGGAACGCCGCTGCACTCAGGCTCGTTACGCTGTCCGGAATATGCACGCTTTCCAGTGCCGTGCAGTTCTGGAACGCCTTTGTGCCGATGTTCGACAGCGAATCATCAAACGACAGCGATTGCACCGCCGTGCAGCCTTCAAATGCCGATTCGCCAACAGACGTCACGCCCGTGAACGCATTGGGCGAAACAAGCGACGTGCAGCCCTTGAAGAATCGGTCAGGAATCGCCGTCAGCGTACCTTCGCCGAAATTCACCGTCTTCAAGCCCGTTGCATTTTCAAACATGCCCGCCTGATAATCGCTGAAAATCGGCGAGAAAGTCAGCGTTTCCAGATAGCGCAGGTTTTTGAGTGCGCCATCATCAATCTGTGTCAGCGTTTCCGGCATGACAAAGCTTTGCTGCGGTGCGCTGGCAGCATAAGTCAGCAGCCGCGTGGCATCTGCCGTCATCAGTGCACCTTGCTGCACCTGAAAATGCGTGTTTCCCTCTGCCAGCTGGAAATCCGTCAGCGCCGTGCAGTCACGGAATGCATCCGCTCCAATCAGGGACAGCGATTTCGACAGCGGCATCGACGTCAGCGCAACACAGCCGTCAAAGGCTTCCGCGCCAATCATCGTAATATCGCCATCAATCTGGATTGATTCCAGTCTTTCGCAGCCCTGAAATGTGCGGTCCGGAATGACTGTCACACCAGCCGGAATTTCCAATGATTTAATTTTATAACAATACTGAAATGCGCCTTCCCCGATGGATTCGAGTTTCTCAGGCAGACGAGCATCTCCCCAAGCTCTCCCCATATTCCAGCATCCAGCGAACGCGCTTTTACCGATTTTGGTCACGTTTTTGCCGATGCATTGCTCAACACTATAATCTCCTCTCCCAGCGCCATAGCCCCAGCAGTTCACAAAGGCTTCGTCCGGAATTTCTGTCAGTGAATCAGGGATTTCCAAAAAGTGCATTTGTAAACATGCCGCAAATACGCCCTCGCCCATTTTCGTCAGCTTCTGCGGCATCCGAACCGCATCAAGATAGGCGCTGCCTGCAAAGGCTTCCTTACCAAAGGTGGTTACATTGTCCGGAATGTAAAATTCCTTGCCGATGCCCGACGGCATATCAGAAAACGCGCGGTCGCCGATCGTCGTGACCGGATACCCTTCAATTTCCTGGGGAATAAGCACTTTGCGGCGCAGAAGGTCTTTATTATATCCTGTAATCGTCGCTTCCCCATTCTGAATCTCATAGGTATAGTACTCTGCCGGGTCAGCAACAAGCACATATGCGTGCATGTAAATCCAATAATCGACATTCGGTTTTTTTATGCGTAGTTCTACACGAACCATTTCATTGTTGGAAAGAGTAATGCTACCTTTTCCATCAAATTCGACATGGGTTCCCGTTGGCTCATAGGTATAGCTTTCCGAGTAGCTATCACCGTATTCGCCATCATAGTAAGTACAGCCACGACCATCCGTATAGGCAAAACACCATGACCATCCCTCTTTATCCACAATGAAGCCTTCCGGAACATCATAAGTAAAGTGAATTGTTTCCCCCGGCTGGGCAAAAATAACACGCTTCCCTTCCAAATCCACTTTCTCTTCGCGCGTTTCTGCGCAAGCAACTGTCGTTGCCAGCGCAAAAAGAAGCAAGAACAGTCCGAATGTGACCTTCCAACGTTTCATGTGCAATTCTCCTCCATCCGCTTTTTCCCTGTTGCAAACTGCCAGTTTTCCATATTTATTATACGCAGGTTTTCCCAGCTTGTCAACATGATTGGTAATCGTTTCTTGACAATTTCTTCTGAATATAGCATTAGCACCTTATTGATTTGACGGTGCATGACATAGCATTCGATTTAGTTTCTGTATTTTCCCTTAATTTTCTTGATTCTGCTATTGACTTTTTCTTGAAATTGCTGTATGCTGGAAATCGAGAAAGGGGTTGATACGCATGAAATCCAAGAAACTTTTGACGATTACGCTGACCAGTCTGCTGATCGGAAGCTGTCTGGTCCTACCCGCACTGGCGGACAGCGCGGACGCTCCAAGCGGCGGAAATGTCGCGACTTACGAAATTTCCGCAAACGTAAAACGCATTGATGAATATGCGTTTGCAAACAGCACGAGCCTTGTCAGCGTGAAAATTCCTGATTCTGTAACTGCCATCGGGGATTACGCCTTCTCGGGCTGCACGAGCCTGAAAGAGATCACGATTCCCAGCAGCGTGACAGAGATTGGCGCGCACGCATTCGATGGATGCACGGCGCTGGTAAAGTTGCAGGGGCTGGAGAATGTGACAAATCTCAGCGACTTCACGTTCTATAACTGCATTTCACTGCAAGATGTTGGGGATTTGACTTCTTTGACGAGCATTGGCGAATCTGCTTTTGCAGGCTGCAAATCACTGACGCAGCTCGGTGATATGCCCCATCTGAAAAGTATCGGCGCGTCTGCTTTTTCATACAGTATCAGTTGGGACGATGGAACAGAACAATATTGCGATTCACTGAAGCGTATTGGCGACATTTCTAATGTCGAACAAATCGGTGATTCAGCCTTTTTCAGCTGCGCGTCTTTAGCAGAAATCGGAAATTTGCAGCATGTCACAACAATTGGGGATTGGGCTTTTGGGTATTGCACTTCACTCAAAGAAATCAGCAGCTTAGACAATATTAAAAAGATTGGAAGATGGGCTTTCTACGATTGTCAGTTGAATACGCTTGAAATCGGAGGAAATGACGTCCACATTGGGGCGGAAGCATTTTTCAGTTGCAATTCTCTTGCAAGCATCGAGGGCTTAAGCAACGTAACAAGCATCGGCAGCGGTGCTTTCGAGTCCTGCGCCATGACCACCATTAGCGGTCTAACGAACATTTCTGCCATTCCGGATAGCGCATTTGCCAGCTGTTTCAATCTGCAAAGCGTAGAAGGTTTGGAGAATGTGACGAGCATTGGCGCATACGCATTCTCCAGATGCTATGCGTTGGAAACACTTGATATCACCGATAATGTAACCACTATTGGTGCTTACGCTTTCAGAGATTGCGAGTTGCTCACATCCATGGAGCATTTGAGCAATGTAACAAGTATTGGCGATAGTGCTTTTGTAGGCTGCACCTCCTTGGTTCGGGTTGGTGATATGCCCCATTTGGAAAGCATCGGCGACTCTGCCTTTGGGGTTTCCAGCCGTTGGATTCCGGACGAAGGCATGTCAAAAGACTATGCCTGTGCGTCACTGGAAAGCATCGGAGATCTCAGCAGCGTTACTTCCATCGGCGAAAACGCCTTCTATCAGTGCACTTCGCTGAAAACCGTCGGCAGTCTCAGCAGCGTTACTTTCATCGGCGCAAATGCGTTCAAGCAGTGTACTTCCCTGCAAAGCATCGGGGAACTCGGCAATGTTACGCGCATCGCGTATGGCGCTTTCTACGGCTGTGAATCACTGACCAGCATTAGCGGCTTGGAAAAGCTGACCGTCTTGAATCGAGAGACATTCCGCAATTGCAAATCGCTGAAAACCGTTGGTGATTTAAGCAGTGTGACAAGCATCAGCGAGAAAGTTTTTGATGGCTGCACTGCGCTAACCACGGTTGGCGATTTACGCAGCTTGAAGGCTGTTCCTGACAAGCTGTTCTACTGTTTGAAGGATCTTCTTTCAGTCGGCGATTTAAGCAGCGCTACCAGCATTGGGAAAGATGCATTCTATGGCTGCAGCAAGCTGGCGAGTATCGGGGACATATCCAACGTCCGCACCATCGGCGAATATGCGTTTTCTAATTGCAAAGCATTGACCAGCCTTCCTGAACTGCCCCGGCTGAATAGCATCGGCAGCAGTGCATTCGCTGACTGCACCGCTTTAACCAGCGTCGGGAATCTGACCAATGTCACAACACTCGGCACTTGTGCCTTCAATAGCTGCAAAGCGCTGAAAACCATTGGCGATTTAAGCAAAGTCACATCCATCGGATATTCCACCTTTGGCTTCTGCACCGCATTAGAGAGCGTAGGCAACATGAGCAGCGTAACTTCGATTGATTCTTACGCATTTGAAGGCTGCTCTTCGCTTGTGCGTGTCGGCAACATGAGTAATGTCGAATCCATTGATTCTAACGGTTTTGTGAATTGCAGCGCCTTGGAACACGTTGATGAACTTGACAAGATTACCAGCATCGGTCAGTATGCATTTATGGGCTGTACTGCACTGAAGAGCATCGGTTCCCTGCACAACTTGGAAACTATCGGGAAAGGTGCTTTTAACGGCTGCAGTGCACTGGAGCATGTTGATGATTTGTACAGCTTGACGCGCTTGGAATCCGGAGCCTTTGCACACTGTGCATCGTTGGTCAGCGTTGACTGTTCTGACAAATTAACATTCATTGGAGATAATGCATTTCTCAACTGCACATTGCTTGTCAGCCTGGGCGATTTAAGCAGTGTTACAGCCATCGAATATTTTGCTTTTGCTGGCTGCTCCAGCTTGGAACGTCTTGAACACTTAGATAATTTGGTGAGCCTTGGCGAGAGTGTATTTGGGTACGGCAGCCATTATACAGGCTGTATCTCGCTGAAATCAATCGGCGATATGCCCAAATTGGAGTCAATGGGGCAAAAGTGTTTCGTCAGCTGCACCACACTGGAAACCGTCGGTGATTTAAGCAGCCTGAAGGAGATTCCATATGAGGCGTTTGATGGCTGCACCTCTTTGGTAAGCATCGGCGATTTGAACAATGTTGAGTCCATCGCTAATGAAGCTTTTTCAAATTGCAGCGCCTTGGAACACGTTGATAAACTTGACAAGATTACCAGCATCGGTCAGAATGCGTTTAAGGGCTGTACTGCACTGAAGAGCATCGGTTCCCTGCACAACTTGGAAACTATCGGGAAAGGTGCTTTTAACGGCTGCAGTGCACTGGAGCATGTTGATGATTTGTACAGCTTGACGCGCTTGGAATACGATGTTTTCTCACACTGTGTATCGTTAATCAGCGTTGACTGTTCTGACAAACTAACCGCCATTGGGAGTAGTGCATTCTTTGGCTGCAAAGCGCTTGTCAGCATTGGTGATTTAAGCAATGTTACAAGCATTGAAAGTTCTGTCTTTAGGGGCTGCATCGCGCTGAAATCAATCGGCAATATGCCTAAATTGGAATCAATTGGGATGCAGTGTTTCATGGGATGCACTGCGCTGGAAACCGTCGGTGATTTAAGCAGCCTGAAAGAGATTCCCTCTGAGACGTTTGATGGCTGCACCTCTTTGGTAAGCATCGGCGATTTGAGCAACGTAACCATTATCGGATCATACGGGTTCAACCAATGCAAAAAGTTGACCTCAATTCCGAATCTGGGCAGTTTGGAAAGCGTCAATCAATTTGCCTTCTCCGGATGCGAGTCGCTTGCATTGCTGGGCAATCTTCGCAAGCTAACGAGTTTTGGCTACTCGCCTTTCGTTAACAGTCCTTTCCATAACTGTCCGAACCTTGTCCTGGAAGTCCTGCCGGACTCCGCCGCTGAGCAGTACGCAAAGGATTACAATATGCAGTACACCTACATTACGGAGTGATTCTCACATCACTTGGTTCTTCGCGGAATCTTGGGGCAACCAACAAGATTCCGTGAAGAGCCTTTTTTGCACCATTTCGTCCACATCCACATCCATGTTGATATGTGCCGTTGGATTTCTCAGAACTAAGAGGCATACCATTTCGACTGTTGCTTCATTTTCCAAGGAAAGTTCTTTCACTTTCTGACCGCTCACTGGAACAGGGAATGCAAACACCATATTCCTGATGCAG
>OKSL01000799.1_pt1 | contig 14683 bp, 13 predicted proteins | sample 1606251 | NCBI WGS metagenome assembly OKSL01 (sample SAMEA3879543, study PRJEB24766) | human gut metagenome | biome: human-associated habitat; feature: feces | place: USA | collected 1985/1987 | reverse complement strand
CGCGCCTTTTGCGGCGTATGTTTTCTTATGCCAGGCGGCCTAAAGGGACTGTTCTTTTTTTGCTATGCTTTCTCCCATTCCGCGGTGAGGGTGACAGGGACGGTGGTGCGCCAGTCGGTATCGCCGTCGGCGGTTTTGGCAAAGAAGGCGGAGGCGGGCAGAAGGTCCACCCTCTCCCCTGCCGCGTTCAGCCAGCCGGCGAAGCGATAGCCGTCGCGGGTGGGCTGCGGGTAGGCGCACAGGTACACGTTGCCGCCGGAGGCCATAGGCACCGCCGCCTCATAGGTGACGGCATTGACGCCGTCGTCCAGGGTCAGGGACCAGGGGTAGCGGCTCTGCTCCGTCAGCCGCCAGGCGGCGCGGAGCACGATCGACCTCTCCCCTGTATCTCCGGGTCTGATGGACGCCGCGAAGTCCGCTGTCAGGGGGTCCGGCACCGTCGTCCAGACCTTTCCGCCGGCGGTGTCATACCGGCCCGCCCAGCCCAAGAACGCATAGCTGCCATCGGACGGCGTCTCCGGCTGGGGCAGCGCCAGGGGCGTATCGGACAGCGCGGCCATGTCCACGGTACCTTCGGCCAGGATCAGGGGCACGCCGCTGTCGTCGAAGGTGTCGTTGTATATGGTATAGTGCAGAACACCGGTGAGGGGCTCCGGCTCCGGTTTCGGCGGAACATACGGCTCCTGCTGGACCGGCGGGGTGTCCGGCGTTGCGGGGATGGGGTCCTCCGCTGTGCCGCCGCCGGTGACGGCCACCGCCGTCATGGCCGACAGGCCCACCAGCATAATGGCGATCTTTTTCCACTTGGCGGTCTTCTTTTTCAGCGCGGCGGCACTTTCCGCGGCGGAGGCCTCGCCGGGAAGGACGGTGTCCGGCGGCAGGACCTCCGGCGGGAGGGCAGCGCACTCCGGTGGAGGGGCGGCGTGCTCCTGCGCCAGGGTGAACTCCTTGTTCTTCTCTTCCATGGCTTATTTCATGTGTACGTCCATCTGAGGGAAGGGGCACTCCACACCCAGACGGCGGAAGCCCAGCAGCAGCTCACGGTTCAGGGCGCGGGCGCCGGCGTAGATGTTCTTCTCCGCCACCTTCACCCAGAAGCGCAGGACGATGCCGGAGGCGTCCAGCGCCTGGACGCCCAGGTACTGGGGCGTATCCAGCATCACGTCGCCCCGGGCGCGGAAAATCTCCTCCAGCAGGGTGGGCAGCTGCGCCTCCAGCTTCTCCAGATCCGTCTCGTAGGGGATGGAGATATCGCTGACAGACCAGGAGTTGTTATCGGAACGGTTGAGGATATTCTTCATCTCCGAGTTGTTGATGATCTTCACATTGCCGCCGCCGTCGGTGATGGAGGTGGTGCGGATTCCGATCTTGGTGACCACGCCCCGGAAACCGTTGACCTCCACGATGTCGCCCACGTTGTACTGGTTCTCCAGCAGCATGAAGGCGCCGATGACCACGTCAGCGATGAGACTCTCGGCGCTGAAGCCGACCACCAGGGCCAGCACGCCGACGCTGGCGATGATGGTGCCCACGTTAACGCCCAGCAGGGACAGACTCTGGCAGACGATGATGATGCCGGCCACATATTTGACCAGGCTGCTCAGCAGCGACAGCACAGACCCGCCGCGGTGGGTGCGGGGCTTGATACCGTGCAGAATGAAGATGACCAGGTTGGACACCAGCAGCACCAGCAGGACCATGACAGCCAGCTTCAGCAGGGCGGTGAGCTTCAGAGAAAAAACAGCCTTCAGCTCCGTGAAGTCAACGATGTCGGTGAAATAGCCCAGGGCCACCACCGCCGCCAGAAGCAGCAGGTAGACAAGCATACGCACAGGCGACTTTTTTGTGCCATCGGATCTCATATCAAGTGACCTCCCCGTTTCATTTGTGTCAATGGTATCTTACCACAAAGTGACAGAAAGTGCAACGAAATACCGGCTGTGTCCACTGGCGGAAAGCGGAAATGCGCCGCAAAATGCGTGAAGAACGGCGGCGCGGTACCGGGAATGACCGGTGGACGGATTTTTTATAAAAGAGCTCTTGACAATGGCGCCGCAAGGTATTATAATCGGCGCTCTGAGAGAGATAATTGTCTATACTACACAAAAGGAGGGAGCGATTTCTGTGAAAACAGCACATAAAAGAAGGGAGCCCATCGACCTGACCCAGGGGCCGTGCTGGAAGGTGATCCTCCTGTTTTCTCTGCCGGTGATCCTGTCCTACCTTTTGCAGCAGGTGTACTCCATCAGCGACGCGGCCATCGTTGGTCAGACGCTGACCGCCGCCGAGGTGGCCGGCGTCAACGATACCAATTCTCTGGTGTTCATCTTTTTGCAGTTCGCCTTCGGCGTCAGCGCGGGCTTCTGCGTCATCACGTCCTACTATGTGGGCATGCACGACGAACGGGGCGTGCGCCGCTCGCTGGCCACGCAGCTGCTGCTGTCCGCCGCGCTGACGGTGGTGCTGACGGCGCTGGCGCTGGTGCTGCTGGATCCCATGCTGGCGTGGATCAACGTGACGCCCGCCCACCACGAGGTGTACACCGCGGCGCACACCTACTGCGCCATCATCTTCGCCGGCATCGGCGCGCAGCTGTTCTACAACTTCATCTGCTCCTTCCTGCGCGCCATGGGCGATTCCGTGACGCCGCTGCTGTTCCTGCTGTTCTCCACGGTGCTGAACGTGGGGCTGGATCTGGCGTTCATTCTGGTGTTCCGCTGGGGCGTGGCGGGCGCAGCCCTTGCCACGGTGCTGGCGCAGCTGGTCAGCACCATCGGCTGCTTTATCTACGCCTTTGTGCGCTATCCGGTGCTGCGCCTGCACCGGGAGGACTGGCGCATCACCCTCATGGACGTGAAGCGCCATCTGGCGCGGGGCATCCCGTTGGGACTGCAATTCTCCGTGCTGGCCATCGGCATCATCGTCATGCAGGGCGGCGTGGTACAATTCGATATGCGGGACGGCGTGATGGTGTCCAACGCGGCGCAGAACGGCTTCGGTGCGGCCAACCGGCTGTTCAATCTGGTGGCCACGCCCATGAACGCGCTGGGCGGCGCCATGACCAGCTTCACGGCGCAGAATCTGGGCGCAGGTCAGTACGACCGCATTCGCCGGGGTACGCTGCAGGCGCTGGGCATGGTGTCCATTCTGGCGATTCTGGCGGCGGGCACGGGTCTGCTGCTGACAAGGGGCGACTTCTGCTACCATGTGTTCCTCAGCGCCGACAAGGTGACGCCGGACGCGGTGCGCTACGGCAACTCGCTGCTGTATGTGGACTTCTCCATGTACCTGTTTCTGGGCTTCGTCTTTGTGGTGCGCAACTGCGTGCAGGGCATCGGGCGCAGCGGCTTCGTGCTGGGCGCAGGCGCGGCAGAGCTGGTGGCGCGTATCACCGTGTGTCTGGTGCTGCCGGGGCTGTTTGCCGGCGGCGCCGTCAGCGCCGATGCACCGGCCATGGCCTTCTACGCCCTCTGCGCCGCCGACCCCATGGCGTGGATCGCGGCGGATACGGTGCTGTGCATCCCCTTCTTCCGCAACATACTCAAGAAGAACTATGGCTACCTGCGCAGCGGCCGCGCATAAGAGCATAAGAACCTAAAAGGGAGCACCGCTGCGGCGGTGCTCTTTTTTGATGGCCGCGGATCGGGACGCCGCGGGACGCCGTTCCCTGCGAAGGCAGTCTTCTGACGTTTCCTTTGAAGAAACTTTCACGCTTTAAATCTATCGGTTTGTGCTGTAAATAACGTTAAAAACCAGGCAATTTACGATAATTTCCTCTTATGAAAACAATCTTTTTTCTCATGTTGACTTTTGGTGGATTTTGTGTCATTCTTTTGTTTAACTTATAATTTCCAAGCGCCGCGCGGACACGCCTCCGCACAGTGCAGACGGAAGGAGTGACCCCCTTGAGCAGACTCGACATCAAGAACCCAAGCCGCGCCCAGACCGTGGTGGATAATCTCTACCGGGACGTGGAGCGCCGCATCGCCGCCAGTCCTCCGGGCCTCTGTCCGGTGGATATGTCCCTGTCGTTTTTGCAGCTGTGCCACGCCCAGTCCTGCGGCAAGTGCGTGCCCTGCCGTATCGGTCTGGGGCAGCTGAGCAAGCTCATCGCCACCGTGCTGGACGGCACCGCCGACATGGGCACCTTGGCCATTATCGAGAAAACGGCGCGGACCGTGGTGAACACCGCCGACTGCGCCATCGGGCGCGACGCCGCCCGACTGGTGCTGGACGGGCTGGAGGGCTTCCGGGATGACTACGAGGAACACATCCTGCACCACCGCTGTCTGGCGGGCTTGCAGCTGCCGGTGCCCTGCGTGGCCCTGTGTCCCGCCGGTGTGGACGTACCCGGCTATATGGCCCTGATAGGCGAGGGACGCTGCGCCGATGCGGTGCGGCTGATCCGTAAGGACAATCCCTTCCCTGTGGCCTGCGCCTATATCTGCGAGCACCCCTGCGAGGCGCGGTGCCGCCGGAATATGATCGACGACGCCATCAACATCCGCGGGCTGAAGCGCTACGCTGTGGACCATGCGGGCGTTGTGCCCCAGCCGGAGTGCGCGCCGTCCACCGGCAAAAAGGTGGCCATTATCGGCGGCGGACCCAGCGGCCTGAGCTGCGCCTATTACCTGGCCCTGATGGGTCACAAGGTGACGGTATTCGAGGAACGGGAGAAGCTGGGCGGTATGCTGCGCTACGGCATCCCCAACTACCGCTTCCCCCGGCACCTGCTGGATGCGGAGATCGCCTCCATCCTCTCTTTGGGCATTGAGGCACACACCGGTGTGACCGTGGGCACCCAGCTGTGGATAGAGGACCTGCTGAAGGAGTATGACTGCCTGTACATCGCCATCGGCGCCCATCAGGACAAGAAAGTGGGCATCCCCGGCGAGGACAGCAAGAACGTGATGTCCGCGGTGGAGATGCTGCGCTCCATAGGCGACGACGTGATGCCGGACTTCACCGGCAAGCGGGTGGTGGTCATCGGCGGCGGCAACGTGGCTATGGACGTGACCCGCAGCTCCATCCGCCTGGGGGCGGAGAAGGTGACATGTGTGTACCGCCGCCGCATCGAGGACATGACCGCCCTGCCGGACGAGGTGACGGGCGCCATGGCCGAGGGTGCAGAGATCGCCGCCCTGATGGCGCCCTCCCACATCGAGGCCGACGAGAACGGCAATGCCGCCGCGCTGTGGGTACAGCCACAGATCATCGGCGAGGCGGACAAGTCCGGGCGGCCCCGGCCCAACAAGGCCGACCTGCCGGAGGTACGCATCCCGGCGGACATCATCGTGGTGGCCATCGGCCAGGGCATCGAGATCCAGGGCTTCGAGCAGGCGGGCGTGCCCATCAAGCGGGGCACCTTCGTGGCCGGCCTGTCCGGACAGGTGGGCGACATGGACAACCTGTTCGCCGGCGGCGACTGCGTCACCGGCCCGGCCACCGCTATCCGTGCCATCGCCGCCGGCAAGGTGGCGGCGGCCAATATCGACGAGCATCTGGGCTTCCACCACGAGATCAAGGTGGACGTGGACATTCCCGGCCCGCGGCTGAACAACCGCGCGCCCCACGGCCGCATCAACACCACGGAGCGGGAGGCCTGCCAGCGCCGCTGCGACTTTGAGGACATCGAGTGCGGCCTTACCGAGGAGGGCGCCCGCACCGAGGCGTCCCGCTGCCTGCGCTGCGACCACTACGGCTACGGCATTTTCCGGGGAGGGAGGAACGAAAAATGGTAACTCTGACCATCGACGGGCGGACCGTATCGGTGCCGGAGGGCACCACCATTCTGGAGGCGGCCCAGACCCTGCGGATCAGCATCCCCACCCTGTGCTATCTGAAGGACATCAACGAGATTGGCGCGTGCCGCATCTGCATGGTGGAGGTGGAGGGCTATGCACGGCTGGTGCCCTCCTGCGACAGCGCTGTCAGCGAGGGCATGGTGGTGTACACCAGCTCACCCCGTGTCCGCGAGGCCCGGCGAGTCAATCTGCGGCTGCTGCTGAGCCAGCATGAGACGAAGTGCACCAAGTGCACCCGCAGCGGCAACTGCAAGCTCCAGCAGCTGACCAACGACTATAACCTGCTGGGCGACCACTATATCGACGACCTGAAGAACATCCCCACCGACTACTCCAACCCCGTGGTGCGCATCGAGAACCGCTGCGTCAAGTGCATGCGCTGCATCCAGATCTGCGACAAGGTGCAGACCATGGGCATCTGGGATCTGATGGGCACCGGTACCCACACCACCGTAGGCGTGGCGCGCACCCGCACGCTGGGCGAGAGCGGCTGCACCTTCTGCGGCCAGTGCATCACCCACTGTCCCGTGGGCGGCCTGCAGGAGCACGACGACACCGGCAAGGTGTTCGACGCGCTGGCCGATACGGAGCGCATCACCGTGGTGCAGATGGCGCCCGCCGTGCGCAGCGCCTGGGCGGAGTATTACCACCTCGACCCCAAGTTCGCCACGGCGGAGCGTATGGTCACGGCGCTGAAGACCATGGGCTTCGACTATGTATTCGACACAGACTTCGCCGCCGACCTGACCATCATGGAGGAGGGCAGTGAGTTCATCGAGCGCTTTACCCACCGGAACAAATATCACTGGCCCATGTTCACCAGCTGCTGTCCCGGCTGGGTGCGGTTCCTGAAGGGACAATTCCCGTCATATACGGAAAACCTGTCCACCGCCAAGAGCCCCCAGCAGATGTTCGGTGCCATCGCCAAGAGCTACTTTGCCCAGAAGATCGGCGTGGACCCCAAGAAGCTGTTTGTGGTGTCCATCATGCCCTGCACCGCCAAGAAGGCGGAGTGTGCGCTGCCCACCATGAAGGACGAGCAGGGCGACCCGGACGTGGACGTTGTGCTGACCACCCGCGAGATCGTGCGGATGCTGCGGGGCGAACAGATCAATCCCGCGGTGCTTCCAGAAACACCCTTTGACAGTCCGCTGGGCACCGGCACCGGCGCGGCGGTGGTCTTCGGCGCCACCGGCGGCGTGATGGACGCGGCTCTGCGGAGCGCGTACTATCTCATTACCGGCAAGGAACCGAAGCCGGACGCCTTCTCCGCCGTGCGCGGTATGGACAGCTGGAAGGAGGCCGTATTCACCATCCCCGGCGCGGGCAACGTCCGCGTGGCAGTGGTCAGCGGACTGGGCAACACCCGTAAGCTGATGCACGCCATCGACGAGGGCGATGTGGATTACGACTTCGTTGAGGTAATGGCTTGTTCCGGCGGGTGCGCCGGCGGCGGCGGGCAGCCCATACACGATGGGCAGGAGCTGGCGGCATATCGCGGCGATATCCTGTGGAGCATCGACAAGAGTGCCAAGGTGCGGTTCTCCCACCGGAACAAGGACGTGCAGGCGCTGTACCGGGAATTCCTGAAAGCTCCGCTGGGCGAAAAGTCCCACCATCTGCTGCACACCGACCACAACGGCTGGAAGATGCCCAACGAAAAGTAAAAGGAAGGCCCTCGCGGGCCTTCCTTTTTATGAAGCGCTTGCAAAAGAGGACCGCCGGCGGCGGGCCGCAGTGGGGGCAGAACTTGCTGTCGCTGGCGGCGCCGCAGACGGGGCAGACCTTGAAGGTCACCTCAGACTCGTCCACCGCTGGCTCGTCCTTCCGGGGCTTGCTGGCCTCCAGTTGGGCGATACGCTCCTTGCTGGCGTTGACGGCAGCCACCACGTCCTTGACGGCGTCGGGGACGTCGCTCTGGTGCTCCGCCACGAACCACTCGCCGATGGCACGGTAGTTCTTCTCCAGCTCGCGCTGCTCGTTCATAATAGCCATATTGGTCTTGGCGGTGTCACTGAGGGTCTGGGCCTTGTCCGCGGCCACTTCGGCCAGGTCCTTGGCCTTGTCCACGGCGATGCCGGCGTACTCCTGCGCCTTCTTGCTGATGTCGTTGAGAATACCCATAGTTACTACTCCTTTCCATATCTTCCGGCTCCGCCGCCGCGTACACACGCGGGACAGTGCACGGCATATATTCCTGTTGACGCCAGTATAGCGCGTTTTTTCAGCGGTTGCAAGCGCTATATGGCGAAATTTACACACTGTTTACTTAATGCTCTATCCAGTCAGCGGCCCGGGAAACAGCCCGTTTCCACAGACGGTAATAGGCGTCGCAGTCCGCCTGCGGGCGCTCCGGCAGGAACATCCTCTGGCTGCGGCGCAGGGCGGCGATCTCGTCCATATCCCGCCAGAATCCGCAGCTCAGCCCCGCCAGCGCCGCCGCGCCGAAGGCGGTGGTCTCCACCATCTCCGGCCGATCCACAGGGATACGCAGCAGATCTGCCTGCATTTGCAGCAGCACATCAGAAACGCTGGCCCCGCCGTCCGCCCGCAGAAGGGCAATATCGCAGCCGGCATCCTGGCGCATGGCCAGCATCAGGTCTGTGACCTGGGCAGCGATACAGCTGAGCACCGCCCGGGCGATGTGCGCCCGTCCTGTGCCCCGGGTGACGCCCAGAATAGCGCCCCGGGCATACATATCCCAGTAAGGCGCACCCAGGCCCGTGAAGGCCGGTACCACCACCACGCCGCCGCTGTCCGGCACTGTGGCGGCCAGCATGTCGATCTCCGGCGCCGAGGAAATGATACCCAGCTCATCCCGCAGCCACTGGATGGTGCTGCCGGCGTTGAACACACTGCCCTCCAGGGCATAGGTGGTCTTTCCGTCCACCTGCCAGGCCACGGAGGTCAACAGTCCGGCGCGGGAGCGCACAGGCTTTTCACCCACGTTCATCAGGGTGAAGCAGCCGGTGCCGTAGGTATTCTTGGCTTCGCCGGGAGCGAAGCATGTCTGGCCGAACAGGGCGGACTGCTGATCGCCCGCCGCGCCGCAGACCGGAATGCCCGCGAGCACCTCCAGCCCCTCGATGCCGGGCACGACCGTGCCGTAGATCTCGCTGTTGGAAACGGGGCGGGGGAGCAGGCACATGGGGATACCGAGGAGCCGGCACAGCTCCTCGTCCCATGTGAGCGTGTGGATGTTGAAGAGCATTGTGCGGCTGGCGTTGGAGTAGTCGGTCACATGGGCGGCCCCGCCGGTGAGACGCCAGATGAGCCACGTTTCCACCGTGCCGAAGAGCAGCTCGCCGCGCTCGGCGCGCTCCCGCGCGCCGGGAACGTTGTCGAGCAGCCATTTGAGCTTCGTGCCGGAGAAGTAGGCGTCGATGACCAGTCCCGTCTTCTCCGCGATCGTCTCCGCCATGCCCGGCGTTTCCTTGAGCTTATCGCAGATGCCCGCCGTGCGGCGGCACTGCCAGACGATGGCGTTGTACACCGGCTCACCGGTCGCCTTGTCCCACAGGATCGTCGTCTCGCGCTGGTTCGTGATGCCGATGCCCGCGATGCGCGCGTCCGGCCCGAGCTTGCGGAGCGCCTGCGCGGCCACGCTGCGCTGGCTCTCCCAGAGCTCCAGCGGGTCGTGCTCGACCCAGCCGGGCTGCGGGTAGTGCTGCGGAAAGGTCTGCTGCGCCATCGCGGCGACGCGGCCGCTGCGGTCAAAGAGAATGGCGCGGGAGCTGGTCGTGCCCTGGTCGAGCGCAAGAATGAAACTGCCCATAATTACCCCCTGTTATTTCCAAAAGCGACGTGGTATACTAAGACAGCACAGTGAAAGCGGCGCTGCCTTGGGATCACCCATTTTTCGGATTATACCATACAAAGGAGCCTTGCGCTATGGAGAATCGAAAAGAATTTACCTTTCCCTCCGCCGACGGAAGGACGGCCGTCCACGCGGTCGAATGGCACCCCGCAGGGGAGCCGGCCGGCATTTTGCAGATCGCGCACGGCGTGGCGGAGTACGCGCTGCGCTACGAGCCGTTCGCGCGCTTTCTGAACGCGCACGGCTTCCTGGTCGTGGCGAACGATCACCTCGGCCACGGCGAGTCGGTCGCCGAGGGCGCACCGCGGCTCTACTTCGGCGAAAAGGGAAGCTGGCAGCACGTCGTGGACGATATGTACACGCTCCGCTGCCGGACCGGCGAAGCCTATCCGGAGCTGCCGTACTTTATCATGGGTCACTCCATGGGCTCGTTCCTCACGCGCACCTACCTCATCCGCTATCCCGGCACGGTCAAGGGCGCGATCCTGATGGGCACGGGGCAGAATCCCGACGCGATGCTCGTCGGCGGCAAGGCGCTCGCAAGCGTACTGGCAAGGAAGGTCGGGCGCGAGAACGCGAGCGACGTCGTGGAAAAGCTCGCCTTCGGCGCCTACAACAAGGCCTTCGCGCCTAACCGCACGGGCTACGACTGGTTGAGCGTGAGCGAGGAAAACGTGGACGCCTACATCGCCGATCCGCTCTGCGGCGGCATGGCGAGCACGGGGCTGTTCCTCGAGCTGCTTGACGGCATGGCGTTCATCAAGAAGCCCGCCAACCTGCGGCACATGAACATGGCGACGCCCGTGCTCTTCATCTCCGGCGACCGCGACCCCGTGGGCGGCATGGGCAAGGGCGTGCGCGCGGCTTACGATAGCTTCCGCCGCGCCGGTGTGCGCGACGCGGAGCTGAAGCTCTATCCCGGCCTGCGCCACGAGATATTGAACGAGGACTGCCGCGCGCAGGTCTACGACGATCTGTGGGAGTGGATCGAGCGGCATAACGGTTAAACGAAAAGCGCGGGCACAGCCCACGCTTTTTTCTATGCCGTCCGGTATTTCCGCCGCAGGCGGCTCGGGGCGAGCAGATCAATGTCGCCCCAGCGCAGCAGCACGCCGGTGCTCCACAGCGCGTCGATGCCGAGGCAGAGCAGCACGGTGTTCGTCACGGCGGACGGAATGCCGGCGGCGAGAGCCGCCAGCGCGGGCTGCACGAGGCGCACGGCGAGCGCACCGAGCACGCCCCACGCGAGCGAGAACGGCAGACAGATACGGCCGTTGACGTCCGTTTTTGTCGCGCTGTAGTCCCAGAAGCGCACGCCGAGCACGGCGTCGCAGAAAAGATGGACGGCGTATTCCGCCGTCGTTGCGGTGATGCTGCAGAGCAGCGCGAGCTCCCAGAGCGGACCGATGCGATCCGCGCCCAGCGCGAGCACGGCGCACATTGCAAGACCGTACACGGGACAGACGGGCGCGAGCAGAAAACCCTTCCGCACGCGGTGCTCCGCGTGCGTGAGAGCCGCGAAGAGCTTTTCGAGCAGATAGCCCAAAAAGCCGTAGCCGAGAAAATACCAGAAATACGCCATCGCGTCCGTTCACCTCCTGCACCGCAGTTTGCCCGCTCGAACCGGAAAAATGCGCCGCCGCGGCGTTGCAAAGAATGGAAAAACGTGATACCATAGGCGGCAGAAGAAAAAGAGGGAGGACGAGCTATGGCGGACCGTTGGGAGGAACTGGAAAAGCGCTGTCAAAACTGCCGTGAGTGCTCGCTGTGCGAAACGAGGACGAATGTGGTCTTCGGCGACGGCAGCCGCACGGCGGAGATAATGTTCGTCGGCGAGGGCCCCGGCGCGCACGAGGACGAGCAGGGCGTGCCCTTTGTCGGCAAAGCGGGGCAGCTGCTCGACGATATGCTCGCCATCATCGGTCTCGACCGCACGATGGTCTACATCGCGAACATCGTCAAGTGCCGCCCGCCGCAGAACCGCGATCCGCTCGGCGTGGAGCAGGACGCCTGCATCGGCTATCTGCGCGAGCAGGTGACGCTGCTGCGCCCGAAGCTGATCGTCTGCCTCGGCCGCATCGCGGCGATGCGCCTGATCCGCGAGGACTTCAAGATCACGCGCGAGCATGGGCAGTGGGTGAAAAAGGGCGGCTTTGAGCTCATGGCGATGTACCACCCCGCGGCGCTGCTGCGCGATCCCGCGCGGCGGCCCGACGCCTTTGAGGACCTGATGAGCCTGCGCGAAAAGGCCCGCGCGGTGTGCGAGCACACGCCGCTGCCGGAAAAGCTGTGAGAATGAGAAGAAAAAGCGAGGCGTGTCACGCCTCGCTTTTCGTTTCTTCCTTGACCGTTCCGTCGGCCTTGGCCAGCAGAAAGACCGCCAGCAGGATGCAGAAAATGCCGATGCCCAGCCGCACGGTCAGCACCTCGTGGTAGACGAGGATGCCGATGACCACGCTCGTGAGCGGCTCAAAGGTCGAGAGCATGGACGCGCTCTGCGCGCCGATGAAGCGGTTGCCGAGCTGGAACAGCAGCGACGCCGCGGTGGACACGCAGCAGTAGAGCGCGAGCGCGCCGCGCGTGAAGGCGGTAGAGGGCCAGACGAATTCGCCCATTGCGAGCGTGATGCCGCCGACGAGCACGGCGGAAAAGACGCACAGCCAGAAGGCGAGCTTGAACGGCGCCATCGTCACCAGCCCGCTGGAGTTGAGATGCACGATGTAGTATGCCCACGCCACGCCCGAGGCGAGCGCGAGGAATACGCCGTAGGCGCTCACATCGCCGCCGGGGGTGTAGAAGCACAGGATGCCGGCAAAGCACAGCGCGCAGCAGACGAGCTTGCGGCGGTTCGCCCTTTCGTAGCGGAAGGCGATGCAGGCGACGACCACCAGCACGGGATAGACGAAGTGCAGCGTGGTGGCAAGGCCCGAGGCGAGGTAGTTATAGGACGCAAAGAGCAGCGGACCGATGAGCCCGTAGCCGATGCAGCAGATCAGAATATCCTTGAGCTCCTGCCGGCTCAGGCGCAGCTTTTCGCGCACGCTGCCGCTTCCGCTGCATACAAGAAGAATGAAAAAGATCACGATGCCGGCGGCAAGACGGGCGAAGGTCTGCGTGAGCGAATTGCAGCCGCCGACGTTGATGGTTTTGGAAAAGAGTGGGTTCAGACCGTAGAGGACCGCGGACAGAACGGTCAGAAAAATTCCCCTTGCCTGCATGACTTTTGCCTCCGTTTTTCTTGCTGTTATTGGGGCATTATACGACGCGGAAAGGGGAAAAGCAACGGGTTGTTAACAAGTTAAAGTGACATTTTTCACCGGCTCGGAGCCGTCAAAGCCACGGCGCGAGCGCCGCGCGCCAGCGCTCTGTGAGCGTCTGCACGGACGAGCGCGCGTTGGCGGGACTGGTGGAGGGCAGAGCCTCCGCCTTTCCCCATACGGCCTCGTCATACCGGCGGTAAAAGCGGTAGGCCGTGCCGCCATTGCAGAAGATGCGGCGGACCGGCGCGGCGTCCAGAATGCGCGAGAGGTCGTTCGGCGTCACGTTCGTGATGCTCGCGTCGGACGAGCCGGCAATGTCGCAGGAGGCGATGACGTCCCACAGCGCGACGCCATGGCGCAGGAGCAGGGACTTCTTTTCCGCCGCCGTCTGCGGCGCCTCCTCGCCGAGCACGGCGGCGAGCACACGCCAGAAGCGGTTTTGCGGATGGCCGTAGAAAAACGCCGCCTCGCGCGACTTCACCGAGGGAAAGGAGCCGAGGATCAAGATTCTGCTGTTTTCGTCGTATACCGGCGCGATGGTATGGAGCTGCGGCTGCTTTTCCATGGCGGTCCCTCCCTGCTTTCTCGCGGCTATCGTACCACGGCGGTGGAGAAAAAACAAGCGGGCGCGGCGGAAACCACCGGAGGAGGGGCGAGAGCCCCTCCTCCTTTCAAACGAGCGGCAAGGCAAGGTCATGCCGCCGCGCGTCTGAAGGGTATCATGTGCGGAAATCCGCAAAAAATACGCTTTGCCATTTCCGCAGGATGTGCTACAATAAGTTCATTCTTATCTTTTGCCCGCGGGAGGAGCTGCCATGCAGCCTTTGGCACATTTCAAGACCATCACGCATCATCGGCACCTGGTGTGCAGATACTGCTTTCGTCTCGGCCTTTACCGGCAGGGACTGCTGCACGACCTGAGCAAGTACGCGCCCTGCGAGTTCTGGCGCGGCGCGAAATATTACCAGGGCTACCGCAGCCCGAACGACGCCGAGCGCAAGCAGAACGGCGTGAGCCTTGCCTGGCTGCATCACAAGGGACGCAACCGCCATCACTTCGAGTATTGGATCGACTACTGCATCGGGGAGGACGGAAAGCCTTACATGGGCGGGTGCAAAATGCCGCTGCGCTACGTCGCTGAGATGTTCTGCGACCGCATCGCGGCGTGCAGGACCTACCTCAAGGACAAGTACACCGACGCCGCGCCGTATGACTACTATATCCGCTCGAAGAGCCATATCCTCATCCACCCCGAGACGAGCGACGCCATCGAGGCGATGCTGCGCGTGCTCCGCGACGAGGGCGAGGACGCCGCGTTCGCCTACGTTCGCGGTCTGCTGCGGGAGGAAAAGGAAAGAAAATAGGCAAAAACCGCTTTTTCCGCGTTTTCTCCCTTGCATTTTCTCGTTTACAGGAGTAAACTATTTATCGAATTTTGCAATAGGACGGACACAACTGCTATGAGCCACCCCTACAAAACGAGGTCGGGCGGGGCGACGGTCACCATTTTTGTGCCGTATGACTGCCGCAACCACTGCCCTTTCTGTATCAATAAAAAGGAATATGCCGACTGCACCGGCTTCAGCGTCGAGGCGATTCTGAGGTCCATTGCCGTGATGGACGCCATCACGCCGGAATGCGACTTCGTTTTCACCGGCGGTGAGCCCTTCGCCCAGATGGGCGACCTGCAGCGGATGCTCAACGCGATCCCCGCGACGCACAAGGTGTATATCAACACCACGTTCCCCGCCCAGGCCCACACGCCCTTCGAGGAGATGCTGGCCTTTACGGAGAGGAACAAG
>OKSL01000792.1_pt1 | contig 14839 bp, 20 predicted proteins | sample 1606251 | NCBI WGS metagenome assembly OKSL01 (sample SAMEA3879543, study PRJEB24766) | human gut metagenome | biome: human-associated habitat; feature: feces | place: USA | collected 1985/1987 | reverse complement strand
CCAGTAAGTGGTTTATGTTTCCATACCTTCTTAGCACAATTAAGAGAATCAATCAGAATATCCTCTGCCAAAGTATCCATTTGTTGATAGTAAGATTTAGTAATGATATAAGAGTTTCTCATACCTGCCTTAACATTACTAACAGCATCCCTAGTTTCTATTCCATTTAATCTCTCTCTAAACACTCCAGTAATAGATGATGTCTGCTCTTCTAACATCTGCAACGCCATATTAAATGCCTGAATAGTATCAGCTTTTAATGAATCATCAAAGCCAGCAAATGAAGTATTGTTATTAAATGCTCTACCTTCCTGACTGGTGTCTATAGGAGCTATACCGGTCTTCTTATAGGCAATGAACTTCTGAAGTCTCTCTGTTAAATCATCACCTAAAGCTGTAGGAAGCATACTAAAGTCGATCCAATCTCCAGCAGTTCCACTGTTAGCTATTATGTTATCTTTGAAGAATGTAATCAAGTCGTATTTATCTTGAAGATGTGAACATGCTAAAACAAGAGAATATGGTTCATTACTTCTATTAACAAAGAATAACCCATTCACTGATAACCCACATTTGGAAGGATTATCTTTAGTTCTAATAACATCAGGAGATTTGCCTGTTAATATGTATATAGATTGTCCAATTTTAACACCTTCATATCTATTCTCTATGAAATCATCACCTTCCTTATCAACATCAATCCATTCTACTTCAAATACAGGAATTAACTTATAGTTATATGTTTCGTAATAGTCAGTAGGAAATCCGGGTATAACTTCCTTTCCAGCCTCTAATCCGTCGGTAATAGGTGCTCCAGTTGTGGCATTATTCATAGCACGAACATAAATATAACTGCTATCATAATAACCCTCGAACATTTCCTCTAGTTCGTTTATACTAGAATCATCCAGTTTACTACCATACTTATTCAATATTTGTTGTTTAGTAAGCCATCTTCTGATTACAACTCTATAACTATCCTTAACGTATACTGAATCTGGATTTCTATCTACAAAGACATTGCGAGGATCTAATGCCTCTATCTCTACATTATTACGCTCTTTAGTGGGACGTACTTGATAGAAAGACATTCCTGCTACCAATAGATCTAAAAGCAAATTCTTAAGTTTAGTAAGTAGATTAATATCTCTAGACTGAATTATATATTCAACAACATTCTGTGCAGCTATTTCATAATCACTAATAAAATTATTATTGATTTCTTCAACTAATTTATTTATTTGCTGCTCTACTGCCTTGTCAGTTATATCCTGACCGTTAAGAAACCTAAGAATTTGGTTATTTAAATGTCTTTGCAAATATCCATATACTTCTTCAGTTATCTTCAACTCTTTGTCTCTAGTTATCTTAGATATAGTTTCTTTATCCTTGCATGATACTTTAGGGAGTAGTGGTGTACCTAGATATTCATTTAGTAAAGCATCTACATGCTTTCTGATAAGAGGTGTAAATTCAATAGAAGTAGGATTACCTATTCCAAAATTCTCCTCTAGGTATCTGTACTGCTCAGCATCCCTATATCCATTATAATAATTGTATGCTTTCTGTAATTTATACTTAGGATATACTAATTCGGATACTGCCTTATCAATATGCTCCATTAAGTATTCATCACCTCTATTGTGTACACTCATTACAACTTTCTAATTTATTATATTGTTTATATCCTAAGAAGTATAATGTGTCTCCTAGCCGTCTATCTCTAAGTTCTTGTTTAAGGAATTTAAGGTATGATTTAGAACCACCTTCAAATGATATAATAATAGGCTTGTCTACATTGTTCATTCCAAGAGTAAGTTTATATCCTCTATGTGTACCTTCAGTAGTTAATAACTCTTCTAGTTTTAACTTTCCAACATATTCCTTACAGTATACTTCTCTAAATAAATCTCTGATTGCTACTTCTAATCCTTGTAGGGTCATCGTACTGTGTTGGCCATAAGTTAAACTTAGGTACTATAGCTTCTCTTTCAGGAATTACTCCTTTATGCCTAATACCTCTTTCATCTACCCAATACCCAAATGGTCGTAGTTTATTATTAGGGCTGTCAACTTCCCTGGGAACTACTCCCATTAGTTCTTCATCTCCTAACATACACATTCCCCAAGCTGCTATAATATCGAACTTACGTTTATTCTCGTAACTATATTTAATAGCTTCTTCTAGTATTTCTTCAAACCATATATTGTGGCAGTAATCTTCAATATGCTGTGCAATTAAATCTAATTGATGCCTAATAACTACCTCAGTGGCAGGTGCTCCAAACTGTTTACTACGTCCTCCTTGTATATCGGACTGTGTAGCTCTAGGACGCCTCATCAAATGTCTATTCTCTTTATGCTTCTCTCTGAAGAATTGCAGGGTTGACATTCTTGTAGATTCCAGTACTGCTTGACAGTCATAGTACTGCAATATCTTTAAGCACGTCATATGAGCTTCTCTAAGGGTTCTAGGTCTATCTCTATAATAGCATACAATTTTAGGCTCGTCAAGACCATAGGCTCTCTTCATAACTACTACACAGAAATCGGACGGGTCTTGAGTCTTATCAGAAGTATCTTCACCACCCATATCAATACCGTCAATACCAGCTACATATAAATTTCTAGGAACCGATCCATGTTCTCCTCTAATAGGATGCTCAAGTATTTTAACTTTACCATTTGAATTACTAACAAACCTAACGCTATCTATAGCTTCTTCAGTATGTTGATTATTAGTAAAGTTATACTCCAACTGGCCTACGTCAATATGTGGTCCCATTTTATGAAGCTTAATATTAGCTAATTGTTCTGATAATAATACTGTGTTGAACTGATTATCTCCTTCTAGAGCCAATGCATCATCTGGAGTGAAACAGAACTCAGCACATGCTATTAAGTGTTCTTTAGGATTAGCTAATAGAGACTCTCTCTGTTCTAGATAGAATTTCTTAGCTTTCTCAGTATTAGTAACTCCTCTATTATCTACATATCCATCTCTAGCTACGAATGTATATGCAGGAATAAAGAAAGAAGTCAGAGCATAAGAACCATCTTTAGTATGATTATGCTTATATGGTAGGAAATTGTAACCTCCAGGATTATAAAACATCTTACTAAGTCCATCTAATGCTGGACCTTGGTCACCACCAGTTCCCCATACGAATCTAGTTCCGAATTTATTACCTAGAATCTCCACAAGAGCTGTACTCTGTAAGTAAGTCTTTACTAAGATTGGATTAGAACCAGATTCTTCAAAGAATAATCTATCTACACGGTCTCCACGAAGCTTACGAGGAACATCTACTACAAATCCTACAATATCTGACATAAATCCAAATTCTTCTCTATCTTTAGTAAGAAGGGAAGCCTTTTTATGCATGTCAGAATTATATTTCTGTCTTAAATGTCTCATACCACCTTCAGTATCTGCATTCAAATACTCAAGCTGCTCCCAACATTTACGGAGCACGTCAGTAACGAATTTCTCTGTAAATGCTACATATACAGTATGAGAACCCCTAACAGTAGTATATAGTCTAACTCCAAGTGATGCCGCAATTTCAGAGAATCCAACACCACGAGCTTTAAGGGCACATACATCCTTACTTAATTTCTCACATAGTTCTATGTAATGAAAGTATTCATATTGCTTACTAAAGAATGCTGGAAATGTAGTTTCACGACCAGAACCGGCTTGAGACACGTCAGTATTCTTAAGTCTGTAATAGTTTAAGAAGAAGTAATTATCACCTGTAATCCTATATCCATGTGATTCATATCCTTGATTACACCTTCTGAATTCCTCTACCCAAAAGTCATTATACTTCTTAGATCCCTTAGGATAGGAACAATACTTACCATCTCTTAATTTAATCTCTCTAGCTTCAGTAAACCATGCAGGATCAAAGTCTAACCCTCTCTCCTCGTCTACTGGTCGATAGCCAGTCAGTTCATAAGATAAAGTAGGATCGAAATATGTAATCTCCTCGTTAGCAGTAACATCCCATTCAAACTTAGTTTTAACTGTTGATTCCTTATTAATTGGCTCTACGTAAGGTATAGCCTCTACTAATTCGGGTTCTACTCTATTTATCAATTCTTGAACTGTTTCTGGAACTTCTACTTTCTTCTTAGGTCTTCCACGTCCAGCCATAATTATCTATCGAAATGTCCTATATCACCTTCACCTCTGACTCCAGTTTCCTCTTCTTGTTCTTTCTTATACATATATTCTAGTGACTTGAGTTCATCCACTACTTTAGAAACCGATTGCATCTCCTTCATCACATCATTAGTCTTCCAAATAGGTCTTCCAGTAATGGGATCTCTTTCACTTAAATCTATAGTATCGAAATAATCAGTAATTTTATCAACTACTCCTTGAGCGGCTTTGATAAGTTTAAGTGCTCTGGATTCATTTTGCATATCTCTATATTTCCTACATGCAGCTCTGAAGACTGGGTCTGCCCATTCATCTTCACTTAAATTAGCATCTTGTAGACAAGCTTGGTGTCTGTCTTGTTCTGCATAATCAGAATAGGGAGACGCCCAGTCTATCATTAGCCATATGTAAGCAAGCTCTCTATAAGCTCTAGATTTATAAATGCCTTTAGGGTCTTCTTTGGTTTTATTCCTCTCATTAGTCCATAGAGCAGCAAATTCCTTAATAAGAAGAACCTCTGGCTCATTTATAATCACTTTATTATTAGCATTATCAAATAGGAATACTTTCATAAATTATTTATACGATTTGCCAGCTAAGGCTTTCTTCTGAAATCCATTAAACTTCATCTCTCTGGTACTATCTGCTGAGCCAGGACCTCCGTTTATATGACGAATGGCGTCACCTTTAGCATTTGATGGAATACTCCATTTATTGCTAACTGTACCGCCCATATTCTTCTTAATACGTTTCTTAGCTTTACCACCACACTTGAATGCAACTAATGTGCCTCCATTTAACTTTTTACCTATTTTATTACTACGTGCAGCTGCTGCTTCAGATTGTGCCCTTCCACTACCCTGGTCTTTCATATCCACTTTAGTTTGTTCAGAAGGTGACAATTTCCTATAATCAGATGGAGTCATCTTCTTATAAGGAGTCTTCTTGTTACTTAGGTTGTAAATTCCCTTCTTAGTATGAATTGTATCATTCTTAGTGATGGTATCACCATTCTCATTCTTCTTAATTCTCTTCTTAGCCTTTCCTCCGCATTTATCTTTGAATACGTCAATTACTTTATTACCTTCAGCCATAGCCTTCTTTCTACACTTAACACAACCTCCAGCCATATATTTCTCAACCTCATATCCTTCTGGACATCTACCTTGAAGTCTCTTAATGTAGTCTATTCTAGCTCCGTCTTTAGCTTCCATTACTTTAGATTTATTACTCTTCCAATCCGTATATAATTTATTAATCTCTTCCATACCAGTATCTAATAAGAACTTCTGCAACTCTTCATCGTTCTTAGCTCCAGAGATAGCATATAAATAAGAAGCAAATTCTTTACCATCCTTATTTAAAGTACCTCCGTCTTTGTAAAAGAGAGGGCTAAGAACCCTCTCTTTATTATTGACTGACATTGTTATTCTACTTTTAATAAGTCCTTGGTATTAAAGACAGCCTCTTGAAGAACACCTTCAGTGGAGAACCATCTACATCTAATACCTATAAAGTAATCATCTCTCTTCTCATCTTTGGATGGTCTAAACGTCATAGTTTCCTTTTTAACTACAATCATCTTAGGCTTATAAGGAATATCTTGCCTAAGAGTTACCACCTCTCCTGGTAAATAAAACACTTTCTCTTCCATAATTACAATTTACTAAATCTCTCCTTTAATCCCTCATTAATAACCACTTGAACTTGCTGTTCAGCTACTACTTCAAATCCCTGTCTGAAGAATGGTACAGGTACTCCAGATGAACGTCTGTAATAAATATCGTCACCCGGCTTAACAAACTTACATAAAGGACTTACTTCTATCACATTAGCAACTACTGATAATTGATATTCTGTATCCTTCTCTCCAGTATCTGGATTCTTAAATGCTCCATCATATTCTGGAATAATAAGTCCACCTTTAGTTACTTCAATCTTCTGATATGGATTTTTAGCATAAGGTTTTACTAAGATATATGAATTAATAGGCATAATTTCCATTGAATTCATCTTCTCTGTAACTTCCTCAGCTTTAGCAAGCTCATCTTTAATATTCTCATTTAAAGCTTTAGTGTAAGCATCTACTGCCTTATTATGTGCTTCCACAGCAGCTTCCTTCTTTAAATCTTCAAATCCATCTGCACCAGCAAAGCTAATTCCTTTGCCACCAAACATTAAATCCATTGTTCCGTTGTTACTCATAATTAAATCATTACCATTTACCTGCGGGGCATACAGAACCTAAGTCTCTAACTTTAGCACTGAGTCTGCATCCGCATCCACGTTTATAACCATCTTTCTCTTCAGTTGATACATCTCCAGTTTTAGGATTCAGCCATAACTTACTACTACATAAGTATCCCAAAAATGAATCCTTTCTAATAGGACATTCTTTACAAATTCTCATTCGAGCTCTAGCTATATCAGCATTATTTCCTAGTAGCTCATTTAAATGTCCATTGACAATATTAGCTAATCCCATAGATTCTAATGAGTTTAAATATGGTCTTCTACTATTTAATATCTCAGAACTCAGCCTGAAGGATACTCTAAATTACATTAACTCATTAGAACTCTATAGGCTTCCTTTTATCCCTAAGTTCCTCTAATACACACTGCTTTCTATGATATTTAAGGAGTCTTTCAACATCATCCTTTAAATATTCTACTTCGTGTTCAGTAACATTGCCTGAATGATCATAATGTACTAATATAAGTTTCTTAACTACAAAGTCTGGATTTATTTGCTGAAGCATCCATGCATATAAAGACAATTGTAAAGTATAATGCACTTTATTACAATCCATTAGATTATTGATAGGATACTTCATCATTTGGCTCTTCTTGGTTTTAGTATCGAAGAATGACTTCTCATCCAGTTTCTTGTTGGTCTTATAATCTACGATATAAATATCATTGCCATCCTTAATTAATAAATCGATTTGTCCCGCCAATCGTACTACTCCATCGTCAGATTTGTAATAAATTAGATACTCCGGATAAACACCTCTTTCAATATCTAATTCATAATAATCTGCACTAACTTGAAATTCACCTCCCACTCCATACTGCTTAACTGTACATTTCTTTTTACCTGTATACATATGCTCTAAATCGGAATGAATAGAAGTACCTCTATCAGTTGATGCTTTATTAGTTCTTTGCCATTCATCCAGTATGTCTTGCTGTACAGAATTAAATTCTGTTTCGTCTAAATCATATGTATCTATAAAATACTTCTTATCAAATTTCTTAGTATCCAGTAGGTGTTTCTTCTCCATAGAGAACTGTGCAGGACTTAATAGTTTCTGCAATGCTTTATACTGTGACCAGAAATCTGAGTTAAACTCTTGACAATACTGACCAATTAATGTTGTTACTGAAGTATGTCTTCTACCATCATTCTCATTCCAATAGGTGTGGGTTAAGTTGTTGAAGCACACCTGACCATTCCTTTTGTCCACTTCCATAATACTCTTTAAATTTCTCCTTAACTGAGTTATAATCTAGTAAGATAGATATGCGTTGTGCATAAGGAGCTATAACTGAATTGTAATATCCCAAGTGATATTGCTTCTTATTCTTATACAGTATAACTATCATTCCTTTAGGGTCCTTTAATCCCATTAGTGGATAGAGGGCTGCTGATTTAGCATTACATTCCTCTAATAAAGTACACAAATTGGGAAAGGTTCTAAAGTAGGATTGAATACTATCCATACGTAAGAACTGATTATCATTTATAAGCTCTATCTCCTCACCGTAGTTCATATACTCCAAATCAGTCCATAATTTAATACGAGCTTTAGTATCATAACCTCTTCTTCTTTCTGTTAAGGCAGTTAAATAACGATAAGACAAGCCATGAGTGCTATTTAGCGTATTATGATAATTCAGTAATAATACATTAGATGCGTCTTTGTCTCCTTTCAGAATTGCATCCACATAATCATTAATGATTGGAGTAATCATCTTAGTGTATTCTTCAGCAGCTGCTTTATCATAAGCCTCTACTTTAGTATAATCTTCTAGAATAGCTTTTGTGTGGTTAGATACATGTATTTGCAATAATACAAATGCCAAACTAACTATTATGATAGTTTTAACATTAGTATTAAGCTTATCTATCCACTCGTACAACAGTTTAAGCTTGCCCAATAACATTAATCTGCTAATTAGAAGTTGATAGTTAATAATTCATTAAATTCCTTAGTACTTATTAACATTAACCCTACTAATCATTAATTCATCTAATTCATTTGATTATTTGCAAATATAGCCCTAAATTTGTACACAACAAAGTGATTTAAAGTGTAATTTAATTATGGAATTCAACGCAGAGCAATTAAGACTATTGGGTGATTCTCTAAGGGACAAATTTATTAATGCAGACTTAGATAGAATCCCTATGTTTGCTAGTGGTAATAAGCTAGTCAACAAAGATAAGAAAGGCAGTAAGATACATATTAAGAAGAAGAATAGAGGTAAATTTACAGCATCAGCTAAGAAGGCCGGACAAAGTGTACAAGAACATGCACGTTCTGTACTTAATAATCCTAACGCTACTCCTTTACAAAAGAAGAGAGCCAACTTCGCACGCAATGCGGCTAAATGGAAGCACTAGTTATGAAATTTAAGTATGATAAGCAAAGGAAACTATTGTTCTTCATAAATCCGTTATTTCCAGTAAAAGGATATCAGTATATGAATATCTGTGGTATTCTATTTACTAGAAATGAATCAGCAATAGATAGAATGACTGATTCAACGGTGCGACATGAAGTAACTCACACTAAACAAATTATTGAGATGGGAATCATATTCTATTATTTGTGGTATGTGATTGAGTGGTTAATTAGACTGCTAATTATGGCTGACAGTCACAAAGCTTACAGAGCTATATCTTTTGAGAAAGAATCTAGAGCTGCAGGGGCTGATCCTAATTATAATAGAAAGGTGTTTCAATATAGATGGATTAATTACTTATAATTATTAAAGATTGTATTTATGTCTAAGGTAAAAGAGGATACCGCCAAGGTTGACAATACGGCAGTAGTTAAGCCAAAGGTATTTGAAAGACTTAGGGTAACACCTAGGAAATACGAACTTGTCGACCTTGGTGGTACTCCGTCTAATGATACTAGAACTCCTGCTGAAAGAAATAAAGATTATCTACATCCCATTAAAGGAGCTAAAGAAAGATTTAAAGCTTCCATGAGCAATGAGACTAATCCCTTAGTAGGTATAGAGCGAACAATACTTCCTTCAGCAGCTGGTGCAGCACTAGTAACCACTCCAATAGCTTTAGCTAAGGGTGCTGGTTATGGATTTGGCATTGATAAATTAACTGGGGGATGGGGTAATGTGATAGAAAGAACTACTGGCATTCCATCAGAGATTGCTCAGTATACAAATCCAGGTGCTATTATAGGAGGTGCAGCAGGTTATAGATTAGATCAAAAGAATTTATTGTCCAAGTTTATTAAGGGAGATGCCGATTTAGCTTGGAATCCTATTAATAAGAACCATTGGATATTTAATAAAGAAGCCAGAACTGCAAGTAATATAGGTATGGCTATTACTAATAGATTAGCTCCATTTCTACAAGGTGCGGAGAAACTTCCTCTCAAAGTTGCTGCATATAAGACAGCTAAGAGAACTAAAGGTAATGCTTCAGTTACTTTGTCAGAAATTAAAAGTAATCCATCTGATTATGCTGGAGCTTCTATACTTGGTGGAGGTAATTTAGAGGGCAGAAACTTAATAGCTCAGTACATATTCGGAGAGAATCCAATTATTAAAAGAGTATTCTTTAATAAGGCTACCAGTAATATTAAACCTATTAGTAATAATGAAGCTAAAAGAGGATTCAGTCATGGAGACAGATATGAGCAGTTATATCCTGGAATATATAACAGACGATATGAAATGCGCTCTGTAGTACCACAAGGACGGCCTCTTAAATTTAGTAGCTCTGAATTTGCAGAATATGCCGGAAATAACCCTGTAGGTAGAGTTATAGGTAAAGAAGGCGATATGATAATGCGTACAGGAGATACCGAGTTTATGGTCTTCAGAAATCCTGGAACTAATTATGTGGGACCTATAGATGATGTAGGTGGTCATGTGATTAAACTTCAAATGGATAAGGGTAAACTAAAGCAGACTTCTCAAGACATGTGGAAATTCAATCCTGCTGATTATGCTAAGAGATGGAATGAATCTCCAAATGCTCCGGATCAAGTAAGGCTTACTAAACAAGCAGCTTTAATGGATAAGGTAGGAACTCCATTTATATTACAGCAATCTAATCCTATATGGATTGAGGGCAGATCTGTTAGACAGGCTATGAAAGTAGGAGGTAAATTTACATTTAAGAAATCTCCAGCAGTCAAAGATGCAGAGAAACTTAATGGCAAAAGAGATATGCGTAAGAAGTTTGTTAAGTCTAGTAGACCTACTTATAAGAGACGTATTCGTAAAGGACAAGTGGGAATGAGATTCGTTAGTTATGTTCCAGTAAGCAATCCTATAATAGATTACACTGACATTACTAATCCTATCAATCCATTCAGTGAGTATTACATACCTACTACATATAATACAGAGCAGGCATTAGTAGTACCAGAAAGAGAAGACAGTAAGTCTGATACCGTAGAAGAAACTCCAGTAGTAGCTAGTAAGCCTATAGCAGAGCCAGTAGTCAATAAGCCAGTAGCTAGTAAAGTAGTTGATAATACTGCCAACTCAACTTGGAGTAGTCCTTATAAGGATAGAAGTAAATGGGCAGCTGACCTTACCAATGCTTATAAGAGAGCAGGTATCACTAATGATAATGCAATTAGAATGCTGGTATCACAAGATGCTTTAGAAAGTGCTTGGGGACGTTCTGCACAAGGTAAATTCAATTTCGGTAATCTAACTACTGGGGCTAAATGGCAAGGTGATTATGTGACTGGTAATGACCATGATGCAGCAGGTAATCCAATTAAGCAGAAATTTAGGTCTTATAACTCTATGGATGAGTATGCAGCAGATAAGGTACAGTTCTTAAAGAGACTATATGACTTTGACGAGAACGATGATATTAATAAGTTTGTAGCTAAGCTAACTGGTTCTAATAAAGGTAAGAGAAGATATGCAGAAGCTACTAATTATGCCAATACATTGAAGAAGGTATATAATAGCTACAGAAGTGGTGGAATTATTAAGTATCAAGAACCTGCCAATGGTATTCAGAGAAGGGATGCTACATATGTATCTCCTACATATCACAATAGTCCCTATAGAGACGTAAATTATAAACCTACTTCCGAAATAGAAATAGTGTCTCCTAAATGGACTATGCAAGATGGCAGATTAATTAAAACTACTTCCCAAATAAAGAATAGAGTGATTCCTTTAGAAACAGTCAGTCCAGAATTTGATGTATTAACTGGAATAAGAGGAATGGCATCCTTATTAGGCAACAAACCTAAACCTATGGTATTCAAGTCTAATACATCTAAATTGGCAAAGGCTGAACGGATGGGAATACCTAAAGGTGAGAGAAATTCGCCAAGTCCTTATAAACAAATTGGAACAGTAGATGAAGTTTCAGAGCATTACATGAAAGCTACTGGAGATATATTTGGTCCATTTATGGATAAACAATCTGAACATGCAGTATTTAACCATGCCACAGACCCTTCTAAAATAGTAAAGGTTTATGCCGTTAATGACAAAGGGTTCGCGGATATTGCCGCAATTAAAGAGTTCCAAGCACATTATATGAAGCGAAATCAAATTCCGTTTGGAGTTAAAAATAGATTCTCTGGGTATCTTAAAGGTAAAGATGGAATATTCCCGGTATATACGCAAGATAAAGTTACTCCATTAAAAGCAATGAATAATACACAATATGAGAAAGAAATATTCCCCAAGTTAGTTGAGCAGCTTAAAGCTAAAGGTTATACCCAGACATCTCCAGACGTATTCTCAAATGGGAAGTTTAAGATTACGGATTTATATCCAGATAATATGGGATATGACAGTCAAGGCAACCTTATATTCTTTGATGCTAAAGCTTATCGTTTTGGAGGGTTGCTAGGCAGGCGGCATAGATTGTAACCATGAACTTTAAAGAGTTTCCAAACTTGATTATCTTTATATCGGTCATTGCACTGTTTACAGATTGGAGTAATATACTTAACATAGATAAGTTTACCTTCTATATCTAATGTTCCACGTTCGGCAAGTACATGTCCGCCAACAGCAGGGTTGTTATTAGTAAATGACTTCTTGCAGCAAGGACATTTAGTAATGAATCTTGTAAATATGTTAACTCTGTGACAATAATCTATCCACGACTCGTAACCATATTTACGCGCTTCATCATCAGAAGTTCCTACTGCTTGAATACAAGTTATTTCTTTAATAAAATTCATAATTATTAAACAGCTAGATTAATAACCACAAATATACTAATAATTATTAATATGACAGATAAATAACTATAAATCTAATAAATGAATTAATATGGTTAATGAATTAATAAACTACAGAGTTTCAGAAGATACGGACTATGCAGGTAATGTTGCAGTAACTACTACTGGTAGAGTTGAAAGATTAGTGCTTACTTGTTACTTACAGGGTAAGTATTGCATAGTTACAGATTATGATGGAGGGTACTCTATTGTAATAAAAGAAGGAGATACAATTAAGGTATCTCCTATACTTCCGGAGATTGTCGGAGTGTTACGAGAATTACCTTGTAAGTCTGTCGGGTAACGGAATGAGTTCTGTAATTGGCACAGAGAACTCTTTATCATCTGCCTTACTTTCTTTGTAAGTCTTGTTGCAAGTATCACATGTAGGATAAATGTAAACAGTATCATCTGAATTATCAGCCTTTACGACATGAGCACCTACCATTTCATTAATAGGTACATCTAAGTTACAACATTCACAATGCCAGAATTTATAAGCAGATATATCTTCTTTAACATGTTTCACCCAATAATCAAACCAGATTTTAGAATTATCTGTACTACCTTTGGCATGTTTGACCTTTACAGACGGGATAATTTCAGCTGTTAGCATAATCTTATAAATTTAAAAGTTGAACATACTACAAAGATATAAATAATTATTAATATCAGAATTGATAGAATGAAATTTACTACATTCCTAAAGCAAATGTTTACCTCACACTCTGGAATTAGTAGTAAGAGAGTATGTGGGGTAATAGGATGGTTTGTAGCAGTAATAGTATTGATTTATTGTACTGTTATGTGTGTACAAGCTCCATTAATGATAGATACCTTTCTATTATGTGTGATGGGATTATTAGGAATTGATAGTGTAACTGGTATATGGAAGAAAGGATTTATACATAAGGATGAAGATAAGAAAGAATAAATAAAGCCCAGCCTAGCAATTAAGCTAAGTTGGGCTTTTATTGTTATAATTATTGCTATGTTTATTGAGAATATTACATACAATTATTTACTGGCACTAGATACAAATGTGCCAGAATCATATGGGTTCCAATTACTAGCGTCTCTACGTATAGTTGTCTGTCCTAAGTTAAATTGCGGAACTTCTACTATATTGTCAAGAACTTTAAATAATTCTTCTAAGGTTAAATCTGGAAGTATTTGATGTAAGTTCTCTAATGTTCTTCTAACGTCAATCATAATAATATATTGTAGCAAACTGTACACCACCCATGCTAATATTAGGTAGTAACATCTTGTATAGTTCTGTAGATTCAAATGTATCTTTATATTCTCTAGGGACTAATAGAGTATCAACATGATGTCCTCTAGACATTCTAGCTAGATAGGAAATCTTATTATCATCGAAGTCTGTAAGTTCTAACATTATAGCATTGTGATGTCTAGGATAGTTCCCACTAAGTATTATCATAGTTATTCTTTAATTTTAACATAGAGTTGACAATGACAAGTTCCTTCTTCCATTTCCCTAAACTCTTTACACATACATACTGTATCTTCATTCCTTACTAAAGAGCAAGGACAATATCTTTTACCATACTTATCTTTATTATGCTTTAATCCTGCTAAAACAGTCTCTTTAATTTCTTTATTATCAGTTACTTTAATCATTTTTATATCGGTTTGTAATTTCAACTAATCCAACGCCTTCATGTGGATTGTGAAGTAAATCCAGAACTGCCTTATTAATTTCATTATCAAGCTCAGGACTAACTATAAATGGTTCTGGTTCTGGTTGAATTTCCTCAATAACTTGTTTAAACATTTGCTCGGTAAGTGTATTATACCAGGGCTCTTCTAATATCATTATAACCTCACTCATAAATACATTGTCATTATCATAGGTAGGTAATAGTACCAACCATCATATACATATGCATCTCTAAATAATGCCTCTTCTACCAACTCTATTTCTTGCATGTAAGTTCTCATTTAATTACATTATCGTAATGAGAATTAGCCACTATATCTTCTAGTTTAATAATAGTATCATATAATTCGTCTGGAGAGAATGAAGTTATATCCGATATTACCGATTGCATATATTCTTTAATCTCATCCAAAGTCATTACTTTAAATTCATCTTGACTTAAATGTTGATGTTTTAAGTGCTCATTTATAATATCTATTATAATTAATAGATTACTTTTATCACTTAGATATAAGTCTC
>OKSL01000789.1_pt1 | contig 14876 bp, 15 predicted proteins | sample 1606251 | NCBI WGS metagenome assembly OKSL01 (sample SAMEA3879543, study PRJEB24766) | human gut metagenome | biome: human-associated habitat; feature: feces | place: USA | collected 1985/1987 | reverse complement strand
GGAGCGCCCGGAGACCGGCAAGAGCTATTTCTACATCTTCAACTTCCTGCCCTACGCCCACGAGTTCTCCAACTGGAGCGTGGAGGGCATGGATGCCGAGTACGAGCCGGAGAACTGGGCCAAGGCCATCAACAACACCAACTTCCGCAAGTCCTTCCTCTACGGCATCAACAACTCTGTCACGCTGGCCGTCAAGGCACCCGAGGGCTACGACAACTACAAGCTGAACACCATCACGCCCCCCAGCTTCTGTGCCAACGCTGACGGCGTGGACTACCTCAAGTGCGGCGACCTGGCCAACATCACCGAGTTCTTCGACGAGGCCAAGGCCAAGGAATACCGCGACGCTGCCATCCCGGAGCTGACCGCTGCTGGTGTGACCTTCCCCATCAAGGTGCAGATGCCCTACAATCCCTCTTCCACCGACTGGGACAAGCAGTGCCAGGTGTTCAAACAGCAGCTCGAGGGTGTGCTGAACGACGGTTTCGATTTCATCGACATCGTCATCACTGCCGGCCCCTCCGACAGCTTCCTGTCTGCTGTGCGCCGCAACGGCAAGTTCGAGTTCCTGCTCTGCAACTGGGGCGCTGACTACTCCGACCCCGAGACCGAGACTGACCCGTTCTATCAGGCTAAGGATTCCCGTGGAATGCGTTATGCTTACCTGCGCACCGGCGTGGAGGACGGCTTCATCACCGGCGAGACCGCAGATGCTGTTATGGCCTACATGAACGCCATCGAGGCCGCAAAGCAGATCACCGATGACATCGATGCCCGCTACAAGGCCTTTGCCGATGCCGAGGCTCTGCTCATCACCAACGCACTGGTCATTCCGCGCGGCATGAGCGTGCCCGCCTATCTGGCAACCCGCCTGAACTACTGGGAGGGCCAGTACGCTTCCACCGGCTTCTCCAACAAACGTCTGAAGGGCATCCACGTCCTCGACCACTACATCTCCATGAGCGAGTACGAAGCCAACCGCGACGCCCGCTAAGACTTTTTGAGTCGGTCTGTTCTGCCGCCCTCCGTTTTCCCCCGGGAAAGCGGAGGGCTTTTTATTTCTGAAGGCTCTCAGATGAATTTTTAGACCAAACTTTGCCAAATCACTTTCCAAAAGTAGTTTTTTGTTGTATTCTATTCCTATCCGACATTCATTAAATAAAAGAGAGGGGTGCGCACAGATATGCTCAAATATCTGGCGAAACGCATCGGGCGCTCGATACTGACCCTGTTTATTATCGTCACGCTCGTTTTCTGCCTTTTGCGGCTGATGCCGGTGGAAGGCTATTTTGCTAACTACGAAAAAATGACCGAGGCCCAGATACAGGCCGGCTTACAGTCCATGGGCCTGCTGGACCCGCTGCCGGTGCAGATCGGCCGCTTCTGGGTCAATATGCTCCACGGCGACCTCGGCGTGAGCCACATCTATAAGGTCAACGCCTCCGTCACCAGCATCCTCGCTAAGAAGCTGCCCATCTCCATCCAGATGGGCGTGTACGCCATGCTGCTGAGCCTTGTCATCGGCATCCCCATGGGCATGTTCATGGGGCGTTTTAAATCCCGCTGGCCGGATAAGATCGGCACCGCCATCATCGTGCTCATTCAGGCTGTGCCTGCCGCCGTGTATTACCTTTATATTCAGATGTACGGCACCACCGCCCTGGGCGTGGGCCTGCTGTTTGACGCCTCCAACTGGAAATACTGGGTGCTGCCGGTCTGTTCCATGAGCCTGGGCAACATTGCGTTCTACGCCATGTGGCTGCGCCGCTACATGGTGGACGAGAGCAACAAGGATTACGTCCGGCTGGCGCTGGCCAAGGGCGTGAGCGAAAGCAACATCGCCCTGCGCCACATCTTCCGCAACGCCATGGTGCCGCTGGTGCAGTATATTCCCTCTGCCTTCCTGAACACTGTGGTCGGCTCCATCTACATCGAGAGCCTGTACAGCATTCCCGGCATGGGCGGCCTGCTGGTCACCTGTGTGCAGCGCCATGACAACACCCTGGTGCAGGGCATCGTGCTGCTGTACGCCTGCGTGGGCATCATCGGCCTGATTCTGGGCGACCTGCTCATGGTGCTCATTGACCCCCGCATCAGCTTTGGCAAGAAAGAAGGTGGCCGATAATGCTTTTCCGTATGAAAGATGAAAAAGCACACCAGCTCGAGGCAGAGCTGGATAAGTTACAGGCGGACGGCCCCGCCGCATGGGCAGAGCTGCCCGAAGAAGAGCTGTTCACCCCCGCCGGGTTCAGCGAGGAGCGTGCCGAGGCCACCTCCTACTCCAATTACAGCTATTGGGGCAGCACCTTCCGTGCTTTCTTCAAGAACAAGGCAGCCGTGACCCTGCTCATCGCGCTGGTGGCCGTGGTGGCCTTTGCTTTTCTCCAGCCTTATCTGCCGGGGCAGGCAGACCCCAACCTCTGCGCCGTGGACCCCGCCACCGGCATCCAATACCGCAACATCGCTCCCGGGCAGGACGGCTTTATCTGGGGTTCCAACGCCATCGGCCAGGACCTGTGGGCCCGCATCTGGGCCGGTGCACGCACCAGTCTGACCATCGCCTTCTTCGTGGCCCTCATCGAGGCCGTGGTGGGCATCACGGTGGGCGTGCTCTGGGGCTATGTCCGCCAGCTGGACTTCTTCTTCACCGAGCTGTACAACATCTGTGATAACATCCCCTCCACCATCATCCTGATCCTGATCTCCTATGTCGCGTCCCCCAGCATCCAGACCCTGATCCTGGGCATGTCCATCACGGGCTGGATCGAGATGGCGCGCTTTATCCGCAACCAGATCCTCATCATCCGCGACCGGGATTACAATGTGGCCTCCCGCTGCATCGGCACCCCCACCAGCCGGATCGTGCTGCGCAACCTGCTGCCCTATCTGGTATCGGTCATCATGCTGCGCATGGCCCTGACCATCCCCGCCGCCATCGGCAGTGAGGTCTTCATCACCTACATCGGCCTCGGCCTCTCTGTCGAGGTGCCTTCTCTGGGCAACCTCATCAACGATGGCCGCAAGGTCATGATGCAGGCTGGCCTGCGCTATCAGCTGCTCTACCCCACCATCATCCTCAGCTTCGTCACCATCGCGTTCTACCTCATCGGCAACGCCTTCTCTGACGCAGCCGACCCCAAGAACCATCTGCAGTAAGGAGGAACAGGCATGAAAAAGAATGAACTGATCCTCTCTGTGCGGGATCTCAACATCAAATTCAATCTGCGTGGAAAGATCCTCCACGCCATCCGGGGCATCGACCTCGATGTCTACCACGGCGAAGTCCTCGCCATCGTGGGCGAATCCGGCTCGGGCAAGAGCGTGTTCACCAAGTCCTTCATGGGCCTGCTGGACTCCAACGGCTCTATCACTTCCGGCACCATCGACTACTTCGGTGCCGACGACCACCAGCCCATCCGGCTCTCCGAGTTGAAAAAGGAGAAGGACTGGCTGAAAGTCCGCGGCCACGAGATCGCCATGATCATGCAGGACCCCATGACCAGCCTGAACCCCCTGAAGACCATCGGCGACCAGATCATGGAGGCCGTGGAGCTGCATCAGGGCCTCAAGGGCAAGGCCGCCAAAGAGAAGACGTTGGAATACCTGCGGGATGTGGGCATCTCGGAGCCGGAAAAGCGCTTTAAGCAGTACCCGCACGAGTTCTCCGGCGGTCAGCGTCAGCGTATCGGCATAGCCAGAAGCCTTATAATGGAGCCGGAATTCATAATTGCGGACGAACCTATAAGCGCGCTGGACGTATCCATCCGTGCGCAGGTGCTGAACCTGATGAGCAAGCTGCAGAAGGAGCGCGGGCTGACCTATCTGTTCATAGCGCACGATTTGAGCGTTATGCGCTTTATCTGCGACAGGATAGCCGTTATACACAAGGGCGTTATAGTGGAGCTTTCCGAAACCGAAAAGCTGTTCGCACACCCGCTGCATCCTTATACGCGCGCGCTGCTTTCCGCCATACCTATGCCGGATCCCGAAAGCGAACGCGAAAAGGTGCTGGAAGTATACGATCCTTCCTGCCATCATTATGAAACCGATAAGCCCGTTTGGACGGAGATTGAGACGGGTCACTTCATAATGGCTAACCAGGAAGAATTGGCAGAATACCGCAAGCAGCTCGAAAACAACTGATATTCGGCCGAAAAGGCATGAGCTTATCCGCCTGAGGAGCCACTCTTTGGGCGGATAATTTATGTTCGGAAGGAAAATTAGCGTATTTGGGTTGACTTTGGGCGGATGTTCACTTATAATATTTTTTGTTTGCGGATATAGCCCATGTTTTTGATATGGAATACCGCTATGTTGCATCAGAGGGGAGGGATAAAGAAATGGAAATTCGTGTAGGCGAAAACGAGTCCCTGGAGAGTGCCCTGAAACGGTTCAAACGTAAGTGCGCGCGCTCTGGCGTCCTCGCTGAGGTCCGTAGGCGTGAGCATTATGAGAAGCCCAGCGTAAAGCGCAAGAAGAAAGCCGAAGCTGCCCGTAAGCGCAAGTATTAATTTGCCTTTAGCGGTAAGCTTTTGGGTATAGCTTAAAAGAAACAAATGAGCCGGATGAGGATTGTTCCTTGTCCGGCTCTTTTTTTGTTGCATTGCATTGGTGCAATTCCTTCATCATTTTCGCATTCTTGTTGCTATAATGGTCGATTTCTGATAAAATATGAAAGAATTGAATTGAAATGAAAGCGAAAAGGACGAGACCATGAGGATTCTTTTAACAAACGACGATGGGGTCTACGCTGCGGGCATACGCGCGCTGGCCGTTGCCCTGCATGGAAAACACGAAGTTACCATTGCCGCGCCCAGCGTGCAGCGCAGCGGCGCAAGCCATTCCTTCACGTGCAGCGAATTTGGGCTGAGTGCGGAACGCGTAACGCTTGAAGGGCTTGAGGATGTTACGGCGTATGCAATAAGCGGCACGCCTTCGGACTGCGCAAAGCTTGGCATGCAGCTTATGGGTGAATGGCCGGATCTTGTAGTGTCCGGCATAAACCACGGCAGTAACCTTGGCACGGATACGCTGTATTCCGGCACCGTAGGCGCGGCCATGGAGGCGGCTATATACGGCGTAAAGGCCATTGCCGTATCCAACTATGCATTTGAACCGGAAAATTTTGATATGTGTATATACGGCCTTGAAAAGGCCATGCAGCTGATGGAAGAACATAATGAACTTATGCTGCTGAATGTAAACGCTCCGGACGGCGCGCGGGAGGATTGCAAGGGCGTGAAGCTGACCCCGCTCGGCTTCCATAAGTATCCCACCGAATATGATTTGATGCCGAATGAAAACGGAGAGGAAATGTTCTATTCGCGCCGCGGCATAGTGTACATGAGTCGGGAAAACGACGACGTGGATGACAGATGGCTGCAAAAGGGCTATGTTTCAATAACCCCGCTGCAAATGAGCTTTACGGACGAAAATATGCTTGCATTATTAAAGAAAGGCTGGCGCGAATAAATGCGTAAGGATGCGGAAAAGACCGAAGGCAGCGACCTGCTTGTAAGGCTGAACAAAAACTATAAAACGCTGAGCAAGGGGCAGAAGCAGCTTGCGGCATACATAACGGAAAACTACGACCGCGCGGCGTTCATAACCGCATCTAAGATGGGGCGCATAGTTGGCGTGAGCGAATCCACGGTTGTGCGCTTTGCGTATGCGCTGGGGTATGACGGATATCCGGAACTGCAAAAATCATTGCAGGAGCTGATAAGAAACAAGCTTACCAGCGTGCAGCGCATTCAGCTGACCGGCGACCTTCAGCCCAACGATGTGCTAAGATCCGTGCTGAAGTCAGATGTGTCCAATATCCGCGCAACGATAGATTCAATAGACAATGCCTCCTTCAATGCCGCAATAAACGCGCTGCTCGAAGCTAAAAAGGTATACATAGTCGGTCTTATGAGCGCGGCGCCGCTTGCGCAGTTTTTGGCGTATTATCTTGGCTTTGTTATGGATAACGTGGTGATGGTGTCCGGCGCGATGGGCAATATATATGAGGATCTGTTCCGCATAAGCGGCGAGGACGTATGCATAGGCATAAGCTTCCCGCGCTATTCAAACCGCACCATTGACGCGCTGGATTTTGCCCGCGGGAAGGACGCGACCATAATCGCAATAACCGACAGCGTATCTTCCCCCATAGCCGAAAAGGCGGAGCATGCGCTGATCGCCCGCAGCGATATGGCGGGCTTTGCGGATTCGCTCGTTGCCCCGCTCAGCCTTATAAATGCGATAATTGTGGCGTGCAGCCTAAGACGCAGGGAGCAGGTATCCAATACCCTAAGCCAGCTTGAAGGCATATGGGGCAGCCACGGCGTTTATGTTACCAAGGAGAGCGGCAGGGAATGAGAATAATATTGGTACGCCATGGGCAAACGAAATGGAACAGCGAAGGCCGCGTGCAGGGCAGAACGGATATTCCGCTGAACGCGCGGGGAATGGCGCAGGCGGAGGCCGTGGGCGAATGGCTGAGCGGCAGGAAAATAGACGCGGTGTATGCATCCCCGCTTATGCGCGCGCACGATACCGCGAAGGCCATTGCGGACAGGCAAGGCGTTTGCGTAAAGCTGCTTGGTGAAATGATAGAAATTGACTTTGGCCTTTGGGAGGGCAAAACCTCGCGCGAGCTTTCAAAGGAGTTTCCGGAATTTTGGGTGGACTGGTCATGGCACTTGGACGAAGAGAAAAGCGCCGTGATGCGGGCCGAATCTGCATATTCTATACTTGCCCGGGCAAAGCGCGCCGTGAGCGCCGTTATGGAGGAAAATGCGGCGGACGCAACGGTTGCGATAGTAAGCCATACTATGCCCATAAAGCTGCTGATGGCGGATGCGGTTGGCATTCCGCTTGAGAATATGCGGCAGGTGAAGGTGGATAACTGCGGCGTATGCGAAATTGAACTGCATAAGGGCGAACAAAGCAAGCTTATAACCTGGAACGAGAGAGGCTTTTTGATGAGAAAGGGGCTTATATGAGCCGCGTAGCAATAATAGGCGGCGGTCCCGCGGGCATGATGTGCGCAAGCGAAGCCGCGCATAACGGCCACAGTGTGACGCTGTATGAGCGCAACGAAAAGCTGGGCAAAAAGCTTTTCATAACGGGCAAGGGCCGCTGCAATTTGACAAATTCCGCCGATATAAAGGATTTTTTTGAAAACATACCGCGCAATTCGCGCTTCCTTTACAGCGCGCTTTACGGCTTCACAAACGATGAACTTGTTGCCGCGATAAACGCGGAAGGTGTGCCGACGAAGGTGGAACGCGGCGGCAGGATATTCCCGCAGTCCGATAAATCAAGCGACATACTACGCGCGATGGCAAACCGCGTGAAAAAAGCAGGCGTAGACATTCGGCTGAACAGCCGCGTGAAGGCGATAACAAAGGATGAAGCCGGTTTTATTATAGACCTTGGCGGGAAAAAGGAGCGTTACGACGCGGTGGTGCTCGCAACGGGCGGCGCAAGCTACACGTCCACCGGCTCCACGGGAGACGGCTATGCATTCGCCAAGGCCTTCGGCCACAGCGTAACGCCGATATTGCCCAGCCTCATCTCGCTTGAAACGGAGGAGGAATGGTCCAAGGAGCTGATGGGCCTTTCGCTCAAAAACGTTACGCTCAATGCATATAACAAAAAGAAAAAGCTTGTTTACAGCGAGCTTGGCGAAATGCTGTTCACTCACTTTGGAGTGTCCGGCCCGCTGGTGCTGAGCGCATCCAGCCGCATTGCGGATGATCCCGCAGGCGTGCGGCTGACGATAGACCTAAAGCCCGGGCTTGATATAGATGAGCTTGGCCGCCGCCTTGTGCGTGATTTTCAGCAGAACAGCCGCAAAAGCTTCCAGAATGCGCTGGACGGGCTTTTTCCGCGCAGGATGATACCGGTCATGGTACAGCTTTCGGGCATAGCTGCGGATACGGAAACCAACTCCGTAACGCGGGAGCAGCGGCATGCGTTTGCCGCGCTTATAAAATGCGTACCGATAACGGTTAAGGCCGCCATGCCGATAGATCAGGCAATAATTACGCGCGGCGGCATAAACGTGAAGGAAATAGACCCATCCACAATGGAATCAAAGCTTGTGAGCGGGCTGTACTTTGCAGGCGAAGTTATAGACGTGGACGCATATACGGGCGGATTCAATATTCAAATAGCCTGCTCAACGGGCGTGCTTGCGGGAAGGAGCATAATATGACGCATATAAACGTGGCCATAGACGGGCCGGCCGGCGCGGGCAAAAGCACCGTTGCCAAGGCCGCGGCAAAGGAGCTGGGGATACTTTACCTTGATACGGGCGCAATGTACCGCGCGGTGGCGCTGAAGGCGATAAGGCTGGGAATTAACCCAAACGACGCTGAGCGCGTGCGGCCCATGCTGAAGGATACGCACATAAGCGTTGAAAACGATGGCGGCGCGCAGAGGACGCTGCTTGACGGGGAGGACGTGTCCGGCCTTATAAGGACGCAGCAGGTGTCCAAAGGTGCATCCGACATAGGCGTTATACTTGAAGTGAGGCAGATGCTGGTGCGAGAGCAGCAGAGGATAGCCCAAAATACCGATCTTGTTATGGAAGGGCGGGACATAGGCTCGTGCGTTATACCCGCTTCGCCGTGCAAATTTTATATTACCGCATCCAGCGATGAGCGCGCCGCAAGAAGGCTTAAGGAGCTTGAGGCAAGCGGCAGGGACGAAGGCAAAACGCTTGAGCAGCTTAAAGCGGAGATAGAAGCGCGGGACTATACGGACAGCCATCGTGAGTTCGCTCCGCTTACAAGGGTGAGCGATGCAATACTTGTGGATACGACCGATATGACAATAGAGCAGGCGGTCAAGACCGTGACGGACCGGGTAAAGGCCGTGTATTATAATGAAGCGGGAGGAAAAGACTGATGCTGTATATGCTGCTGAAAATTCTGCTGGGGCCGCTGCTGCTTTTGATACTGCGCCCCATAGTTTACGGCAAGCAGAATTTGCGCGTTAAGGGCAAGGCTATATTCATCTGCAACCACCGCTCCATGTGGGACCCGGTTATAATTGCCATATGCACGCCCAGAATGGTGCATTTCATGGCAAAGAAGGAAATATTTGAATCAAAGATAGGCAACATATTCTTCCGCTCGCTGGGGGCATTCCCTGTGAACAGGAAAAACGTTGACCTTATGTCGCTAAAAAATGCGCTGAAGGTGCTTAATGATGGCAAGATATTCGGCCTTTTCCCCGAAGGCAAGCGCGAAGTGAGCGATTCGCTGGACGAATTTGAAAAAGGCACGGCGTTCTTTGCAATACGCTCGGGCGCGCCGGTAATACCCATATATATTCACCCCGATTCGCAGCGCAGGCTGAGGCCGGTTATAATGGTCGGCAAGGCCATAGATGTGAGCGAAATTGCGGCCAACGCGCAGAAGAGCACGCTTATAGACGTTGTTACGGACGAATTGGCGGATGCCGTGGCGGCGCTCGGTACGGAGCTGGAGGAGATATATTGCAACTGATACAGGCGCAAAGCATAGGCTTCTGCTTCGGCGTAAGGCGCGCGATAGACATGGCGGAGGGCATATTGAAGGAGCGGGGCTCGCTGTATATACTCGGCGAACTGATACATAATGCATCTGTCATACAGCGGCTTGAAGCGCTGGGCGCGGTAACCGTGAACAGCATAGAAGAAGTTCCTACGGGCGAAACGGTGCTTATCCGTTCTCACGGGGTGCCGCCGAAGGTGATAAAGGATTGCGCAGCGCGCTCGCTCAACGTGAAGAATGCCACATGCCCGTTTGTTGAAAAGATACATTCGATAGTGAGCGAACAGCATTCAGCAGGCAGAACAATACTTATATACGGCAAAGACGACCACCCCGAATGCATAGGCATAAACGGCTGCTGCGAGGACCGCGGCATATTCGTGCATACAGCGGAGGATATAGCCGTGCTTGACGCTGAACTTAAAGTATGCCTTGTTTCGCAGACCACGGCGGCGCGGCAAAAAGAGGCGGAGGAGCTGAGCAAAAAATGTTCACAAATGCTCGTCATAGGCGACAAAACCAGCTCCAATACGGCCAAACTTGCCTCCGTTTGCAAAAAATACTGTAAACATGTACATTATGTATCAAAAGAAAGCGAACTTTCTCTTGAAAAAATCGCTCATAATGATATAATAGGAATTGTGTCAGGCGCTTCTGCGCCGGACTGGAAAATTAGGGAGGTTATTACCAGGATGAGCGAAATGGAAAAGACGATGGCTGGAAACCCCGTAGAAAACGATGGAGTCGAAACGGGAGCTGCCGCTGCCGTTGAAGAGCCCATTGTAGCGGAGTGTGACTGCAAGAACGAGGCAGAGTGCGCCTGCGCGTGCAATGCCGAACAGACCGAAGAACCCAAAGCGGAAGAACCCGCCGAGGATAAGGGCGATGGCGACACCGATTTCGCCGCGGCCTTTGAAAAGACCCTCGTGCGTATCCGCAACGGCCAGATTTTGACCGGTTCCGTCGTGCAGATAGTGGACGGCGAGGTTTGTGTGAACATTGGCTACAAATCCGATGGGTTCATTCCCCGCAACGAGTTCTCCTCTGATGCGGACGTGAATCCTGCCGATGTAGTCAAGATTGGTGATCCTATCGAGGTAGAGGTCATAAAGGTCAACGACGGCGAAGGCAACGTACTGCTTTCTCACAAGAACGTAGAGAGCAAGAAGATGTGGGATACTCTTACCCAGGACGAGCACATTTCCGAAAAGGTGTTCGAAGGCGTAGGTAAGGAAGTTGTTAAGGGCGGCCTCATCGCCACCATCGAAGGTGTGCGCGCGTTCGTTCCCGCTTCTCAGCTTTCCACCAAGTACGTTGAGAAGATAGAGGACATGGTCGGCAAGCCCATAACCCTTAAGGTTATCGAGGTAGACAAGAGCCGTAAGCGCATCGTAGCGTCCCACAAGGCCGTTATGATGGAAGAAGCCGAGCAGGCCCGCAAGCAGCGCTGGGCGGAGCTGGAAGTTGGCTCCAAGGTAAAGGGCGTTGTACGCAGACTGACCGATTTCGGCGCGTTTGTTGACATTGGCGGCGGTATTGACGGACTTATCCACATTACCGACGTTTCCTGGAGCCGCGTGAAGAAGCCCAGCGAGGTTCTCAGCGTTGGTCAGGAAGTTGAAGTTCTTATCAGGGATGTTGACGTTGAAAAGCAGCGCGTATCTCTGGGCTATAAGCAGCTTCAGCCCAAGCCCTGGGTTACCGCGGATCAGCGTTATCCCGTTGGCTCTATAGTGGAAGGCAAAGTCGTTCGCATAGTGCCCTTCGGCGCGTTCGTAGCGCTTGAGCCCACTATCGATGGACTTATCCACATTTCTCAGCTTGGCGTAAAGCGCGTTGCCAACGTTGAGGACGAACTGCACGTGGGCGATGTTGTCCGCTGCAAGGTTCTGGATGTTAATACCGAAGCTAAGCGCATAAGCCTGAGCCGCCGCGAGGCCCTCATTGAGGAGAACCCCGAGATAGCTGAGGAGATAGCCAAGGAAAAGGCCGAGCGTGAGCGCGTGGCCGCCGAGCGTGCCCAGCAGCGCGCGCAGCAGGATGCGCAGCGCCAGCAGGAGCGCGAGAATCGCCGCAATAGCAGCGAGCGCCGTCAGCAGCAGGGCGACAGGCCTGAGCGCAGCGAGCGCCGTGAGCGTCCCCGTCGCGACGAGGATGCATACGATCTGCCCCCCGTGGAGCAGTCCACTACTTCCCTTGCCGGTCTCTTTGCCGCAGCCATGGCCAACGCCGAGAAGAAGGACGAGGAGTAAGCCATTAAAAACTAAGCATTTTTATCGGGCAGCCGCAAGGCTGCCTGATTTTTATGTTTGCAAAACGGTGCAAAAAAGCCCTTCGCAATTCGAATGTGAATGCGAAGGGCATATTTTATTTTACCACCATGCAGCTTTCTATTCCGTAATACTCAAGGCAGGCTATTGCCGCGGAATTTATTCGCTCACCCATTATAACGATCGGTATCGCTGGTGGGCAGCCTATTGCGGATGCTGCCGATATGCGCCCTAAACAGCGCGGCAGCGGCACTTTCTCCGCAGCGGCAAGCAAAGCTTCGCGCGGGGATATCGCCCGCTCTGGGCGAGGCATACGCGGCGGAGCGGAGACTATAGGTGCGCGGCGCGGTAAAGAGCAGAGAGTATCGCACAGCGCGTCAAGCTCGCGTTCGCTGTGCCGTGGCGAAAGCATAAGCACAATGTAGTCCGGATCATAAAACTCCGGATATATATTCGCCGCTTCAAGCGTCGCGGCTATATCCTGCCCGCTGTATCCGAACGATTTGGGCTTTAGCGTAAGTTTCAGCGCTTCACTTCCGGCAAGTTCAAAACCGTGCGCGGCAAGCTTGGCCTTCAGCGAATCTGCTTCCGGCAGAAACGTGCGCAGTTCATTGCGGAAGGCTTCCGTTGTGCCGTTGGCGGCGTCGAGCGATTGCAGTATAAGATAAGATGGGCTGCTTGTACCGAAAACGGAAAAGCTTGCCTTTGCGCGCTCCGCAAGCACGGCAGGGGCGGAAACGGAAATGTGCAGATACGCTCCGCCTGTTATGACGCCGAGCGTTTTATGCGCGGAGTCGCAGCATATGTCCGCGCCAAGGTCCATAGGGTGCGCCGGTGTGGGCATGAATTTAAGATATGCCCCGTGCGCGTTGTCTACTGAGAGCAGCGCGCCGCTTTCGTGGCAGGCGCGGGCTATGGCGGCTATGTCCTGCATGTTGCCAAGGTAATCGGGACTTGTTATATACACGGCTGTGATGCGCCCGTGCTGCCCCGCAAGCCTTTCGGATATTTGCTGCGCGGTTATGTTGCAGGCAATGTAGCTCTGCTCATCGTCAGGATATATCCATTCTATGCCTATATCAAGTAGCGCGCATGCGTTTACGAATGCCTTGTGCGCGTTGCGTCCGGCCAATACAACGGGCTTTTTGCCGCATTGCGCCGCGTATAGGCTGATAAGGTGCAGCATCACCTGTATGCAAAGCGTTGACCCGCCGCAGGAATAAAACGTGCGTGCGCCGAAAAGACGGCTTGCTTCGGCCTCGCTTTGGGCAATTATGCCGTCTGGGGCCATCAGATCATCCGCGCCGTCTATCTCCGTAAGGTCATATGGCTCAAAGCCCAGCATGGCTTTGCCCTTATGCCCGGGCATGTGCATGCGCACAGGGGAGGACGCAATGTATTTATTTACAAAGTCGCATATGGGCGTGCTCATTCTTCGCTACCGAGCTCGCGTGCGGCGGCAACCATAATGGCGCACTCCATGCGCTTTTTGAAAAGCTCGCAGCCTTCCTTATATACTCCGCGTACCGAACCCGTGGCGTGGTAGGCATTGGCGGCGCATCCGCCGGAGCAATACAGACGTGCCCAGCAATCGCGGCATTCTTCGCGGGCATATACGTTGCAGGACGCAAATTCATTCTGTATTGCGGTGTTGCTTACGCCGTGCCAAATGTCGCCCAGTCTGAACTTTTCATCGCCCACGAACTGGTGGCAGGGGTAAAGATCGCCCCACGGCGTAACGGCCATGTATTCCGTTCCGGAGCCGCAGCCGGATATGCGCTTGTATATGCACGGCCCGCCTTTAAGGTCTATCATGTAATGATAGAATGTGAAGGGCTTGCCCTCGGCATCGCGCTTGAGTATAAGCTCTGCCAGCTTTTCGTATTGCTCCATAACTATGCGCCTGTCCGCCTCGGTAAGGGCAGAGGGGTCGTTGGGCGCGGTAACAACGGGCTCCATGCTCAGTTCCGTAAAGCCGAGATCGAGCATGGTGCGTATATCTTCAAGAAAATCGGGGTTGGCGTGGGTAAACGTGCCGCGCATGTAATAGCCTTTTTTGCCGCGTACATTTACAAGCCGTTGGAATTTGGGTACTATCTTTTCCCAGCTGCCGTTGCCGGCATAGTCCACGCGGAAGCGGTCGTGTATTTCCTTGCGCCCATCAAGGCTCAATACAACGTTGCTCATTTCCTTATTGGCAAAATCTATAACATCGTTGTCAATAAGCACGCCGTTCGTGGTAAGCGTGAAGCGGAAGTTTTTGTTTTTTTCCTTTTCTATGCTGCGCGCATAGGCCACAAGCTGCTTCACAACATCAAAATTCATCAGCGGCTCGCCGCCGAAGATTGTGCCGCGTGCCGGAGTTTTCAACAAGAAAGTCAAGCGCGCGCTTGCCGACCTCGTAGCTCATTATGGCCCGTTCGCCATGATATTTACCCTGACTTGCAAAGCAATAGGAGCAGTTAAGGTTGCATGTATGCGCAACGTGCAGGCACAGTGCCTTTATAACGCCAGCCGTTTTGGCCTTCAGCGCACCAGCCATCGGCTCGAAAGTATCGGGCGCAAAAAGCTCGCCCGCGGCCTTCAGCTCGGCTATCTGGTCATAGCACTCGGCAATGTCCTCGGCGGTTTCGTTGGGATATTTTTCGGCTATGGCGGATATAACGTCCGCCCTGTCCGCCGATTCAAACGCGGCAATCATGTCGTACGCCACGTCATCCACGGCGTGCACCGCGCCGGAGCATACATCAAGCACTATATTGTAACCGCCAAGCTTATATTGATGGATCATATTCTCTCCTTCGTGCTAAAAATGCCGCCCGTAATTGGGCGGCATAGTTAGTTTCCTATACCCGGAATTATTTGGTTTCCTTATTCTCGCAGGCCTGGTTGGCAATACCGCAGCTGGTCTTGCAAGCGGACTGGCAAGAAGTCTGACATTCGCCGCAGCCGCCATTCTTGGCGCTTTCGCAAAGATTACGGGTCTTTATGGTTGTGATATGCTTCATATGTACCTCCGCGCATAATTATCTGAATAATATTATACAGCGCGCGGGAGGGTATGTCAATTAAAGCT
>OKSL01000776.1_pt1 | contig 15087 bp, 9 predicted proteins | sample 1606251 | NCBI WGS metagenome assembly OKSL01 (sample SAMEA3879543, study PRJEB24766) | human gut metagenome | biome: human-associated habitat; feature: feces | place: USA | collected 1985/1987 | reverse complement strand
TACACTGCCATAAGAGAACAGGACATGGAAGTGAGACCTTTGTGCAGGGAATACAGAATTCATGCAATCCGGTCTTTATTGATTTAGGCCTTAGAATAGGCAGTGAGAGGTATTATGCTGATTTCATGAGGTTTGGTCTGCTTGATAAGACAGGTATTGATTTGCCGGGAGAGGCCGCCACCATAATGCATCAGCCGGATAAGATAGGCCAGGTGGAGCTTGCAACAATTTCATTTGGACAGTCATTCCAGCTCACACCCATCGAGCTTATGACAACAGTATCATCGCTTATAAATGGTGGTAACAGAATATCGAAGGAACTGGGCTATCTTCACGCTGTCAGTAATACCCAAACGTATCAATGCAAAGATGCGCAACTCTGTATTCATCCGTTCGCCGGCTTTCAAGGATATTTGCTCATCATCGGCAAGCAGGGCATTGAAGTCTTCTACAAAAGTAGGAAACAGCTGCAGGAAGGTATTATCAAAGTTGGTATAGAATTCCTTTAATTCCCCCTCTATGAATTTAGAAGACTTGATGTTCTTGTAGAGTTCCTCCACATTTCCGGTAGCGGCAATCTTTCCCAGCGACCGGCGGTAATTGTCCATCTTTTCCAAATAGACCGAGCACTGGTCCATATAACGGCCGATATACTCCTCCTTCAGATAGGAGTTTTCGGCAATGCTGTGGTTGGCCTCCTTGAGTTGTGCATTGGAAAGGTGAAGCTCATCATTCAGCTCCTTCAACCGTTTGTTGGCGTCAATCACTTCCCTGCGGGCGGCAGCCACTTTCTTCATCTGCTTGTAAACGAAGAATATAGCCACCAGCAGAAAGACGGAAAGCAGACTGATACAAATCAAAGATATCTTCATTTCCTGTTGCTGCCGCTTGGTTTTCAGTTGGTAAGCCTGATCGATGATGGGGAAGACTTGTGAGATTTCCAGGGTACGAAGGCGGGCATTGCAGAGCGTAGCATCTTCGAGCGAGCATTTCAGATAGTTGTATGCACGATCAATGTCTCCGTCTTCATATACAAGAGAGGCGAGTTTCCGTAAGGAAACATATTCTTTGACTGCCGATTTTAAATCAGCGATGGCCGAGAGAGCCAGAAAGTGTTTCTGCCCTTTCTTGTCTCCTTTGAGGCGATAGGCTTCTGACAAGGTATAAGTAATCATCGCCTTGGAATGATCGTCCAAAGAGGGTTTCCGGTAGAAGTCGGTCAGCATGGTTATTGCCTGGTCATATTGGGCGTGTACGGTGCATTTGTCGGCCATCACCAGCACATGGCCCAATGAGTCGGAGGCATTAGTCTGTAAAAGGGAATCCCGATACAGGTCCGTCATCCGGTAATACTCTTTCTTCTCTTTCTCAGTAACGGCATAATCTCCCATCAACCCGTAAATAGTACGATACAAGTGGTAATAATAGGGATAGAGATAATCAGACAGGGTTTTCTTGTCTATCTGTCCCAACTGCTCCAAAGCTTCCTTGTACATTCCGGTGGTTCCCATCACCTCTGCCATATTCATGGCGGCATCATCCAGATAATCCTGTTTGTTCAAATGAGAAGCCAGTTCCTGCTTCCGCTGTGCATATACATACGAAGAGTCCAGATTATAAGCCCGATATTCGTCGAAAAGCCTGCCGCAAAATCCATAACGCTGCTCATCGGAGGTAGCCTCGGACAGCAACTTCTTCAAATCGGAGATACGTGCTTCTTTTTCTGCACCGTAAGTCTGACGGTTCCTGATAATTCCGTCAATCTCACGAAGCAGCATATCTGTACTCTTATCATCATTTCTTGCGCAAAGCAAACAGGGAAGAACAATTGTCACGAAAATCAAAATAATCTTTCTCATAGCGCCATATGTATTATATCTGCAAAGATAAAAGTCTTTCAGAAACCGACAGCCTTCTTTGAGAAATTATTGCAAGTCTTGGGAATAAAAACGTGTCCGATCAGTAAGCCCTCAAACCGAAATCAAAGCTCATCTTTTTAGTTTCCCGTACTTCGATTTTCAACTCATTCTTTCCTTTTCGCAAATATCGGCAATAATTACTGATATTGTACTGATTATATTGCCTGGTTTGTTTCACCTCCTGCGAAAAGACCTCCACTCCATTCAACCATACCTTCACATCTCCGGTAGCACGCACCCACAAAGACAAATGGCTGAATTCATCATTGACATCAAATGAAGTTTCCGACACAATTTCCGAACGGGGAGGGCAATCGAAAGGCAAAGAGGTCATTTTCGACTCCTGCCCGTTAAGGCTGACTGCACGGCTGACCGCACTCCCATTCTGAGCGTCGGGCACCAAAGTAATGACTTTCGCCGGATTGACATGATATAAACGATCGTGCATGATATGCAACAAGCCTTCCGGAATTTTAATAACTTTCCGGTCATAAGTAATCAGACCATTTACTTCACCTTCGACATCAGTGGTTTGTGTATAAATCGCCGCACTCAGCCCCTGTGCTATCAATGTCTCCAAATCATAGACCAGACGACCATAGTTATCCATCAGCGCCATTGCTCCATCAATATTTTTATATCCCCAGTTCCGCATACCGGGATTCCACAGATGTTCTTTGATGGCCCATCCATACCCTCCGAATTCTCCTAAGACAGAAATCCGATTGCCATTACAAGCGGGCAAAATCATGGAAGCAGACGGATAATTGTGTACATCATACATATGGCCTACTCCTCTGTCTGTCCAGCCGGTTACTCCGTCAATGATACGGCTTTTATCGTATTCCATTACCTTTTCCACTATTTCTACCGTATTATGCTGTCCCCATCCTTCATTGAAGATTACCCACGTTGTGATACAGGAATAAAAACGCAGACGGTCAATCATCTCGAACATCTCCTGTTGCCATTGGTTAGTATGTGATGCGGGTGCATTCCAGTCCGTTTGCGCATTGGGCTTAATATGTTCTTCGTCTTTTCTTTCGGTAGAGAAGCCGGATACCATATCCTGCCACATCATCAAACCCAACGAATCGGCATAATAATAATATTGCTCCGGTTCTACTTTAATGTGTTTGCGTATGGTATTAAATCCCATATTTTTGAGCTGAACCATATCCCAAAGCATTGCTTCTTCGGAAGGAGGTGTCAGCAAACCATCCGGCCACCAGCCTTGATCCAGTGTTCCATACTGGAATATTGGATCACCATTCAGACAAATACGCTGGTAACCACATTCATCTTTGCGGATACTGACCTCACGCATCGCAAAATAGCTTTTTACCTGATCTATTACTTGTCCTTGACTTAACAACTCAATATTCAGATGGTAAAGTTTCGGAGAAGACGGACTCCAAAGAACAGCCTCCGGAACTTCCATTTCTATCTTTGAGGCTAATTTTTGCTCTGTCGTACCCACTACCTTACCTTCGTCCAGTAATTCCACTTTTACTTTTTCTCCTCCTTTGGCTTTAGCTACACTGATGTCCAGACTAACCGTCTTTTTATGAATATCAGCTGTAGGAAGAACCTGAAGAATATGGGTTGAATTTACAGCCTCCAACCACACAGTCTGCCAAATACCGGATACCGGAGAATACCAGATACCTTTCGGCTCCAACTGTTGCTTGCCACGGGAAATTGACTCCGTATCCGTAGGGTCGATAACAGCAACCTCAACAAGTTGCGAACCACCTTTTCTCAGCAATTTGGTTACATCGAAAGAGAAAGGATTATTCCCCCCTTTATGAATGCCCGCCAATTTGTTGTTTACCCATACCTGACATTCATAATCTACAGCTCCGAAATGCAAAATCACTGTTTTTCCTTTCCATGCGTCATCAAGGGTAAAGTTACGCTGATACCACAATTTCTCGGTAGGCAGAAAAGAACGCTGCACCCCCGAAAGGGAAGATTCGATAGCAAACGGAACGAGAATCTGTCCCTCGAACTTCACTTCTTTTTTAGGTGTATCCTGAGTAGTAACCGCATACTGCCATAACCCGTTCAGATTCATCCATTGCGAACGTTGTAACTGAGGACGCGGATAACTCTGCCATACATTTTCCGACGTAACTTTATCAGCCCAAACTGTTTTCATTCTATTTTCTTTCGGGCTTGCTGCGCAAGCGAACGTATGTGCCATAGCACTTACAAATACTGCAATTAGTAGTTTCTTGTTCATAAGTTCCTATCTTTTCTTTCCTACTGTGTTTTCCTACTTATCTCTATATTCTTTAAAGTCCTTCCGGCGTCCTTTATTATAAGTATTCCAAACCTTCGGGAAATAAAGCACATCACTATGGTCTGCCCACTCAAAATAAGCGTCTTCCAGTTCCTTTGCCATTTCAGGGTATTCCTTTATCAGATTATGTTGTTCTGTGCGGTCTTCTTTGATATTATAGAGTTCCCATTCATCACCTCTAAAATTCGCAGAGACCAGTTTCCAGTCACCTTTGCGTACCATACGATTACCTTCATGTTCCGCATAGATATAACGGTCCGGCATTTCTTCACCGCGTACAATAGGAAGGATTGACTTGCCCGGTGTAGGTACAATCTTTCTTCCTTCGTATTCTTCGGGATATTTAGTCCCTGCCAGTTCGATGCAAGTTGCCATGATATCCGAGAATTGTGCCGGTTGATGGTCAATACTGCCTTTGTGCTTAATCTGTTTACCCCACTGGATAATGCAAGGAGTGGATATTCCACCTTCATGCGCATAATGTTTATAAAGTGTAAATGGGGTACAACAAACGTTTGCCCAGCCGGTTCCGTAATGATGATAAGTTCCCGGTAGTCCCATCTGGTCTAATTCAGCACCAACATGAGTATGATATTCTGTTCCAGTTTGCTTGTCGAAACCAAATTCATGCCATTCGGCACAAGCTCCGTTGTCCGACATGAACATGATAAATGTATTATCCAGTTCACCGTTCTTCTGTAAAGTATCCAATACCCGACCAATATTGGTATCCATAATATCTATCATGGCAGCATAAATAGCCATACGGCGAGCCAGGTCAGTCTGCTGTTCCTTTGTTAAAGAATCCCAGGCAGGCAGCGGATGTGTCTCATCCTCAAACAAACTTTCGGGAACAACACCACGCGGGCTTAATGCTGGTTTTCCTTGCAAAAGCCCCATCTTTACTATTCGTTTCCAACGTTGATCTCGAATCTTATCCCAACCCTGCAGGTAAATCTTCATATATTTATCCGTTACTTCTTTCGGAGCGTGCAACGGAAAATGAGCAGCATTGTATGCCAAATACAGAAACAAAGGTTTTTCTTCCTGATGTGCCTGATTAATAAAGTCTATGGCATAATCGGTTATTACGTTAGTAGCATAAAATTCTCCCTCTTTATATTGACGTGGGTTACGATCCTTAGGCAATCGGGTATATACGTCCGGATTCCAAAAAGAATTGAATCCACCTAACAAACCATAATATTCCAGGAAACCTCGGTTTATCGGATTGGCGGTTTTGCCCAGATGCCATTTACCGGACATGGCTGTGAAATATCCGGCATCTTTTAATACTTCGGCAATGGTAACGTTGTCAGAATTGGAACGAAAGCCGGCATATCCTTTCGGCCATGCCGGACGGGTTGCATCCATGTGTCCTAACCCTGTCTGATGCGGATAAAGTCCGGTTAATAAATTGGCACGTGACGGACAACTCCGCGCACTGTTATACATTTGTGTCATACGGACACCCTGTTTGGCCATCTTATCCAATACCGGTGTCTGTACTTCTCCTCCGTAGCAACCTAAATCGGAGAAACCCAGATCGTCCGCCAATATAACAATGATATTAGGCTTTTCTTGTGCAAAAGTCATTGCTCCGAAAGCCAATCCCCCGGTTATCAATAGTGATGTTTTCATTTTGCCTGATAATTGTGATTAGGTTTAAATTTTCCGTTTTCATAAAGCATCGGAATCAATCCCGGCCGACATGTCACTTTATATTCGGCCGCCTGTGCGCCACGAGGGTTAAAAAACATGGTTGCCCACCAGTTGCCATCCTTATCCTGAAACAGATTGTTGTGTCCGCCGCCGGTAATTGCGTTATACCGTTTACCATAAGGACCATATACATTGTCGGCAGTGGCAATGATACAATCATAGCTATAACGAGTTTTCTTATTAGTTAACCCTTCCTTCTCGACATAAGTGTCCCCCTTCACCGTGCGGTGTGCCCAGATAGCTTGTACCAAATGATATTTTCCATCATATTTAAAGATGAATGCTCCTTCAACATACGGCTCCGGAGAGTATTTACTTTCTTTTAATGTCTTTATCTCTTCTGCCAAACCACTCATATCTGGTTTCATGCGTGCTATATAGTGGTTGTGACCGACAAAATATACGGTACCATCCGTATCTTCAAACAGGCTTCCGTCAATGTTTGGAAAAATGGCTTTATCCTCGTTACCTTCGATATTTTCATAAGGTCCCTCCGGCTTCCCGGTAGTACTCCGCAGAATAAAAGAGCCTCTTCCGCCTGCCGATTGATTCATGCAGGCTACAATAAACCAATTTTTCGCACTCTTTATATAGTGCATTTCCGGTGCCCATACAGCGTGGAAACGGTTATCCATCGGATCATTATTGATAGACTTCTTCGCATATTTCTCTCCCTCTTTATATACTTTGGGATCTTTCTGCCAGGTACCGTCTTTTTCCATTGACCAGATTCGTCCCATGGCTTCCCATATCTTCAGGTCTTTGGAGCGCCAAAGATACAAACCGTCATTCCAATCCCAGCAATGTCTCTGTCCCGGAAAGTGACGGTCGGGGGTAGAAGTGGTTCCAGTGATATAGTAGTAACCGTCGGGGCCTAGTGTTGCCCATGTGTCACGCATCCAGTAGTCAAATGCCGGTTGAACAGATTTTGGGACACGCAGCTCCGGAGCGTTTGTATCAGCAGTTCCATATGCTTGTGCCGATGCTGTGCTGACTGAGACAAATCCTGTCAGTAAAGCAAGTCCTAATCGCAATATAAATTTCATAGATTACAGTTTTATTATTTACGGATACAAAAGTAGACTGTTACAGGATTGAGCTCATGGAACAATGTCTTTAATATCCGTCAATATGTACATTCTTTTGATTTATTATTGTTCGGGTTGGAGATAATTATAAGGATCCTGTTTAAAATGATAACGTTTCCGGGGAAGAGGGAGTGGATCCTGCAGACGTAATTCCCATGCGACTAACTTCGTCAGAAGCTCTGTCTGAACAGCAGTGTATTTCTTTTTACCAAACAGGTTATCTACTTCCGAAGGATCTTTCTTAAGATTATATAGTTCTCCGTTTCCATAGTTATCCATCACCAGTTTCCAGTCGTCTTTTCTGACCATACGAGAGGTACCGCTTTGAGTCCAGGTATTGAGTTCATCAAAGTATGCAATCTTACCCGGCGTCAATGCCCCTTCCTGTTCGAAAGTAAGAGAAGAATCCAGTCCGACATGTGCTCCTCCAAAACCTTGTTGTACGACAATGCTGGAAAACTCTTCTTTGGGGTATTCTTTTCCGGTCAACATCGGCCATAAGCTACGACCTTGAACACCAGCCGGAATCTTGGCACCGATTGCAGAACAAAGAGTAGGAAAAATATCAGCAATTGACACATGGCTATCCATAGGGGCTGATTGATTCTTGACATGATATCCTGCCCATACCATCGGGATACGTGCGAGACTTTCAGAAAGTCCGGCACGTATCCCGATGGTATGGGCAGTCCGGCTCCTTTGCGGATCAACCCGTATTCTCCCCAATAATCGCCATGATCTGAAAGAACAACAAAGATTGTATTTTCAAACTGCCCGCTGGCTTTTAACGATTCGATCAGTCTCTTTATCTGGTCATCTATTAAACGGATCATGCCGATATAATTAGCACGGATTCTGGGTAGGTCCTGTTCCAGATTAGGACAAGACGCATCTTCCAGTTCTGCTAAAATGCGATATTTCTCTCCTTTCTTTTCCAAGTCTTTACGTGACGTCTTCAATACGGGAAGCTTATCCGGCGAAAACATAGAATAATAGGGTTCGCAAACCTGATAAGGATTATGAGGTTCCGGGAAAGATACCCACACAAAGAAAGGATTCTCTTTTTGACTCTCTATCCATGACAATGTCTCATTAACGATTTTAGCAGGGTGTTGCTCCTCTACAGGAATTGGCGAAGGTTCCAGCCATTGTCCCCTGGCTTTCTGGTTTAAGAAACGAGCCGTCTCTTTTTCTTCGGGAGTCGTTTTCTTATTTTTACCCCAATGCCCGTATTCTGACCAAAAGTCCAAGTCAGCAGGTTTCAGATAAGCATGGTTTTTACCTACAAGTGCTGTTTTATATCCGTTTTCTTTTAATACGCCCACCAAGTCCTGTTCAAAAAAGATATCCGGAATGTTGTGGTTGGTACGTACATGGGTTGCCGAAGGAAAACGTCCGGTGAACATGGAGCAGCGGGCAGGAGAACTGGCCGGTGCTACAGTATATGCTTTGTTAAACCATACATTTTCCTGAGCTAATTGATCTACATAAGGAGTAACTGCCAGAGGAAAACCTTCTCTGCCACATAGGTCAGCACGCTGCTGATCGGTCATAATGATTACAATATTCGGCTTGTCGGTTTGTGCCATCAATGACATAGACAAACCCTGTAATGCCAATCCCGTAATACAAAACGCTGCATTTCTCATATTTATCTTATTTAAAACGGTATACAATCATTGAAGAAGCCTCAAGCTGCAAATCTTTATTTAAGTCCAGTGTTACGGTCGACTGAACTGGCTTTACTGCATCCGGCATTTCCGGAGTGTTATTCTTGCCGGGTTCCAGACTCAATGTTATTTTTTGTGCCTGTATCTTTTTCCCAAATCCTTTCACTGCTGTTTGGAGTACCACCTCCTGTTTTCAAATTGATCAGTTTCAGGATATATTCTTTACTTTCACTATCATATCCCATCGTAACAAAGACATTCTGCAAACCCTTCATCCCCTGAATCCCAGCATCCAGGCATACATCGAAAGTGTGGTCTCTGAACATTTTTGATAAATAATAGAAAGATGTCCTGATGCTGCAATCTACCCCATTGATTAGCATAGAGTGCAACTGACGATGCTCTGAAAAATCCCAATGGCGCATCACCGGACGTTCTGCCAATAATGGATTCAAGTCTCCATTACGTTCAAGAGACATTCGCACCGCTCCGCTGGCTAACAGATTATAGGGATACTTCCCGTCAATGCCCAATTCTCCAACAAACAAATCCGCTATTCCCCGTTCATAGTTGTCAAAACGGTAATGCTGCTTGCAAGCCCATTCGACAGGTTGATAATGGTGTTCATCGAATACCTTCACATTCTTCGGGTTCACAAACTTCGCAATATCAATCCGTTTGTCGTCATTTTCTTTGCCTATGATACTGTTGGCTATGTATATCAAGTCGGGGTACTGTCTGTGTAACGCTTGATAAATCTTCTCGTAACGTTCCCAATAAACAGGTCCGAAGTCTTCGTTTCCAATTTCAATGTACTTTAGAGGGAAAGGCTTCGGATGTCCGTTCTTTACACGTAAAGCCCCCCATTTGCTGGTTTCCGGACCGATTGCGTATTCTATGGCATCCAGTGCATCCTGAATATAAGCATCCAGATCAACGTCCGGTTGAATGAAATTCCAGGGAGAACTTTGCTTTACCCAACCTGTACAGATCATCCCTGTAGGGATTACGTACATAGCATCTGCTCCCAAATATTCGCACAATTCGTAAAACTCATGATAACCAATTCCATCTGTACGGTAGTAAGGCGCCCATTTACTCCATTGTCCCGGTCGATTTTCAATGGGACCTATTGTCTTTTTCCAGTGGTACATGGTAGCTTCATTCACCCCATGCACAATACATCCGCCGGGAAAACGAATGAAATCCGGTGCATATTCTTTCAAGTTCTGCATAATATCCGCCCGAAAAACTGATTTTCCATTGTCCCATGTATCAGAAGGGAATAAAGAGACGACATCCAGTTGGAATTGCCCTTTACCTAACGGCTGAATGGCAAGCATCCCCCGTTTGACATCTTTATCAGGTTTTAATGTTCCGGTAAGTTTCGTCCACTCTTTACCCTTTACATCCAAAACAAGCTGAGTACTGACCGGTTTACCTTGTTCGTCTACCAGCATAACTTGAAGAAGAGCTGTATAATTTTTGCTTTTTATATACATGGAAAGATGATAAGATACCTCCTTTCGTAGATTCATACCGTAATATCCCCGATTTAGAATCATTGCCTCCGGATTGTTTGCAATATCTTCAGTCACGTTGACCAGCATTGAATACTTATTCTCCTTATTCAGAGGATTTTCTTCTGTACGGCTAATGAAAATGGGAGTATAAGACAGAGGATAAGTGTTCCATCCGATCAGAGGGTCTACATGAAATACATCTTTGTTTTTTCCACGCGGATTCGGTACATTCTGATAAAGCCCATTTTTGACCGCCAGATCTGCGGGTGGAGTTGCTTCTTCGAATGAACGGTTGCGTACCAGTTCGGCATGCAAGGCACCTTCTCCTATCATACCAATCTCTTCATAATGGAACCCATATTGGACACGGCTTACTTTGCGTGTTTTCTGTTTGTCGATATGCAAAACACCCTCATGAGTATCATTTACCTGGCTTCCTGTTATCGGCTGGATAAACATAAAACAGCACAGGCAATACACTGCCGTTCTGCAAAATTTTGTTTTCATGGTCTTTTCATTTGGTTTACGATACAAATGTAGAGAATTCAAAGAATAAACATTCGTAACATCATGTTCAATATAAGGAAGCATGTATTGTTTGAGCCCATAAAGCTTCGATTGTGCACATAATTTCTAATGGAATATACATTTGTACTAGAAAAACCGATAGAAAAAAGACTATCTTTGAGCGTTAAACAAGGAGTAGAATCAGATATGAAAAGGAGTACACTCAAAAATCTTATATCGGTAGCAGTTTGTTTATTATTCCTGCTTCATCCGACATTTGCGGAAGGAAAAATCCAATATAATAATGTCCGCTTCAAACAGCTAAGCATTACAGAAGGGCTTTCTCATAATACTGTCAATGCCATATCTCAGGACAGTAAGGGATTTATGTGGTTTGGCACCAGGAATGGATTATGCAGATATGATGGGTATAATATTACCCGGTACTTTCACGAAGAAGGGGATTCCACTACAATCAGCCATGATTTTATCACCAAACTATATAATGACCCCTGCCGGAATGTCCTCTGGATTTCTACGGAGCAAGGAATCTGCAAATACAATCCCCAGAATGAACAATTCACACGCTATCACATAGAGGGAAACAATAAGAACAGTGTCTTATTTCTGAACACGTCTGACAGCAGATTGCTGACCGGATGCAGTAACGGCATCTATCAATACGATAATGAAAAAAACAGCTTCACTCCTTTTATATTAAATGAAGGAAAAGGAGAAAATATTCGTGGACTGGTAGAAGACTCAAACAATGTTCTATGGATAAACAGTAACAAAGGGGTGAAACGCTATAATCTAAAGAAGGAACAATTTGAACCACTGCCTCTGAACATCCGTCCATTTTTGGAAACGTGCATTCAATTAGTTATGTTGCCTGGCAATCAGTTGTTATTCAATACACCTCAAGAGGTATTTGTGTACAATATCAATAATGATTCGCTGTATCCTCTGGCCGCGATCAAGGATATCAGACAATTCAGATGTGCAACAACTGATACTATGAACAACATCTGGCTGGGAACCGAAAATGGAATTTTCATTTATGACCAGACCTTTCGGTTAGTGACTCACTATCAGCAGTCGGAAAGTGACTTGAGTAATCTGAACGATTCTCCTATTTATAGCCTTTTTGAAGATTACAATCATAACATGTGGGTTGGAACCTATTTCGGTGGTGTGAATTATTTTATATATGCTTCGGATCAGTTCCGGATTTATCCTTATGGAAACTCTCCCAATCATCTGAGTGGTAAAGCTGTACGCCAGATCATCAATACTCCGGACAACGGGCTCTATATTGCTACCGAAGACGGAGGGCTTAACTACCTGAACAGCAATCGGGAAATAACGCGTTCCGAACGACTCCATGAACGGATGAATATAAAAGCCCGGAATATACATTCCTTGCTGATTGACAGTAAACAGAACCTATGGATCGGTCTGTTTCTTCGGGGAATGAACTATTATATGCCCAAAGAGAACAAAACGCTTTCTTTTAATGACGGAATGGGGAAAAACTCATCCGGGTTCTGCATCATAGAAGACGAAACCGGCAAAATCTGGTATGGAGGGCCGTCGGGACTATTTACCTTGAAGAAACAGAACGGCAGTTTCCAGTTGAAAAAAGTTTCTGCACTTCCTGTCTTTTGCATGCTTAACCTCAATGACAGCATTATCTGGACTGGAAACCGTCAAAATGGAATATACCAGATAAACAAACGAACAGAAGAACAGACACCTCTTCCACAATTCTCATCCAGTAAGTTGTATATGACTTATTTATATATGGACTCGCAGGGGAATATTTGGGCAGGAACGAACAATGACGGGCTTTTTGTTCTGAATAAAAAAGGCGAAAAATTGAAAAGTTATTCGAAGAAAGAATTGGGATCGAACGCTATAAAAGGTATAATAGAAGATGATCAGAACACTATATGGATAGGAACAGACAACGGATTATGTAATATTCAGCCGAAATCCGGATTAATCAGCCGGTATACCATAGCCGACGGACTGCCGACCAATCAGTTCAATTATTCCTCTGTCTGCAAGAAACCCGACGGCGAACTGTTCTTCGGAACAATTAATGGCATGATTTCTTTCTATCCTGAACAGGTGCGCCCTGTAGAACCTCATTTTAATATCGCTTTGACAGGAGTATGGAGCAATAACGATGTCGTATCTTCCAGCAATCCGGATGCGCTACTGCCCGCCTCTATCTCTGAAAGTGATGTGATGACGCTTACCCACGAACAGGCACAATCCATACGTATCGAATACTCAGGGCTTAATTATCAATACAAAGATAAAACGCAATATGCCATGAAGCTGGAAGGCATCGATAAAGAATGGCAGTTTGTAGGCAATCAGCATCAGGTACGTTTCTCTAATCTCCCGACCGGAGATTATACATTGAAGATTAAAGCAAGCAATGACGGAGTAAACTGGGATGAAAAAGGACAGAAAGAGTTGACTATCCATGTACTACCTCCGTGGTGGCTTTCTATATGGGCCTATCTGACCTACGTATGTATGGTTCTCTGCATCATCTATTTGGCATATAAATATACCAAAGCCAGGTTGATTCTTCTTATGAGACTGAAAACGGAACATGAGCAACGGGTTAATATGGAGAAGATGAATCAATCGAAAATAAACTTCTTTACGTACGTATCTCATGATCTGAAAACACCGTTGACTTTGATCCTGTCACCACTTCAGCGGCTCATCAAACAGAAACAAATCGATAATAATGATCGCGAGAAACTGGAAGTCATCTACCGCAATGCCAACAGAATGCATTATCTTATTGACGAACTGCTCACTTTCAGTAAAATCGAAATGCAGCAAATGGAAATTAACGTCAGAAAAGGAAACATCATGCATTTCCTGGAAGAGATTTCTCATATCTTCGATATTGTATCTAAGGAAAAGGAGATTGATTTCATTGTCAGTCTGGAAGAAACGGATGAAGAAGTCTGGTTCTCTCCATCCAAGCTGGAACGCATCATGTATAATCTGCTGTCGAATGCTTTCAAATACACCCAGCCGGGAGATTATGTGAAACTCAGTGCCAAGCTTCTCAAAAAAGATTCGGAAAATTTCATCGAAATATCAGTAAAAGACAGCGGCAGAGGAATTCCTAAAGAGATGAAAGATAAAATCTTTGACAGCTACTTCCAAGTAGAAAAAAAGGATCATAGAGAAGGCTTCGGATTGGGGTTATCTCTCACGAAGTCACTGATTCATATGCATAAGGGGGAGATTAAGGTTGAAAGCGAAGTCGGAAAGGGATCGGAATTTATCGTCAGCCTGAATGTTTCAGAATCTGCCTATAGCTCTTCGGAGAAATCTTTGGAAAGTATCACGTCCGAAGAAATACAGAAATATAATCTGCGGATGAAAGAAACGATCGAACTGATTCCCGACCAGTTGATTTCTACCGAGCAAGATAACACCGACGTCAAAGAAAGTATCCTTATTGTAGAAGATAATAAAGAGATGAATGATTATCTGGCAGAGATATTTAGCAAAGATTATCAGGTATTTCGTGCTTACAATGGTGCTGAGGCTTGTAAGTTACTGAAGAAGCAACTGCCCGATCTGATAGTCAGCGATGTAATGATGCCCGTGATGGATGGTCTGGAATTAACGGCATACGTCAAACAGGATTTGAATAGCAGTCATATCCCGGTAATTCTGCTAACTGCTAAAACGGATGAATTGGATCATACTCAAGGGTACTTGAACCAAGCCTTTTAATGCACAGAATCTGGAACTATTGGTTCAGAATATGCGTACTAACAGAAAGCAGAACATTGAGTATTTCAAGCGGATCGAGAAGCTGAACATTACACAAATAACGAACAATCCACGTGATGAAGTATTTATGAAAGAGTTAGTTGACCTGATTATGGCCAATATCAAAGACGAAGAGTTCGGAGTTACTGAAATTATTACTCATATGAAAGTGAGCCGAAGCCTGTTGCATACCAAGCTTAAATCATTGACCGGATGTTCTATCACCCAGTTCATGCGGACTATAAAGATGAAAGAAGCAAAGATTCATTTACAGAATGGCATGAATGTCTCGGAAGCTTCGTACGCCGTAGGAATGTCCGACCCTAACTATTTTACAAAATGTTTTAAGAAAGAGTTTAATATCACTCCTACTGAATTTATCAAACAACTGAATCTGTAAATTAAAAAACAAACTTATATCTAATGCTTATTAATATTTAATACATGAAAGTACATGTAAAATGAAAACATTTAGAATTATTGTATTGCTATTAGTTCTAGGAATTAATGCTACAGCACAAGAAAATCAAAATT
>OKSL01000764.1_pt1 | contig 15344 bp, 20 predicted proteins | sample 1606251 | NCBI WGS metagenome assembly OKSL01 (sample SAMEA3879543, study PRJEB24766) | human gut metagenome | biome: human-associated habitat; feature: feces | place: USA | collected 1985/1987 | reverse complement strand
TCTGCTGCTTCAATTTTTCCAGCTGTTCATTCGGCAATCGCATCACCCCCGTTTCGCCCAAACAATGTCATAACCCAGAGCATCGGCAAGTTCCACCGCTTCGCCGTAGCGCAGGCTTCCACGCTTCAACTTGCCGGACAGATTGGGAACGCTGCTGCTCCATCCGTACTCATCTGCCAGATAATCCACCACCTCGCTCATGGTCATCCCGGCCCGGACGATGTAGGATTTGATCTCGTTTCGATACAATTCAGACTTTTTCTTCTTCAATTCACATTTCCTCCATTCTTTTTTGTTCGTGATATGGTATAATTTGTTTATTAAACAGCAAGTGCCGTACAGTGCTTCGTGACGTAAACAGCGAATCGTCGTTTCGCTCAGAATTTTTGTAACGATGTCCTGTACATAAGGGACAGTATCCCTCTTCGCTGTTTAACTTGTTTTTTTGTGAAATGACGAAAACCTTCATTCTATGCTGTACCTTGTACGCTGTTGAGTGCATCACTCATTGGTATAGATAACAACACAAAAAGAGTGGTTTTTTCGCTGATTTCACATGGTTTGAATTTAACCCGTGATTTTTGAGTGCCGTTCTGCCCGAATGTCGTTCCTGCCCGGAGATCTTCCCGGCGTTTTCTCCCCGTTGGTACGCTCGTGCTTTTCGCAGTCATGGCCTTACTTCGCTGGGGGACATATCCCATTCGGACGGTCATTCAGTTTTCAAGGTGCATTGGTGATTTACAAGTACAGTTTAGCGAAAAAAGACGCTCTCTCCCGTATGTCCAAAAGGTAGGAAAAGAGCGTAAAAATGCGTGGATTTCCACGCTTATGGAATGGAGATGAAATATGCAACCGAAACTCACTGTTCAGGAAAGATTGAAGGATCTGCGTGTTGTGGATTTTAAGTTGACGCTGGAAGAGTTGGCAGAACGCACCGGCCTGTCCCGTTCCGCTCTTGGAAAATATGAATCCGATGAAACCGCAAAAGACATCAGTCCTTTTGCGATCCTGACACTCGCCAAGTTCTACGGAGTGTCCACGGACTATCTGCTGGGGCTGATAGAAAATAAAAATCACCCAAACACAGAACTGGACGCTCTGCATTTGAGTGATGATGCAATTACTGTATTGACCACCGGGAACTTCAATCACCGGCTGCTTTCTGAAATGATCTGCCACAAAGATTTTAAGCGCATGATGCTGGATGTGGAAATCTATGTTGACCGCATTGCGGATATGCGGATCACCGACATGAACGCTGTCATGGAAGCTGTCCGGCAATCTGTGATTAAGAAAAAAGCTAACGACCAGCAGGACTTGTACTTGCGCACATTGGAACTGGCACAGGTGCAGGAAGATGAATACTTTGGTCATGTAGTTTCAAAAGATTTGACAGGCATCCTCCGTGATATTCGAGATACGCACCGCAAGGACGCAACCACAGCTGACGAGAGTTGCGCCGCTCTGGAAGTGCAAAAACAATTACAGTATGCCATGGACTACAAGGGCAGCACCGAAGAAAAGAAAGCCCGTCTGTTCCTCGCCAACCTTGGCATTGACTACGATGCACTTACCATGGAGCAGTTTACAAATCTGATTGAAGTGCTGAAACTGTCCAAGCACATGAACAGCCCGATCAGCCAGCGTGGCAAAGGCAGCATGACCCATGGCAAGGGAAAAAGAAAACGAAAGTAATACAGCACCATAGATATCCACAGAAAGGAGACGAAATGGAAATACTTTTAATCGGAAACGGTTTTGATTTGGAACACAATTTACCAACCTCGTACCCCGACTTTCTTAAATTCTGTGAAAAGGCACGGCGCATATATACTTACGATGAAAAAGTCTCCGTTGATGTTTATCAAAAAGAAAACCTTGAGGGGTGGATCATTGATTCCAGCATCCGTGATGCTCTTTTCCATGCATTTAAGGACAGAGATGTTTGCACGACCACGAAAGACGATGGCTCTTTTAGTATCTCAGTCAGTACCCCTAACAAGTATCTGGATGAACTCTATCCCCTTATTTCCCAAAACACATGGTTAGAGTATTTCTTGAATTGTCCATCCTATATTGGGGATGATTGGATTGATTTTGAATCAGAAATATCAAGGGTAATCCGAGCTTTGGATGCTGGAAGATTCCAGGTGAGCTGTGATGGAAATATCACCAACGTAGAACATGGGTATGGGGTACTGTTAACTGCCATCTGGAAAGCCGCAAAAACGAGTTTGAAAAATACATATAAAGATATTGCCGCTATTGATGAATTTACTTCACACTTGGATTCAGAATTAAATTCCTTGATACGAGCACTTGAAATCTATATCTCAGGATTTGTCCACAACATTCCTGTTCCCAGAAAGAGTCCGGATATTGAAAAACTGAACCCGGATCATATTTTATCTTTCAATTATTCGGACACTTATGAACGGATATATGGTTTAGATAAAGATATTTCTTATGATTTTATTCATGGAAAAGCGGATATAGAGCACAACATCAGGAACTGTAATATGGTATTGGGAATTGATGAATACTTAGAAGACAGTTGTAAAAACGACGAATTGCAGTTTATCGCTTTCAAAAAGTATTATCAGCGTATTTATAAAGCCACAGGAAACAAATATTTAAACTGGATTGATATAATTGAACGTGGTTATGATGAGTATGTCAGAAAAATTGGTCTTGTTCATACAGGCCAACCTGATTCCTTAAATGGTATTCCTTGGCAAAGACGACTTCATATAAGCACAGCTGGTATTGATTATCCTAAACACACCCTTTATATTTTCGGTCACTCTTTAGATGTGACTGACGGAGATGTACTTCGTAAACTAATCTGTAACGAGAATGTACAAACAAAAATATTCTATTACAGGAAATACGAGGATGACAAAAGAACCCTTGGGAAAATGATTAAGAATCTTGTTCGAATAATCGGGCAGGACGAGCTGATTCGGAGAACCGGCGGTGCACACAAGACAATAGAGTTTATCCCACAAACCCTACATGAAAAATAACTGCCATATGCGCACATCTTAATCCTCCGACATCGCTAAAGCTAACAGGATTACAGCTAAACTATAAAATAGAAAAACCGCTGCAACTACATCCCACACAGGGATGAAAAATTGCAGCGGTTTGTTCTCTTGATTTGCCAGACACCGTCTGGCGATTTATTGCGTCACCTGTTCCATGAAATCATCAAAGGAAATATAGGTGACACCCAGCTTCTCACAGATGTTTGGAAGCTGTGCGGAATGGGGCTTGTACTCCTCAGCGGTTACAACTGTTGCGTCCAGCTGTTTTGCTTTTGCGGCAATGTAAATATCGGCGGACGGTCTGTTGGAGAGAATATTTTTTGTGTGAATACTCTCACGCATCTTCGGATCTTTGAACAGTTCCCGGATTATTAACGTTTCAGCGCCATCCGGATTTTTGAACATCCGCTTGCGTTCGTTAATCCATTTGAATGCGTCATTATCCTTTGAGAACTGTCCCGAAAGCTCGTTAAAGCACTCATCCACTGAAATATATATTCCAGCTTCGATGCCAGCCTCCAAGCTGGCCCAAACCTCCTCAAAAAGCTTTCCTTTCTTAGGGAAATGGAACAGCAACTTCCGGATGATATTTGTATCCAGTATGTAGATCATTAGTCCACCCCCCTGAAGAAAGCGGCTTCCAACCGGGGGAGATGATCGACTTTACTGTGGAGCATTTCGCTTGCTCGAACACTGTCAATTCGACCAGAGAAATATTGCTTAAAAACATCACCTGTGTACCGCTGGCCCAGGTACGAAAGCTTGGTCGAGTAATAATTTCCTCCGCTCTTATTATTGCCACCGGGTTGCTTCTGATTGCGGATGGCTTCTCCATAGAAAATTTCACGCAATGCGTCGTAATCAGCAGAGGTAATTTTTCTCATCTTAAGCAGGGTGTACATAATCGCCTCTCGGCTTACAGAGTACAACTTTGCAAGCTGCTCGATGTACTCCTCTGTCAGAGGCTGCTTTGCAAGCTCTACGACGAAATCATCATGCGGAATCAGGAACGTATTCGCAAATATATCGCAGTCTCGTTCCGATTGTTCCTGAGCCGGTTCGAGGGCAACATAGAAATCATCCCGGATAATCTCAGCACCGCTCGTATCGGAAATCAGGTGGTACAACTCATGGAACAGCGTGAATATCTGCCTTGCAAAAGACATGGAGTTGTTAATCAAAATGACCGGATGTGTCGCATCGTTAATGCAAAGGCCCGAAACGCTATTGTCTCTAAAGGATTCCTTAAAGACATAAATGCCCAGATCATAGAAGCGTTCACGATAAATCTCAAAGACTACCTTTGTGCTTTTTCTGGCCTTTTGTGCGCTTAATGGGAAACTTAACAAGCGGCGGATATGATCACACAGAGCAGTCATATCTGAAGGGAAGGCATCCCGATGTGCGAGGATACTCTCTCTTTCCGGATACAGTTCCTTCACGCTCATTTGGTATACCTTGGCGTGTTCGAACTGCACAATGATATTCTTGCTGAAACGGTTAATTACATCGTCAGGCAAGGTTCGCAAATCGCCTTTAATCGGCGGAAGCACTGGTGGTTCCGGGAAGAAAAAGATGGCACTTGGCTTTCTGAAAACCTCGCTAATCTTTTTTAGCTTTGCATAAGTGGGAAACTCCTGACCGGATTCCCAGTTTGTATAACGCTGCAAATCTACTCCGATAGCCATGGCTGCTTCGTCCGGTTGCATATTGTAATACTCTCTGGCCCAACGAATAATCTCGCCATTGACTCCGGGTAATGTCTCTGCCATCTAAAACACCTCCTTTTCCAAGTGATTAAAATAGTTAAATTTCCATATTCATGCGATCAGAGTTAATAAAGGTACAAATCTCCGTTATTATCTGATCTTTTAACTGTGGGGACTTCATCATCTGTTTTATCGTGCATTCCCACACAATAAGGCATTTGATATTGTTTTCCTGCAAAGCCGCCCTGACAACAGCATCCCGGCGGACATTATCATCAAACTTCTTCTGCCAGAACTCCACACGGGATTTGGGCGTATAGGCATACTTGCAACCCTGATGCCTGTGCCAGAAACAGCCGTGCACGAAAATAGCAGTATTATACTTCCGAAGAAACATATCCGGGTGTCCGGGAATCGACTTTTCTGCAATTCGATAGCGGTACCCTTCTGCAAACAGGAGCTTTCGCAGATAAATTTCCGGCTTTGTATCCTTAGACCGGATAGCAGACATATTTTTACTGCGACGCTCCGGCGAAACAATATCAGCCATTAGAGTCCTTCCACTTCCCGGACAAACTCGACGAACTTGGATACTGTCCAGATGCGATCACGCCGATCTTCCGGATACGCCTTGATGTAAGGCTTGGGAACAACAAGGATGACATTTTCGGCCTGCATTTCATCCATCTGCGCTGGGGAAACACCCTGCTGAAGCGTACAGAGATACTTGGGCATACCTCTCAGCCTGTCTGCTTCGTTGATAACCTGACGCCAGCGGTCTTTACAGGTTGTCTTTGCTGCAAGGGAGATCAGCTTCTCGGTAGGAAATGCGGCATTATGATATGCGGCGTGTGAAGGGAACAGAAAGTCTGGCTTCTTGTTTCCTTCGGTTACGGCCTGTGCGGCATACATAATATCATTGCCATCAAAAATAGCAGACAAATGATGTTCGAGGCTCTTTCCGGCTCTGCTCTTGCGGCGATTCAGCACCATGTTGGCCATTGTGATAAATTCATCCACCGTAGCAAAACCATGAGAAATTTTATCTCCATAGCGGGCGTGTTCGATTGCCCGGAACAGGGCATATTCGGTATTTGTCCACTCAATAATCTTGCGATCGGGATTTGTGCGGATATACTCAAGGTGATTGTAGACTCTATTTTGAATGTCTCTTGCCGCAGCGGACATAACATCCGACAGCGGAAAGTCTACCGTCAACGAACGGATAAACTCTTGGATGGCAATATGCTCCTGCGTTTCAGGCAGTACACTCCCTCTATCAATAAGTCGATTGGTTTCGGTTGGTCCGATACCAAAGGCGCTCAGGAACTGTTCAATATCTTCCTCAGTTTCAAGGAAAAATACACTGTACTGGTCTGCATCCTGCCGTGTGAACACAAAGAGAGCACCGGTCTGCTCCGGGTTCAGAAATGGAAAATTGCGACCAAACTTTGTGATGCGCAGCTCATTTTTACTGCTGTAGTATGTAAAGCTGCTCTCAGTGCGAATATCATTCTGCCACTGGATTTCAACCGTCCGCTTCAGAATGTTTTCGTTTTCAAGTTCCTGCGCAAACATCATTTCCTTGGCTGCTTTGGAAATCAGGATGCCACTCTGGTGTCCGCCAGTTGCGCCGGAATCATTTGCAGACAGAAACTTGCAGTATGCCTGCTGGCTGTGCAGAACGGACTGTATAGCTTGAATAGCATAACCTTCTGTCATTTATCCCACCATCCCTTCGGCTTTGGATACGACTGTTGCGTCGTCCAGTTCTTCCAGTTTGCCAACAACGAGTTTGGCAACTTCGGCCATAAGGGGAACAACAACCGAGTTGCCGAACTGTTTATATGCCTGCGTATCAGACACAGGGATCTTGAAACTGTCCGGGAACCCCTGAAGTCTTGCACACTCTCTGGGAGTCAATCTCCGGGGATTCTTGCCCTCCTGTGCGATCAGGATTTCGGAGCCATCCTTATAGTAACGGGCACTGATTGTTCTGCTGATACCATCGAGCGGGGCAATACCATAGCCAAAACCATTTCCTGCTGCTTTGTGCTTTGCGGCGTAGTTTTGCAGATATACCCACAACTTGTCAGAAAGGGTGTATTTATCGCTAACATCAGTTTCAAGAATATCTCTCATAACCGGCTGCCGTTCACCTGGTTCCAATGCGAACTCAAAGTTGATGTCCTCGCCGTAACGCTCCATATCAAAGCCCACAATAACAATACGCTCACGATGCTGCGGTACATAGGCTTTTCCATCCAGAATCTGAAAAAATACTTTGTAGTTCAGCTCCGCAAGGGATTCCTGAATAACCTTGAATGTACGGCCACGATCATGACTGCACAGGTTTTTTACATTTTCAAGCATGAAGGCTTTTGGACGCTTTGCTTTCAAAATTCTGCACACATCAAAGAACAGCGTTCCCTGTGTCTTGTCCTCAAAGCCGGTAGCACGTCCCAGACTCTGCTTCTTTGATACGCCTGCAATGGAGAAAGGCTGGCAGGGGAAACCGGCCACAAGGATATCGTGGTCAGGAATATCCTCTGCTACAACTTTGGTAATATCATCGTCAGGCTGAATACCGAAGTTAGCATAATAGGTCTGCTGGCTGTATTTGTTCCACTCATTGGAATATACGCATCTGGCACCGGCAGAAGCATACGCAATGTGCATACCACCAATACCAGCGAAAAGGTCAATGAAAGTATACTGTTCTTTTGCGTGGTCAGGGACTTCCTTTACCTTGACCAGCATCTGTTTAATTGCACTTGAAATGCAATCCTGCATGGATTGCCCTTTATCTGCAGAATATCCTGTCAAGGCCTCATAAACCTCGTCCTCGACTCTTATATGAACCTGTTTAGCCATATCAAACCCTCCGGGAAAACTATAATACCAGTATTGTCCCATTATAGCATAACAGGCCAATTTTTTCAACACATCTGGGAATTTTATTATACCGAATATTTCCCCGAAAAGAACGCCGCCCGTAGGATTTATCCCACGGGCGGCTTGGTTTCATCTATTCAAAATCTGCTTTGTTATTCTTCCATGACTTCCAACATCATCCTGGCACCCAGTTTAAAGCCGTTTTGGAATATCAGGCAATCCGTGATGGTCTGATACTCCCGTACACAATCGGTGTACTTCTCGAACAATTCTTTCTGCTCGTCCGTCATGGTAGCTTTGAGCTTTTCTTCATTCCTGCAGATCAGCTCCTGCAACTTTTTGTACTCCTTAGAAGAAGTGTCGTACTCTGTAGGTTCGATGTTGCCGTACCAAAATTCTTCCAATAGTCTCATGCCACATCCTCCCCGCAGATCATTTCTCGGAGGATGATTTCCTCTGCCCGGTTGCGGATACTGTTCATAGCACCAACCCACGCCATCTGGTCAGATGCTTTCAAGTCCTCGGTTACACCCTCGGCTTCCTTCATCTGCTCGACGATCACGGACAAACGCTCCTGCGCCTGCTCGTTCAAGTCAGCCAGATATGTCCAGAGTTGACCGCTCAGAATCAGATCGTTAAAGAGGATCGGACGATGCTCTTTGAGGTACTCCCGGTGCATCCGTCCCCATTTCCCAATAGAGCGCTGTTCCTCAGAGGACAGGGTAAGAACCGGAATATAATAATCGCCAATGAGTTCATACCAAAGGCCATTGTTCTCATCATAAATGTGTTTCTTCATCTCAGTCATAGTATTGATCTCCTTATTCTGGTGTTAGAATCGCAAGTCTGACTCTCCAGAAATATTGGTAAATCTTTGGTAAATTTGAGATCGAAACACAAAAAACGCTTAAAAATGGGGCTTATGAGACGATTTGAGACTTTTCATCATGCCCGGTAAATCCTGCCGTGGCAAACGAAAAGTACTTTTATCATAGTTTTGTTTCTCCTTGTTTTGCCCGGAAATGCCCTGATTTTGCAAGGGTTTCCGTGGTTCATGTAGTTTGCTCTGAAATTACAGATTGTGGCAAATCAGAGCAAGATTGAGCAAGTTGGTACTGCCTGTTAGTAGTAAAATTGGTAGTAAAAGGGAAAGGGTTACTACTAAGGATTTTAGCTAATTTATTCTACTAAACTTTTCGACAAGATAATTTACAAATGCAGAACAAGATATCAACATATACTTAGCATCTTCCGCCGGAGCATTTGTAAAATCTATTCCACCATGGCGAATTCCATCAGCATCAGACGTATATCCATACATTTTCTCAAATCCAGCTTTCATTGCACTATGTATCATAACACCATTAGCTTCTAATTTCTTTAATGTATTTCCTAATGTTGCCTGTGAACCAGTCGCTCCTGTAATAATACAACACATAGCTTCTACTGCACTTATAGATTCTTTTATGGAATTTTCATAATCTGGATTTTTTCTATCCGAATATAAGGTTAGTGCTTTCCTAAAATGTGTACTTACCGACTCATATGGCGAATCTGTTGCCTGTGAAATTTCCGCCAACTCTTCTTCGCTAGTAATGTTAATAAATTTGTCATTCAAAAATCGATAGCCGGATTTTTCTTGTTCCATAATTTTATTTAATTCAGCTGTCACTCCCTTGAACCAAACTATCTCATCACAGGAACCTCTTTCATAGCAATCGTATTCACACCGACTACAATAATTTCTTTTAGCTTCAAAAAATAATTCTATAATTTCATATGGCATATACCATGGAATATCTGAAATTGTCCTTTGTAAAAGAGTATCAATCCAGTGCCAATTCTTTTGTGCTGTTGCTTCTACTCGATATCCTAATTTATCAACCACATATTTTAATTCATCATTTATAAAAGGCGATGGCTCTAAAAACTTATGTACAGCATTATATAACCTATTCCTTAAAGCTCTATCCATATCCTCTATCTGAATTGTTTTTTCTAGTGCAAAACCATTTCTCTCTGCAAATCCCATATTAATCCGACCTCGCTTTATCATTTATATTTATAAGTACTCCTTTTATAAAGCAAAGGGAAGGTTGTGTCCTTCCCTTTTATTTAAAATGCCGAGGATTCATTTCTTGGAACAAAAGTTATTCCAAATTTTTCTTCCAAATAATATTTCAAAACAAATATCTCAATCTTTCTATCACTTCTCATAGAATCCAAATAATATCTTGTATAATCTCCAGCACACTCTGGAGGAACTATTTTTAATGTTCGTCTTTGATTTGCAATATCACATACTTCTTCTCCATTCTTCAAATCTACTGAATTTATATCCCAGCACACAATACTATGTAAATTTTCAAATGAATGATTAAAGTTTTTGCTCATATAATTCTTGAATTCGACATAAAATAACTTTGAAGTTTTAATTGGCATATTATCCTTTGCCTTCACAATAACATCAATTCCAAAATGAGTATCGTAATCGATTACTGTAAAAGGAAAAATTTCTGGTTTATATGTACTTAATTGCATAAATATTGTAAACACACCATTTTCTTGCTGTGGTTCAATTAATGTAATGTTTTTGTCATCTGCAACCTTGTAGTTCGCAACTCGTGTTCTGTTAACTTTATCAATTCGTTTCTTAAAATCACTCTTTTCACGTGCAACAGTATTGTATGCATCTACTTCTGATTCAAGCCACTCCAGATTGCTCCAATCATCACTCTGAACAATTTCATCGTATATTTCTTTTACTGCATCCCTTAAATCTGCCAATATTTCCGATGGAGTATTCTCTATTGAACCTCTATTCGCAGTCAAACGCAATCCTTGACAATTTACAAAAGCATGCAACTTCGTATATTCGGAACCTTTTGATGTAACCCAATCATTTTTTCGCTGGATTGCCATATAATCTTTACAAAGCCATATCCCATATCTATCTTGAACCGTATATGCCCCTTCTGGTGCAGAATATCCTGGTCTTCTAATCATATTATTATATGAATACTTTACTTTTGTACCTTCAACAAAGAATACTGCTTGGAATTTTATTTCTGGAAAGTTCTTTAAACTCTTTGTTTTTACTACTTTTTTACAATACCACTTTGGGGCATCTACTAAGTAATCATTAAACAAATCATTTACACTCTTGCTCTCTTCTGGAAAGACATGCCCAAATTCAATATCCTCATATTTATCAGCATCTACACCTTTTAATTTCAACTTTACATCTGCATTTTCTTCAATATCAAAGCATCGTTCCACAGAACCAAATTTTGTGAACCATAAAATATAGTCCTTTAATTGTGCATGTGTAAACTTATCTCTACGGTTCTCATTATATCCGTATATTACAATTCTACTACCTCTCATTCCATCTTCATTATTCTCACTTGTAACATCTACAGTTGGAATAACATGATTGAACAAATTTTTCTTTGGCTCATTCATAATAGCATGATACTTAATACCATTTTTAGCGGTAATAACCTCTATTTTTTTGCTATTGAAATAAACTTTTGTTCCGTGACCTTTTTCTCCAATTGCTCCTGTCTCATCTTTAGTTTCTCTTCTCATCGAATTTCCTAAATCGAAGAATGATTTCAATCCCTTATCATCCATTCCATCTCCGTCATCAATAATTTCAATTTTAAGAACTCTCTCTCCACAATCTGAAATAACGCAAAAATTCATGGTCATATTTTTTGCATGAGCATCAAATCCATTGCTTATTCCTTCTCTTACCAAATCTAAAGGATTTGAAAAATCCTGTGCTATTTCTATAAATTCCTGAGAACTATTTACTTCTGGTGTAATAGTAAATCCCATAACAAATCTCCTTTTCAATCAATTTTGAGAAACAAAACCCTTAAAATATTTTATCACAATATGTCGGAAAAAGACAGAAAAAACGCCCTAGCCTAAGCCAGAGCGTCATCCCATTTCCATATTATACAACTTTAAACATCTTCTGCGACATCGTTTTCTCTTTCTTCTGCTCAACCTCTGCCTGTGCCTTTCTAAACTCTTTCATCCGTTTCAATTCTTCCTCGGCATCATCAAACCCAATATGCGTGTACACATTCATGGTAACGCTAATATCCGAATGCTCCATGAGGTACTGTAACGTCTTAGGATTCATTCCCGATTTTGCCATATTCGAACAATAGGTGTGTCGGCATACATGGGGTGTAATGTTTGGCATCTGCACCCGGTAGATGTCATTGTATCTGCCAACCATATGGTTGAATCGGCGATGCCAATGCATTGCCACAAGTGGCATTCCATTATCATCATAGAATAAAAATCTGCTATATCCATCTATGGCTTTCTCTACTTTCGGTGCATTTCTGTCCTCGATGATTGCCTGAAACATCTGTGCCACATCCTCTGTAATCGGCAATACTCTTGTTCCTGCATCCGTTTTTGTAGTTTCTATGATATATCGCATATCCGATGTTCTCTGCAACTGGTGGTCAATATTTACAGTTCTGTTCTCAAGATCAATGTCTTTCAGCGTCAATCCACAAAATTCCGATATTCGCATTCCCGTATGAAAGAGTATGTACACCACTTCATAGTATTTGCAATACACCACATCGTCATGCACAAACTTTATGAACTTTCTCATCTGGTCTTTGGAAATTGCCTCTCTTGTAACTGCATCATTTACCAACACTCCGGCAAGCTGAAATCCGAATGGATTCTTTACCAGAATGTCATCATCCACTGCCATCTGAAAGGCTGGTCGCAGCACTCCTCGGATGGTATGAATGGAACTGTAGCTTTTCCCCATCCTCTTGCTGCAATTTGATAAGAAATATGTTCCGGATAAGGACAGAAAAGCGTTCGCTTCCGACCTAAAAACGATTTACCATGCTTCCGATGAAGAGAAAGCTAGACTGGCTCTGGATCGAGTTACTGAAAAAGGGACCGCAAAATACCCAAATTTCATGAAACGCTGGTATGATAACCGGGATGCAATAACACCGATTTTCAAGTTCTCACCGGATGTAAGAAAGGTTATTTACACGACCAATGCAATCGAAAGTCTGAATTCTACCTACCGTAAGCTCAACCGCCAGCGAAGCATATTTCCTAGTGATACAGCGCTCCTGAAAGCCTTGTACCTGGCAACTTTCGAGGCCACTAAAAAATAGACTATGAGCATTCGTAACTGGGGACAGGTCTACGGTGAACTCAGCATTATGTACGAGGGAAGACTCCAAGAATAGTAGAATCTGTATGCATGATGAGAAGGACGTTTTTGACGTCTGCTCTTGACATGTCCGAAATCATGTCGTATATATAAAACAAGAGCTGGAAGCTCCAATTTAATGCTTCCAGCTCAATCATTATCATAGAAGATTATTATTTACAGACTTTTTCTTCATAGTCTCTTTTCTCTTCCGCTCTGCAATTTATAAGTCTCTCTATTCCTTATAAATGATACATATAACTATATATACTAAGTTTCAAACCATTTATTCAATTCATTTTCTACATCTTCTACCGATTGCAGAATTATCGTTTGCTCATTATCCGTAAGAATGTCTATATTACATTCCATCCTTTTTTTGATATAAACTAGTTTTTGGCACCAAAACCTATATGCACGATTCATATAAGCAATAACCTTTTCTGGTGAATCTATTGCTTCTTTACCATGCATAATTAGTTCATCCACTAATTCATGGCTTTCTATACCATAAATCTTATAACAATAATTATATATAGTTTCTTCCTTCTGCTCCGTTTTAAATAAATCCAAATATTTCTTCAAATATGAGGTGTTATTAAAAGTTGAATTATTAAATAGCAAAGAAGTTTCATCGATATAGTAGCTATTTAACGCCCATATAAATGGGTCTAGCCTATCATTGCAATTCCTTTTTTGGCACTTTTTCCAGATAGTTTTCATATTTTTTTCTAATAGAATGTGACCATCCCGGTCCAAAATTATAATCTGTATCACCACTCATATTAATGATCTTGTTCCCAAAATCAATTTCTACATAACTCCGCTCCTTATTCTTTGCAACCTCCTTATCAATACCATAAAATAATTTATATAATATCCATGCCAAATAGCTTGTGTAAAACTCTTCCATTAGCCAATCTTCTTCATAAATTCAAGTTTTACAACCAAATTTTCATATTTTTCTTTTATTTAATAAATCACATAAGATTACTCCTGTATTGTTTTAAACTTCTTTAATCTTACAAACAGCCTCTTATCCTTTGGACACATCTTTTCCAGTTCCTCAAGACTATATTTTCTCAAATCACCTTTGTTTTTTATCCCCATTCTAAACACATCCATGCATAAAAAGTCATCAAATCTGACTCCATGCTCTCTATCATTCAGTTCTTCTATACTACGCAGTTTTATCCCCTAATCCTCACAAATCGTATACAGCTCCTGCAATGTTCTTGGTCCCATATTACGAAACTTTATAAAATGTTCCTTTGGATATTCTCTCAATCCTTCCAATGACTCAAATCCATTTCTTCTTAGGATATTCCGTAACCTGCTCGTCATTTCAATATCATCATAATCTGTTTTTTCAGCATACATAACACCTCCGTTCTTCGTATCATATTTACAAATAATGTTTAGTCACTAAACAAGCAAATCTTAGTCCTCAATTCCAAACATAAGATACGCATAAATATTTCCTCTATACTCGCTTGGAATTTCAAGTTGTTTATCAATTATATCTTCGACTGTCTTGAATCCATTTTGTCGGAGATATTCCAATGTCGTTTTACGCACTTTTAATGTCTCTATGCTTTGTTTTTTTACCTCCGAAGGAACCTTGTATACTATACGTTTTTCTAACATAACTTACTCCTCGTATAACTTATCAACCTCAGCTTCATACACCGATTCAGTATGAGTATCAAATAGCACCCACTCTACCAAGTCAAAGCTGACTGGATTATCCTGCAGAAATCTATTAACTGTATGAACTGCAACTTTCGCTGCCAGCTCTACCGGAAAACTGTACACGCCTGTCGATATAGATGGAAATGCGATTGTTCTGATTCCATTCTCCATTGCCAGCTTCATAGAATTAAAATAGCAGTTAGCAAGAAGTTCCTCTTCTCTATTCCTTCCACCATTCCATATCGGTCCTACAGTATGTATCACATAATCACATGGCAGATTATAGGCTTTTGTTATCTTTGCTTCTCCAGTCTCACATCCATGAAGTGTCCTACACTCTGCCAAAAGTTCCGGTCCTGCTGCTCTGTGAATCGCACCATCTACTCCGCCTCCACCAAGAAGAGAGTTGTTTGCTGCATTTACGATTGCCTGCACATCTGTTACTTTTGTTATGTCACCTTTTATCGTTTTAATCAAATACATTGTTTAATATTCCTTCTCTATCTCATCATCTATTCCATACATTTTCTTGAATGCATCAAGGTCTGTCTGGTTCTTAATCAGCATAACCTCTTCTATCTTACCTGTATGAATGTCCTTAAAACCTGCAACCTGCTCGCCATTACATATGCTCGCCTTAATTACTGGTTTCTTATTTTCTTTATCATATGCCTTTGTAACTGTCTTTTTCTTAAAAAGTCCCACTCTAAGCACCTTCTTTTGACTTTGCCATCAATATAAGTTTTTCAAATGACTGCGCAAAGCGTACATCATCATCTTCTGTACGCT
>OKSL01000749.1_pt1 | contig 15707 bp, 14 predicted proteins | sample 1606251 | NCBI WGS metagenome assembly OKSL01 (sample SAMEA3879543, study PRJEB24766) | human gut metagenome | biome: human-associated habitat; feature: feces | place: USA | collected 1985/1987 | reverse complement strand
ATAGCTCTGCTCGAGAAAATTCCTCGCATGTTTGCATATACAACAATCGAAAACATAACCTCAGGATCAAGCTTTCTCCACCGCTTGATTTTTGCTCGTTTTCATTGTATAATCAGATCGCTTTCTGTTGGTTTTTGACCAATTTAATTATACACGAAAGCAGCAAACCGGACAACCCTTCCTGAGTTGCCCGGTTTTGTTTTGGGGACTAATGTAACAGCCCCGATGTTGAATAACGGGCTTTTGGTCTTTACAATACGGCATTAATGCTTTATAATGGTTACATTGGCAGGATATGACGATTGATTAAGCGGTATTTGCGGGCGGCAATTCAAGGAGACGCTGCGCTGCATTTGATGCTGATTAATCAGCGTTTACCTAAGGATTTTATGCAAAGCCGCGCATGTATCGGCGCGAAAAGTGCTTATTCTGCGTATCGGGCAGACCAAGGAGGAACACAAATGGGCATAATTCTCGGAATAGACGTTGGAGGTTCAACGACAAAAATTGTCGGACTGACTCCGGGCGGCGAACTGATTTCAACAATGACGGTTCGCGCTTACGATCAAATAACCTCACTTTACGGCGCATTGGGACATTATATCAACGCCAACAAGTTCTCGCTCAGCGATGTTGAACGCATACTTGTGACAGGCGTCGGCTCATCCTATCTTTCGGGCGACATTTACGGCATTCCGACTCAGCGCATTGAGGAATTTTCCGCGATCGCGCGGGGCGGGCTTGCTCTTGCCGGGTTGGATGAAGCGGTTGTTGTGAGCATGGGCACCGGCACAGCGTTTATTCATGCCCACGGCAAGGATTATTCCCACATCGGCGGCAGCGGCGTCGGCGGCGGAACCATCGTCGGCCTCGGCAAAAAGCTTACCGGTGCATCGGATCACGAGAGTCTTTGCGCGCTTGCGGAGCGCGGCAGCCTTTCACACGTTGATCTTACAATCGGCGATATTTCCAAGAATGACATTGAAAAACTCGGTTCGGAAATCACCGCCGCAAACTTCGCAAACGTAAAGGACAGCGCAACCGATTGTGATCTTGCTCTCGGCGTTGTCAATATGGTGCTGCAAACCATTTTGACCCTTGCGGTTTTTGCCTGCAAAAACTCCTCTGTCAAAAAAGTCATTTTGACAGGTGCGCTTACCGGACTGCGTGAGCTTTTGCCAATGATTGAGCTTTTTAAAACACTTTATCCCGTTGAGTTTATCGTTCCGGAAAATGCGGCATTTGCCACCGCTGTCGGCGCCGCTCTTCACTCCATTGACTGATTGGGCAGTTGTTTCGTGTTTTAAACAATCCATCAAACATTGACAATACACAACCGACTTCCGTCATCTGTCGGAAGCCGGTTGCGCTTAATTTCGATATGTTTACTTTTTTGTTTTCGGCGTAAAAATCAGTGCAAAAGCATACCCGAAAAGCACTGCGGCGGCGATACCGCCCGCGGTTGCCTTCACACCGCCGGTTATTGCACCGAGCAAACCCTCGTTCATTGCGCCGTCAATTGCGCCGTTTGCAAGCGAATACCCAAACCCCGTCAGCGGCACTGTTGCGCCCGCTCCGCCGAGTTCGACAATGGGTTTATACAGTCCGACAGCCGTGAGCACAACCCCCGCCGTAACAAAAATCACAAGGATTCTTGCAGGCGTCAGCCGTGTCAGGCTCATAAGAAGCTGTCCGATGACGCAAATCGCACCTCCGATTGCAAAAACAAGTAAATAATCCGTTATACTGCTCATTTAATTCAACCGTCCAAATTCTTTATGTTTTCAAATTACAGTTTATTCTGCTGCCGTTTTTCACTTGACCGCCGTTTGGGTCAATCAATATGCTCAATCACAACCGCATGTGCAATTGAAGGAATGCTTTCACCCTGAAGGCTGCTGACAGGACTCATGAGCGCACCCGTTGCAAGGAAAAGAACGCGGCGGATTTCGCCGGATTCAATTTTCGGCAGGAACCAACTGCTCATTATTGTCGCCGCACAGCCGCAGCCGCTCGCACCGCAATTGACATTTTGCTCCGGACTGAACATCAGCTTGCCGCAATCCTCATGCCTGTCGGCAATTTCAATCCCCTCACCGCGCAGCAGTTCATACAGCATATCGCTGCCGAAAATGCCGAGATCTCCTGTTATTATCCTGTCGTAATCCTCCACCCTGCGCGAGTAATCCGAAAGATGAGTCTTAATCGTTTTAAACGCGGCAGGAGCCATCGCCGCCCCCATATTATTTGCATCCGTAATGCCGAAATCCTCCACGCTGCCGATGGTGCCGCCCGTAAGTGCAACATGTTCAAACACATTGCCCGCACCCGGACGGAATTCACCCGCCGCCTGAATGATTATGCTTCCCGCTCCCGTGACCGTACGCTGACTGCTCGGAACGGCCTGAACGCCCATTTCCAGCGGATAGCGGAACTGCCTTTCGGCTGCCGAAAAGTGACTGCTTGCGGCACACGCGGCAAGCTCTGCAAAGCCTCCGTCAACAAGCATTCCGCCGAGCATCAGTCCCTCGCTGATGGTTGAACACGCACCGTACAGGCCGATGAACGGTGCACGGATCTCCCGCGCCGCAAAGCCGGAGGAGATTATCTGATTCAATAAATCTCCGCCCAAAAGGCAGCTCAAATCATCGCTTTGCCTTTTTATTTTTGCAAGAGCCACGCGAACCGCGCTTTCGAACATTCTGCTTTCCGCCTGCTCCCAAGAGTCAAGCCCAAGGGTATCGTCGCGGCAGATTTTATCAAAGCATTCTCTCAGGGGGCCTTTCCCTTCTTTGTCGCCGACATAGCTTGCGGATGAAATTATTCGCGGCCTGCTGCAAAGCTCAAACGAATGCCTTCCGATTATTCCCATATTGCCTCCGATTTTTCTTTTTTCTTCTGCTATTTTGAGCAATTCGGAGGAAAATATGCACAAAATAATGTTGCGCTTTTAATAACGCCGCGGCTGCAGCTTATTTCATGAAAAAACGGAGCTTCGGCGTAACTTGGACTTGAGAAAATTCAATAAAGAAAGACCGCCGCATTCAACTCGCAGCGATCCTTAACAAACAAATTTCGGCGGCCGACAGCAATTATACGGGGGCATATCGTTCTTGCAAAATAAAGCCGCGCTTCCTTATGTATCTCTTAAAAATCCGTTTTCAGAGGTTCTTCAAGCCCTCGTACAGGTCGTTGAATGATTTCTCCCGTTCGCACCTGCCGTAAGAGAATTCCCTATTCTCTCCAAATTCCAGCAAAAAGCATTTCGTCAATTCCTCAACCGTCTGCTCAAGGGTGCAGAAAAACTGTTGATAGGCAAATTTGCTCGCTGCCGATCCGTCCTCGAAGCAGCTCGTTATCAATGATTCCGTCACCTGATCCAGCGGATACATCTTTATATGCATCAGCTCGTGTACAATGACCTCTTCAAGATTCTCCTGCTTTGGATTTGCTGCATTCAAAAGCAAAATGGCTTTTCTGTCATCGCAGTCAATTTTAAAATCACCGGTTTTTCGCCATGTTGGGTCTTCAACAAATTCAAGCTTTATGTCCCACGCGGGTGTGATTCTCAGCTTTTTTATATACTTTTCGAAAAGAGCCGTCAACGCCTGTTTATCCATTGTATTCCTCCGAAACTCTCTCTAATCAATAGGCTCCTATCGCGGCATTCCCGCAAATCAGTTTTTCTTGTTTTGAGATTCGTCAACATGGTTGAATCCGAGCTTTTCGTCAAACATTTTTCCGGCAGCACGCAGTCCGCCTTGGCCGCAAAATGCGTCCATCATTTCGTTGAAGTCTGGGTTCTCGCTTTGCCCCACGGCCGCGTTTCGAATCCGCACCTGTTCAACAATTGAAAGAATCAAATCAAGTCCCAGAACCGCAAGCCCGACATAAAGGTAGGTCTGCGACCAAATTCCGACAACACAGAGTACGGTTCCCGGAATAAATAAATAGAAAACCGAAACAGGAAATTCGTCAAAACAAATAACAAAAACATTTTCGCCGGATACTTTCTTTTCATGCCGCGCCTCCCTTTTTACTCTTTCCAAAGAATATTTTCGATGACTTCGCCGTTTTCCTTATGCACGATTGCATAAACCCTTTCTCCGTTGTGCGGAAACCATTCAAAACCAAGGCTGATATCCGCTTCCGTTTTGCAAAAAAGCCCGTTGATTTCAACTCAAAACCAACGGGCTTTCTGGTCGGGGCGAGGTGATTTGAACACCCGACCTTTTGGTCCCGAACCAAACGCGCTACCAAGCTGCGCTACGCCCCGATTAATGGAGCCAATGAAGGGGCTCGAACCCTTGACCTGCGCATTACGAATGCGCTGCTCTGCCAGCTGAGCTACATTGGCTTACACAAGTAAGGATTATAGCATAGTTTTTTGAGTTTGTCACCATTGCCGGGTAAATATATTTTGAGGCCGCGACTCGAAACCGAAGCCGCAGCCTCTTTAAATTGTTTCTTTACTTATCCTATCGGCTAAATTTCAAAAATTCCCGAGGGTTAACTCCCGCATTATTATTTGCTCTTGCAAAACCCGCGCGGCAGGCATTATAATGTAAGCGGGTGAAAAAGGAGGATGGGCTATGAGCGAATCCGAACGGCTATGCAGCAAACTTTTGAACAGGCTTAAGGACATCGGCAGCGCAGCTGTCGCGCTTTCGGGCGGCGTGGACTCATGTTTTCTTGCTTATGCAGCTTCCCGCGTTGAGGGCGGAAATTTTGCCGCATACTATGTTCAATCGGCATTCCAGCCGGAATTTGAGCTGACGGACGCACTGCGGGCCGCCAAGGAAGCCGAACTGCCGCTTAAAATTATTTCTGTTGATATCCTTGCCTGCGAAGATGTTGTCCGCAATCCGACCGACCGCTGCTACCATTGCAAAAAACACATTTTTTCCGCGATATGCAAAGCGGCGGCGGCGGACGGGTACAAAACGATTCTGGACGGAACGAATGCTTCCGATGCAGAGGATGACCGTCCGGGAATGCGTGCCCTGCGGGAAGCGGGCGTGCTTTCCCCGCTGCGCGAATGCGGACTGACAAAAGCTGACATTCGCCGTTTTGCACGCGAAGCCGGGCTTTTCACGTGGAACAAGCCTGCCTATGCCTGCCTTGCAACGCGGATTCCGCCGGGCGAATTGATAACAAAAAACAAACTGCATTCCGTTGAAGCAGCGGAAAACTTCCTTTTTTCGCTCGGCTTCTCCGACTTTCGCGTTCGGAGCGTAAACGGAATCGCAAAGCTGCAATTGAAGGCCGGGCAATTCGATGAATTATTTAAACAGCGTGAGCTTGTTTTCAATGAACTGCGAAAATATTTCGATGCAGTTACGCTTGACCTTGAGCCGAGATGAGGCTCCGCTGTTCTGACAGCACAACACAAAGACTATGAATGACGAAATAAAAAACCTTCTTGAATCCGTGCGCCGCGGCGAAGTGTCGGTTGACGAAGCATATTTGAAACTGCGCACCGCTCCGTTCCGCGACCTTGGATTCGCAAAGATAGACACCCATCGCCGCCTTCGGACCGGTGCGGCGGAAGTGATTTACGGTGCGGGCAAAACACCCGAGCAGATGCTTGAAATCATTAAAGCCATGCTTGAGAGCGGACAGGAAACGATACTTATTACACGCCTTGAAAAAAATGCCGCAGAGATACTGAATCGTGAATTTGCCCTGAACTACTGTGAAATTGCAAAAATCGGCAGTATCGGCAGCATTCCCGAACCGAGCGGAAACGGCTGCGTTGTTGTTGCGGCAGGCGGCACAAGCGATATTCCCGTTGCGGAAGAAGCGGCACTGACGGCGGAATTTCACGGCAGCCGTGTGCTTAGGCTTTATGATGTCGGCGTTGCAGGGCTGCACCGGCTCCTTTCGCATATTGACGAAATCATGGGCGCAAGCGTCATTATCGCCGTTGCAGGCATGGAAGGTGCGCTTGCAAGTGTAATCGGCGGGCTTGCCGACTGCCCCGTTATTGCCGTGCCGACGAGTGTCGGTTACGGTGCGGCATTCGGCGGAGTTGCAGCGCTGCTTTCAATGCTCAACTCCTGCTCAAGCGGAGTATCCGTTGTGAATATCGACAACGGCTTCGGCGCAGGTTACCTTGCAAACATGATAAACCATATCGGCACCGGCAGCAATGCGCGGTGACGATTCTTTCCTTAATTATAATATGCAACCCCGAATAAAACTGTTGAAAGGCCTTTTTACTATGAAAACACTTTACCTTGACTGCGGAATGGGTGCGGCTGGCGATATGCTTGCGGGCGCACTTTATGATCTGCTTTCCGAAGAACAACGTGCCGAGTTTCGGAATATTGCAGCTGCCTTCTCGGCCGTCGGACTGAATGTTCGCTGCGCTGCCGCCGAAAAATGCGGCATTCGCGGAATTCATTTTGCCGTTGAATACATGAACACCGATGCGGACGAATATGCCGCCTGCATACACGAACACGAACACCTTCACGAACATGAGCATTGCCATGAGCATGAGCATTGCCATGAGCATTGCCATGAGCACGAGCATAATCATGAACACGAGCATCACCATTCTCACAGCGGGCTGCACGAAATTGAACACATTATCCGTGCGCTGCCCGTGTCCGATGCAGTGAAAGAGCATTCCCTTGCTGTTTACAAACTGATTGCAGAAGCGGAGAGTCATGCCCACGGTGTTCCCGTTGAGCTTGTGCATTTCCACGAGGTCGGTGCGCTTGATGCCGTTGCAGATATTGTTTCCTGCTGCGCGCTGTTCGAAATGCTCGCACCGGAACGCATTGCCGCCTCCCCCGTTCGCACGGGCAGCGGACATGTGCATTGTGCGCACGGGATTCTTCCCGTTCCCGCACCGGCAACAGCCTTCATTCTTCACGGCGTTCCTGTTTATGCGGGCGATATAAAAGGCGAACTCTGCACTCCGACCGGAGCGGCACTGTTAAAGCATTTTGTTCATGACTTCACCGCAATGCCGTTAATGACAATACTTTCCCAAGGTTACGGCATGGGCAAACGCGACTATCCCGCCGCAAACTGCGTGCGTGCGCTTTTCGGCGAAAGTCCGAGTGAAGAATCGGCGGATGAGATCATCGAGCTTCGCTGCAACATTGACGATATGACAGGCGAAGAGATCGGGTTTGCATTTGATAAACTGCTTAACGCGGGTGCGGCGGATGTTTACACCGTTCCGACAGGAATGAAGAAGAACCGCCCCGGAATTATGCTCTGCGTGCTTTGCAATGCCGAAAAACGCAGCGAAATTATCCGCACATTGTTCAAACACACAAGCACTCTCGGCGTCCGCGAGTGCAGAATGCCGCGATACATTTTGCAGCGTGAAACGCAAACCGCCAAATTTGAGGACGGTACGATTCGCCTGAAGACCGCTCAAGGGTTCGGCGTTAAACGGGCAAAGTTCGAATATGCCGATATTGCCGCGCTTGCCGAACGCCGCGCAATCACGCTTGCCGATGCGGAAAAGATTGCGGAAACTGCCTTTAAGGAGTTTTCCGAATAACGAACCTTAAAAATTAAAATTTGTTTCAACATCGGAGCCCGATCGGTTCGGGCTCTTTTTTTGTATTACTTTGCATTCATCTTAAACATATTGTGCGTTCATCCTATCGGCTCCGTTTGACTGTTTTTTCCTGTTGAAAAAGAATTGTTAACAAATTGTTCACAATTGAGGGTTGAAATGATCTTAATTCGCTGATATAATAATATTGCGATGAAAGCCGCACCATTGAAACGGATCCGATTCAACACATGTCCCGCATTTGCATATCGCAAATTGCGTATCGCAAGCTGCGTATCGCAAGCTGCGTATCGCAAGCTGCGTATCGCACCCAAAGTTGGCACAGCATTCAACAAGTGCAGACTTTGGGGAAGAGAAACCCAACCGCCAACGGCACAAAACCATGACACCGCGAAAGGAGAAATAATTATGGCAAAAAGAATTGTCACAACCTTGATCGCTTTGGCGCTCGTTTTTACCGCACTGTTGCCTGTCGGTGCATTAAGTGTTGTTCCGATGAATGACACTCCGCACGAATACAGTGTTCTGCCCGGCACAGATGCTTGGATAGAAATGAGTCCCGAAGAGCGCCGCACTGCAACCTATGTGGATCAAGCAGAGGCGGAAAACATGACGACACGAGCATTGCTTATAACAACGCTCGGCTATCCGTTTTTAATCGATATGTATTGTATTGGTTATTCATCGGATTTCTTTCTTCCGGGAAACACAGCCTCGGCAGCTTCAAACGGAATTGAAATCGTTGCCGAAACATTCCCCCCGTTAAAGGAATTGCTCCAAAGAACCGATGCAGTTGCAGAAATTGACAGTCTGCTTGAAGTAATTGATGAGGATACCTTTCGAAACGGAAGGATGAAAGCTCTCGATCTCAGGCAATATATCATGTCAGCCTCAGCAGCATCACCGAGCTATCTCGTTAACCCGGGTGGAAAGCCGGTAAAACAGCTTCCGCAGGATGATATCAATATGCGGAAAAACCCGTCCGAAGAGTCTTCCGCCGAAGAGCCTTATATCGTTAAGGTTTATGATGCAAACGACTGTGTTGACACTCACACGGCGGTAAACAGCAAGGGCGGCCTGTATGAAGCGCATGCACACCTGAAGACACACTATCTGATGAGCGACGGCACATGGCGCATCGGCGAAAGCTACGCAAAAGGCCAATGGTACGATAAACCGTATAAGTACAGGTATATCCTGTCAAGCGGCAAAGCGTTTGACGAAACTTTTATTGTGCTTTCGAACAGACCCGATCTTACGCATTTTGACGGAATTAGGCTGATTTGCGGCAGCGACCTGAACTACAAGTACAGCCTCGAAGCATTTGTTGTTGCTTATAATTTCGGCGACAAGACCGTTGCGTGGGCCGAAATGCAGGATCAGGTTCCGGCACACTGCGTGTCACTGAGCCACGGGGAACAGCAATAGACGGCTGCTCTGCCTCCGTTGCAGGTTAATGCAGCTTGATTCTGCTGCCGATGTTATGATTGATAATCCGTAGCGCTTCCGTCACGGTTGGGAACTCTGTACGCAGTTCATACAAGCGGGACATAAACAACCCCGCCGCAGGGCTTAACGGCTTTGCGGCGGGGCTGTATTATTTATGCAGGCTTGTTGTTCTTGACCGTGAATAAAATCAGAGTTCAACGCTGTTGCGGACAAGCAGCTCCCGCGCCGTGTCAACCGAATCAACCCCTGTGCGGTTCTTGACAGGTGCAAACTCCCTTGCCCTGTCAACCTCAAACACCATGCAGCCGTTAAGCAGCCGTATCATATCCAAAATCAGGGTTTCATACTTGAAGCCGTTCGGTTTTTCGGGCGTGACATGCTGCCCGTTTTCATCAAGGCATGGAATCTTTTTTTCAACAACATGCAGCGGAAGGGATTTTTCCATTATGCCGTCCAGCGCATCCACGCGGAACAGATAGTTCAAAATAACGCCGAAATTGTAGGCGGGTTCGCCTTTTTCGTTTTTCGCATTGCGCATTTCATCCGTAAGCTCATAGTATTCAACGATTGAAGGATGCCCGTCTTCAAGGCACATAACGCCCACGCGCTCATCGGGCGCGGCTTTTTTAATGACCTTTGACCCGACTTCGCAATGCGCAAGCTTTGTTGCGCCGATGAAGAGCGGATCGGCAATGCGCTGAAGCACATTGTCAACCGCAAACACGTTCAGCCATTCTATGCCGTTTCTGCGGACAATATCAAGCATTCCGTGCTTTGCCATTGAGGAATACCAACCGCCGTTGCCGTTCGGCGAAGTTGCAAGTCGGTATTTTTCTTCGAGATAAACCTTGCCGTCGTAATCTGCCGCGGGTGCCGTCTCCTGAGTGAAAAAATGCACGAATTCCGCCGCATAGCCGAAATAATTATGTTCTGCAAAGAACGCACGCGTTGCTGCGTCGTTTTTGTCGCTGGTCATGATGAAAAGGTGAACAAAACTGCCGACTCTTTCCGTAACATTCAGAAGATTGTTTATAAGGCACTCAAAAATATAAAGTTCACGCTTGATTCCGATATTGAACGCACCCTTCGGAGCATCCGAACCGAGCCGTGTGCCCATGCCGCCCGCAAGCAGCACCGCGCCGACATGCCCCGCACGCAGCTCCGCCATGCCCGCATCAAAGAACTCATCTCCGCGAGTGCGTATTTCCGCAAGCTCCGTAACACCGATCGGAGTGATTCTGCCGCGTTTTTCAGGCTGTTTATTCGTGCTGACAACGGAAAAATCGATCTGCTCGATTTGATTGAGCAATGCGGCGCGCTGCGCTTCATCAAGCTCATCATAATATTTAAGCAGGTGCTGCTGCCCGAAATTTGCAAGTTTTGCATATGCCTCCGCATATCCGTATACATTTTTGCCGTTTGGAATGCTCATGTTTTTCTTCCTCCCTTTTGTAATTGATTTGCGATTGATCCAATAACCGGCGGAAAAAGCCGCATAATGCCCGCCGCCGCACATCTTATTCGACGGGCGACGGCGGTTTGTTCGTTTGTTGATTTAATTATTTCTTTTTGGGCAGACTGTGACAGCAAAGACCTTCCCGATCATGCGCCGCTTCCGCAATAACCTCGCTGACGGTGGGATGCGGATGAATGGTTTCGGCAATTGTTTCAACCGAGGCACCGACTTTAAGCGCAAGAGCAAGCTCCGCTATCATATCCGTTGCGCGGGGACCCATGAGCTGTGCGCCAATGAGATTTCCGTCCGCATCGGAAATCAGCTTTGCAATGCCGAGAGCTTCGCCCATTATCATTGCTCTGCCGTTGCCTGCAACATTGAAGCTGCCGATTTTGTATTCAATGCCCTGCTGCTTTGCTTTTTCTTCGCCGATGCCGACAAATGCAATTTCGGGAGCGGTATAAATGCAGGAAGGAACAACCGAATAATCCATCTTTACGCTCTTCTGCCCGCATGCATTCGCCGCAGCTGCAAGACCCTGTGCGCTTGCAACATGCGCAAGCTGAATCTTGCCGGTTATATCGCCGATCGCATAGATGTTTTCGATATTAGTGCGGCAATAATCGTCGATGTTCACAAACGCGCGGTTCATTTCGATTCCGACATTTTCAAGCCCGATGTTTGCCGTCATTGCGCGGCGGCCGACGGCAACAACGCAGCAGCCTCCCTCGGCTGTTTTTTCGGCTCCGTTGAGTTCGTACGTTACGGTGACTTTTTCGCCGCCGTTGATGCCCGTTACCTTGGCATTGTTGATAACAGTAACTTTTTTGCGTTTGAGTACCCTTGTTGAAAGCATTTTAACGATGTCGGCATCCACGCCCGGAAGTATGCTCGGCATCATTTCAATAACGGTTACGGGCTTTCCGAGAGAGGCAAACAACGTTGCAAACTCAATGCCGATAACACCGCCGCCGATAATAACAAAGCTGTCCGGAAGCTCTGTCATTGAAAGCACTTCGTCGGAAGTTACGACATTTTCGCCGTCAATGCCGGGAATCGGGGGACGCGCAGGCGCACTTCCCGTTGCAAGGATCAGCTTGTCGAACGTGATTTTTTCGCCGTCAACATCGAGAGTGTGCTCGTCAACAAGCTTTCCGAAGCCGTTTATGACCTTCACTCCGTGCGCTTTTTCAAGCCCCGCAATGCCCTTGCGCAGGCCTGCAACAACAGAATCCTTGTATTCGGCAAGCTTTGCAAAATCAAACCCGACCTCACCGGTTGTTACACCGCAGGACGCAGCATTCAGCGCCGACTGATAAACTTCCGCACCGTGCAGCAGTGCTTTTGTGGGAATGCAGCCGCGATTCAAACATGTTCCGCCCAAATCGCGCGCCTCAACAAGCGCCGTGTTTTTGCCGTATTGTGCGCAGCGTATAGCCGCTTCATAACCGCCCGGGCCCGCGCCCAGAACAACGATATCATAATTGTATTCGCTCATTATTTAAATTCCTTATCCTTTTTGGCAGCGTACCGCCGTGTTTATCCAAAGTATACCACAAACGGAAAGTTTTTTCAATCCTGCCGTGACTTTTGACGCATTCTGTTTTTTAAAAACAGCATCACTTTTCACTTGCCGAAAGCCGCGATTTGTGCTATATTATAGTGGGTTGATACGGCATTATGCGCCGGTTTGCGGCCGATGCGGTGACCCGGGAACGGAGTTTGGCAGCATGAACACGGAATTTTTCAATGCAGCAACACAAAAAGAGAACGGAACAAACGTGTGCGGGCGAATCATTCGCGCGGGCGGGCTTGTTGCGTTTCCGACCGAAACCGTATACGGACTCGGTGCAAACGGGCTTGACGGCTGTGCTGTGGAAAAGATTTTTGCTGCAAAGGGGCGCCCCGGAGACAACCCGCTCATTCTTCATATTGCAAAAAAAAGCGACCTCAAACAGCTTTGGAAACATGTTCCGGACAAGGCGCGGCAGCTTGCGGATGCATTCTGGCCGGGTCCGCTCACCATGGTCTATCTCAAAAGCGACATTGTCCCTCCGCAAGTCACGGCGGGGCTTTCCACCGTTGCGGTGCGTATGCCGGAGCATAAAACCGCACTTGCTCTGATTCGTGCGGCCGGCGTTCCGATTGCGGCACCGAGCGCGAACCTTTCCGGAAAACCGAGCCCGACCTGCGCTCAGCATGTTCTTGATGACCTTGACGGATGCATTGATGCAATTATTGACGGCGGGGATTGCAGAGTCGGCGTTGAATCCACGGTGCTTTCCCTTGTCGGCACACCGACGGTGCTTCGCCCCGGCGGAGTCACAAGAGAGATGCTTGAAAGCGTCATCGGGCATGTTGATATTGCTCATGCGGTGCTCAACCCGTTAAAAAACGGAGAAACCGCCGCTTCACCCGGCATGAAATACAAGCATTATGCGCCCGAATGCGATGTTGTCATCGCTGACGGCGGCAATGACTGCAAAAAAACCGCCTCCATCGCCTGCCGTGAATACACCCGCGCAGAGCTTTCGGGCAAAAAATGCATCATACTCGCAACGGAACAAACCAAATCCCGCTATTCTGGAAAGCGGCATGTCGTTATCGGCGACAGGACTCAACCGCAGACGCTGTGCGCCGCCCTTTTCCGTGAACTTCGAAACGAATCGCGCGGCATGGATTTGATAATTGCGGAAAGTGTCCCCGCCGAGGCTCAGGGGCTTGCATACATGAATCGTCTGCTCCGCGCCGCCGGGTTTACGGTTATTTCCGAATGACCGCTGCGATATGCCGACGACTTTTCGGCTGCGTTCGAAGCCGTTTGGATGCCGTCGGTGTTTACGGAGTTTATTCTTGCTCAATCACAAAAATTTTTAATATTTTTAAAGACTTTACGGAAAGGATTTCCCGCGCACCGCACGGGACAATAAAAAAATGAAAATTGCAATTGCATCCGACCACGGCGGATACGCACTCAAGAACGAGCTTTTACCCTATATTACTGAACTTGGTCACGAATTCAGGGATTTCGGCTGTTATTCAACCGACAGTATGGATTATCCCGACATCGCATTTCCCGCCGCAGAAGCTGTTGCCTCCGGCGAGTTTGACCGCGGGATCCTCATCTGCGGCACCGGCATCGGTGTTTCTATCTGCGCAAACAAGGTTCGCGGCATTCGCTGTGCACTCTGCGGAGATGTTCTTTCCGCGGAACTGACCCGTCAACATAATGATTCCAACATGCTTGCAATGGGCGGAAGGATCATCGGCATTGAAACCGCAAAGGCGATCGTCAAAACATGGCTCTGCACCGAATTTGCCGGCGGCAGGCACGAACGCCGCATCGGCAAAATTTCCGATTACGAATGCAGATAAAAGCTTCTTGCTTGATTTCAACTTATTTAATAAATAATTTTACAAAGGGGTATTAACAATGAAAAACTACATGGAAAACGTTGTCGTTATCGACCATCCTCTCGTTCAGCACAAGCTCACCCTCATGAGGGACAAAAACACCGGCACAAAGGATTTCCGTATGCTGCTCAACGAGCTGTCCACGCTCATGGCATATGAAGTCACCCGTGACCTTCCCATGGAGGAAGTTGACATTGAAACTCCCGTTGCATCAATGCGCGCAAGAGTGCTTGCAGGACGCAAACTCGGCATCGTTCCCATTCTCCGCGCCGGTCTCGGCATGGCAGAGGGCGTCATGGAGCTGATTCCCGCCGCAAAAGTCGGACATATCGGGCTTTATCGCGACCCCGAGACGCTCAAGCCTGTCAGCTATTACTGCAAGCTGCCCGGCGATACCTCCGAGCGCGATATGATCGTTGTTGACCCCATGCTTGCAACCGGCGGCTCCGCTGCCGAGGGTATTCGCATCGTCAAGGAAGCAGGCTGCAAAACCGTTCGCCTGATGTGCCTTGTTGCCGCTCCCGAGGGCATTGAAATGCTGCATAAGCTGCACCCCGATGTTGTCATCTACACCGCTGCGGTTGACAGCCACCTCAACGATCACGGCTATATCGTTCCCGGTCTCGGTGATGCCGGCGACAGGATTTTCGGAACGAAATAAACTGCTTCAAGCGCATTAAAAAACTCTGCATCGGCTTAAACAAACCAAACGGGACTGCTGCATTCACCGCAGCGGCCCCGTTATTTTTTATCAAAACAGCTTAACCCGTTCTGTTCGATTATCGGTTGATTTATCGGTTGATTCCGACCGATATGCGGACAGTGTTCACTCTTCGTCAGACTCTTCGATGCGCTTAATATCGGCACCGAGGGCGCGGAGCTTATGTTCGAGTTTTTCGTATCCCCTGTCGATATAATAGATATTTCGCACACGGGCAGTTCCTTCCGCCATCAGAGCCGCAACTATCATTGCCGCGCCCGCACGCAGGTCGGAAGCATAGATATCGGTGCCGTAGAGCTTATCAACGCCGATCACGGTTGCGGTTCTGCCGTTCACTATTATGTTCGCACCCATGCGGTTGAGCTCGCGAACATGGTTAAACCTGTCCTCAAACAGATTCTCCGTGATGAAGCTGTTGCCCTGTGCAACCGCCAGCAATGCGGTCATCGGCTGCTGCAAATCCGTCGGAAAACCGGGATACGGCAGAGTTTTGATATTCACCGCACGCGGGCGGGAGTTTGAAATAATCTGCATGTAAAAATCATTGCCGTTATCCCCTTCAATGACCTCCACTCCGCATTCCATAAGCTTTGCGGAAATTGCCTCAAGGTGCGCAGGTATGACGTTGTTAATCACAACATTTCCCTGTGTTGCGGCAGCGGCAATCATGAAAGTACCCGCTTCGATTTGGTCGGGTATTATCGCATAGGTGCAGCCGTGCAGCGCATCGCAGCCCGTTATGCGGATAACATTCGTTCCCGCACCGCGAATGTTTGCTCCCATGGTATTGAGAAAATTTGCCACGTCAACAACATGGGGTTCGCGTGCAGCGTTGTTTATCACGGTTTTGCCCTCTGCACGACATGCGGCAAGCATAATGTTTATCGTTGCACCGACGCTTGCCATATCAAGATAAATCTCCGCACCGCGAAGCCTATCGGCCGAGGCGGTAACTATGCCGAAGCGATCCTGCACATTTGCTCCGAGAGCGCGCATTCCGTTGATATGATAATCCATGGGACGCTGCCCTATCGCACACCCGCCCGGCTGAGCAATTTCGGCACGGCGAAATTTTCCGAGCAGCGCACCGAGCATGTAATACGATGCACGCAGCTTGGCTGCCA
>OKSL01000717.1_pt1 | contig 16511 bp, 28 predicted proteins | sample 1606251 | NCBI WGS metagenome assembly OKSL01 (sample SAMEA3879543, study PRJEB24766) | human gut metagenome | biome: human-associated habitat; feature: feces | place: USA | collected 1985/1987 | reverse complement strand
TGGCAGTAGTAATACTTCAGGTAGAACAGCTCCCGCTCGTACACCGGCAGGCCCGCGATAGCCGCCCGCAGCTTCGCCTGCCGCTCGCGGCGGAGCACCTCGTCCTCGGCGCTGCCGTCCCCGTGGGGCACGGTGTCCTCCAGCGGGGCGTCCTCCGTTCCCTTGGCGCGGGCGCGGTTCAGGGCGGCGTTGCGGGTCAGGGCGGTCAGCCAGCCGTTCAGGCTGCCCTTTGCCCCGTCGAAGCTCCCCGCCCCCTGCCAGATGTGCAGGGATATGTCCGCCAGGCACTCCTCCCTGTCCCGCTCATCCGGGAGGATGGGACGCAGGATATAGAGGAACAGCGGCGTGAAACGCCGCAGCAGCGCCTGCAGGGCTGCCTCGTCACCGCCGGCGATGCTCGCCATCAGTTGTCTGTCGTCCACGCGCTCCCTCCTCCCTGTGCTTTCTTCTGTATGATACACTATTTTACCAGAAATCCCACGGAGAAACAGCATAAAAAACAAGACCGGCGACGCCGGTCTTGTTTTTTATCACACAATTACTCGGTCACGAAGGGCAGCAGGGCGATCTGACGAGCGCGCTTGATGGCCTCGGTGAGCTGGCGCTGATGCATAGCGCAGGTGCCGGTGGTACGGCGGGGCAGGATCTTGGAGCGCTCGGAGATGAAGCGGCGCAGCTTAGCGGCGTCCTTGTAATCGATGCACTCGCACTTGTCCACACAGAACTGGCAAACCTTCTTGCGGCGCTTGCCACCGCCGCGGACGGGTCTATTTTCGCGTTCCATAGCCATGGAAGTTTCCTCCTTTATAAAATGTCATGTGCCTTGCACATCAGAACGGCAGGTCGCCGTCCTCTTCATCGATCTCGGAAAATCCGGAGCCGCCCACGGGCGCAGCGTAACCGCCGGCAGGAGCGGAGTAGCCGCCGTTATTGCCGCCGTAGCTGTTGTTGGCGTAATTGCCGCCGCTGCTGCCGTCGCTGTCGCGGCGGGAGTCGCCGAAGTAGACATTGTCGGCCACGACCTCGGCGCTGCGGCGGTTGTTGCCCTCCTTGTCCTGCCAGGCGCGGATCTGGAGCCGGCCCTCTACCACGGCCATACGGCCCTTGGTAAAGTACTTGGCCACGAACTCCGCGGTGGCGCGCCAGGCGACCACATCGATGAAGTCCGTCTCCTTCTCGCCGGACTGTGTCTTGTAATCACGATCCACAGCCAGAGAGAAGCTGGTGACGGGGGTACCGGACTGCGTGCGGCGCAGCTCCGGATCACGGGTCAGGCGACCCATGATGAAAATTTTGTTCAGCATTGCTGTACTCCCTTACTCGCCCTTGCAGACGATCATGGAACGCATGATACCCTCGGTAATGCCCAGGATACGATCCAGCTCCTTGGGGAACTCGGGGCCGCTGGTGAAGCTCATGAGCACATAGTAGCCCTCGGTCTTGTAGTCGATCGCGTAAGCAAGACGACGCTTGCCCCACTCATCGACCACCACGTCGGTCGCGTTCTGCTCTGCCAGAGTCTGGAACTTTGCCACGGTAGCGGCAACAGCCTCCTCACCCTGTGCAGGGTCGATGATGTAGACGACCTCGTAGTTGGCGGAAATCTTAGCCATACTTTTGCACCTCCTTTTGGACAAATGGCCCTCATTCTTCGATGAGAGCAAGGATATGCTTGCAGACGCAAGCCATATTATTATATCGGATATGCGGCAAAAGTCAAGATATTTTTCCCCTTTCCCCGGAATTTTTGATTTACACTCTCATTGCAAACGTGTGACGGGCAAACCGTACACGAAATTTAACGAAGTGAGGTATTTCAAAATGCGTATCAAGGTTTATGGCAAGGCACATCTGGAAGGTGTGGCTAAGAAGTCCGGCAATCCCTACAACTTCAATCAGGTTCATTATCTCGGCAAGGCTCGCGGTGTCGAGGGACAGGCTGCGCTGACGCTGGCGCTGGATAGCTTTGACTATCCCATTGACCGTATCGAGGTCGGCCGTGAGTACGATGTAGAGTTCGACAATCGCGGCTATGTGGTCGCCTTTGCTCCCGCCAAGTAAGACCATGCCATCTGTTCACCCATTCCCGCCTTTTCTCTCCCCTCACAAGCCCCCATAGTGCAGCCCGCGGCGCGTGGCGCCGCGTGTTGCAGGGGGGTCAGTATTACCCCCCTGCAACTTCTGAGAATTTGAGAATCTTTGTTAAAATCATCAACAACTTGTGAGGTCGAACATGGCTACTGCGCGTTCGAGAAAATGGCTTATCACCATCAATAATCCTACGGAGCATGGCTTTGACCACGCCCGTATAAAGGCCGCTGTTCTTGACTTGCCCGGTGTTCTCTACTGGTGCATGTGTGATGAACAGGGAGACGAGTGTGAGACACTTCACACCCATGTTTACGTTGTCTGCCGTGAAGCTGTAAGTCACACTCAGATAGACGCCCGTTTCCCCTCTTTCCACCGCGATATTGCCCGTGGAAAGTCCTCCGAAAACCGCGCCTACGTCCTCAAGGACGGCGAGAAGTTCAACAAGCAGCCGGACGGCTCCTACTCCTACAAGGACACAGGCGGTCATCTGCATGAAGGTATCAACTTCTCCGATACGTTTGAGGAGGGCGGCGAAATGCCCGCAGAACAGCAGGGCAAGAGCCGTGATGCTGACAAGATCGTGGAGCTTATCAAGTCCGGTGCCACCAACGAGGAGATAGTAGACGCTGTGTCCTCTGCGTACCGTGATATTGAGAAAGTGGAGCGTGTCCGGTCTATGTACCGTGACGCTCAGTTCAAGGACAGCTGGCGCGATCTGGAAGTTACCTACATATTCGGCAAGACCGGCAGCGGCAAGACCCGCTCCGTCATGGACAAGTACGGTTACTCCAACGTCTACCGTGTCACTGACTACAAGCACCCGTTTGATACCTATGATGGTCAGGACGTTATCATCTTCGAGGAATTTCGCGGCGGCTTGAAGCACGGCGACATGCTGAACTATCTGGACGGCTATCCGCTGCTGCTCCCCTGCCGGTACTTCAACCGTCAGGCTTGCTACACGAAAGTGTTTATCATCACCAACATCCCCCCGGACGCTCAATATACCTCCGTGGACGTGGAAACGCGACAGGCGTTCTTTCGGCGTATTCACACGGTACGGGTATACGAGGACACAGGCCGTGTCACCGATTATGCCGGTGTAGACGCTTATCTCCACCGCCACGATTGGGCAAATGATATCGACACGGTCACGATCAAACTGTGAGGTATTTCATGTACGAGTATAACACCTACCGTCTGCAAGACCTCAGAACCGGCTTGCAGACCATTCTTGACCAGCTGGAAACGATGGGTTATCCCTATCCCCTCTGTGCTGACTTCAAGGTAACTATCACCTCCCGGAAAGGCCGGCCGGAGTTCTCCGTTTCGTTCCCGGTCATGAAAGTATGACCATGTTTAGGCGCTTCAAGTTCTGGCTTACCTGTCGCCGCTACTTCTGGTGTCGTGGGTTTTGCCCCGCTTGTCAGCACTTCGAGGTATGCTGCGAAACGTACCTCTCGGAAGTGTCTGGGCTTCCGTGGGAAATGCCTACTGTATAAGCCCTGATAACCGCCCGCCCAAGGGCGGTTATCGTAGGGAGGTCTATTGAATATGCACTTTCAATTTCTGGTGTACCTCTATCGACGGTTCCGGCGCTGGCGGTACAAGCTGAGACGCAAACGCTATATGACAATGAAATTTTTTGACCGTTTCAAGTGGTGTCTGATAGGCGGCTTTGCCTATGCGCTCGGTCGATTTCTATTCGACTATCTGAAAGCTTTGATTTGAGGTATTGCAACGAAAATGAATAAGATGCAGGTATATCGTTTTACGCTGGAGGGTCACAATGGGCAGCTGGCCGGTATTGACGTGGTATCCAGAAAATCCCCGGTGGAAGCACTGGCGGCACTGGTCAATGTTGTCCCCTCCGACTTTCTTCCGCTCTCTGTGTTCAGCTGGTATATAATCAACATTCCTTAAATCCTGCGGGGTGGTGTAGAGGTAACATGCCGGTTTCGTTGTCCGGTGCCGCTGGTTCGATTCCAGCCCCCGCATCCACAAAAACAACGAGGTAACAACTATGATTCAATTTCTCATTTCTGCCGCCTTTGTGCTGGTGTTCCTGTTCGTGTTCGTCCTGCTGGCTTCCGGTATGTTCTGGGTAGTCGTGCGTGTGCTGCGCTCCCTGTTCCCGGAGAGATTCAAGCCCGGTAGGAAGCGCGAAAAGGACGAGGTATAACACCCCGTCCCCGCATATTCCCGCTGACGCCCCCTGCGGTGTTTTTACCGGCGGTAAAATTTGAATAGCCTTTGTAGCAGTTTAACGATTACACCTCCCCATAGAATGTAATCAATGATGGACATTACAGGGCTGTCAAAATTGATAAGTCCTTTGATAAATACTTCGGAAAATGCTTGCCACAATTCTTTTGCGGCGGTCAGGAGTTCGTTCATGGCTGATAATATCCTTTCTATCGATTTTATTACCTCCAGCGAAAGCATTGTCTGTCTTTTTTTCGCTGGTGTGGTACTTCGCTTTGGTTTCCTGTTCGCAGATTGGTGTCTTAGTGGGTGGAAAGAACTTTTTCACTTTTTGAAAATGCACTTTCAAGTGCAAAAAAAGAAAGACTGATTATCAGTCTTTCTTCCGGTCGTTCAGTTCTCTTTTGAATCTTTATTCTTTTGATTCAGATATTTTATACCCTTAATTAGGAAAATGATCGCTACGATAGGCAATACTATTTTAATTGCGATTCCGAACAACAGCAGAAGTAAAGTCATTTTGTCTATCCCCTTTTTCTTATTTTTCGCTATTCTATCACAGTTTTTCAAGAGGTGTCAACATGAAGCGCTTTTTTATTTGGATTACTGCTGTTGTCATGGCGCTCTCTTGCGTCACAGTCGCGTTTGCTGCTGGTTATTCTAAACTTGATAACCTTACGCCGGGTCAGGTTGGATATGTTCTGGGGCAATTGCTTACTGAAAAGACAGGTAACTACGTATACGATGTTCCGTGGTACGCTGATTCTTATGATTATCGCGTCATTGTTTCGTATGACAGCTTATCTGAACTCTGTTCTACTGCCAATGGTCTTGGTATGACGTGTTCTGTTCGCTGGAATCATAATGCAAAACTCTATGTGATTTCTGTTGATGATTATACTACGTTCGAATTATCCTCCACTCATGGTGTAATCGGCAATCCCGATGGTTACATATATGCGGCGTATGATGAATCTGAGCAAGGCATTTGGAACAACTACGGTATAGGCCAGTGGGGTGTTTATGCGGACTATTCGAGTACTTCCGTTTTTCGTGAAGTCTCGTATGCAACACTGTCTGAATTATGCGCTAACCTTAACGAAAAAGGCATTCCCTGCTATATTGCTTCTACCTCCGCTTGGGGTAGCAGTACCTATTGGTACATCCGTGGTTCTGGCACCGTGGTTTATCAGCCGCGTTATGATGCTCCGTCTACTTCCTATTCTATCACGAATCATGTCTATCTGGATATTGCTGCTGCCCCTCTGGTTGCTCGTTATAATCCAGAATCTACGCTCAGTAGCTGTCTTTCTCGTTTAACGTCTATTCAAACCAACGTTACGACCATCAAAAACAATCTGGTCAATACCATTGGCTCTAACCTCGAATCCCTCCTCACCACCTGTAACACCATCAGTGCTAAGCTCGACACTCTCACCTCGGTGATCTCCAACGGCAAGGTGCTGGTAGACAACTCGGACGTGGTGTCTGCCATCCAGTCCATCCCGGCCTTTGACGATACCGAATTACTTTCGGGGCTTTCCGCTCTCGGCGCGACTGCTACCCGTATTGCTGATGCCATTGATTACAATTTCGGTCAGTATTCCGGTACCCATACTTTTCCCTCGCTTGATAAGAGGCAATTTTATGTATACGGTGATAAAGCAGAACTCTTCAAAGATATTCCCGGCAAGGTTCTATATAGCAGTTCGGAAAGGTTAAGTACATTTTCGTATACCCGTGACTACGATGGTATGACGCGAACGCTGTATGTTCGCGCTCTCCCTACTTACGCTCAGTATACACTTGAACTGCTTTCCGATACTCGTCCGACTGCTCCGATTACTATATCCAAAATCGAATATAGAACTTTGCTCGGCAATACACGTTATCGCGATTCCATTGTTTACCCTGTTGCATGGAGGTATTCTTCTGTTGCTAATAAGTATTATGCCGTAACGGGTTTCACTGTTTACTACAAGGATGATCCTGAACAGTACCCTGTGAGTACTACGGCCAGCGCTTTTGAAAATCCTTATGTTTATGGGTTTGATTCAAAACCTGTCGATGTGGTTTTTTCATCTCGCTTTACAGCCTTTCAGCAGCTTGAAAATACACGTCTCATCAACGCGCTTTCGGGCAGGGACTATACCTCCCAGCTGACGGCGGTAGTAGAAAAGCTGGACGCACTGGCAAACAAGTCCGCTGTTGACCTCACCACGATTGAAAGTACACTTTCAACAATTTCCGACAAGCTGGACAACACCGCTTCTGATGTCAATAACACCATCATCAATATCACCAACGACAATGATTATTTCAGTGTTTTCTATATTACAGACGGTGACGGTAATACACAGTCTGTTACGGATTTTGCCGGTGCTCTGACCGGTGCTTCCGGTAAGCTGCTGTCGCTCCTGTACCGCCTTGTGTTCGCTGACGCTCTCGGCAGCGTTGACGGTGATCTCGGCAATATGGAGGACTTCTTCACCAGTGAGGAGCCTCCTCCTGCGACGGCGGCCATGAACGGCGATACTGCCCCTGCAAATGAGGTGATAGACGTATGGGCTTCCTGATAACAAAGCTGGTCAGCTTCTTCTCCGGCTTGGACGATTTCTTCAAGCTTTGGCGTGACATGTTCGCGGCGCTGCCGCTGGCGGTACAAGTCCTCGTCTACTTCGCCTTTGGTGGTTTCATGCTGCTGTGTCTGCTCCGTATGCTGGTCAATAGGGGGTGACGGTCTATGTTCTTTAGCTTTATCCGTGAGTGCTTTTCTTGGCTCCCTCTGCCCCTGTCCATCATAGTCAACGCAACTATCACGGTCTTTCTTATCATTGTAGCGGTTCAGGTCATTAAGCTGATTATTGACCTCGTGGACTTTCTGGCAAAAGTCCTCGGCGGCATATTTGCAAAGGTGGTGCAGCTGTTCTTATGAGTGATTTAATATCCGGTATCAAGTCCCTGCTGGAAAACGGCTGGCGATTCTTCACGCAGACCGATATCCCCGGTACGGATATCTCCTTTGCCGTGTTCACCGTCGGCCTTGCGCTTATCCCCATCGGCTTCCGGTTCCTGTCTATCATGCTGGGTCACAGCATCGGTGAAGCGGATTATTCCGTGCTTGACCGTCTGCATCTGCCCGCCACCTATACCGCTGCCGGTTCGTCCCGCTACCGGATTTCTCCCGGCAGACAATTGGATGTGAGGTGATTCCCATGGATTTTGAAAATACACTTTCAACCGCTGCCGATACCGCCGATACCCCGCAGACGGAAACCGGCTCCCCGGTCATTGTCATGCAGTCCGGTGATACGGCTGCAATCTCCCGCTCTGTGTCTCTGGACGCTCCCACGCTGGAAACAGCCGGTCTGCCCGCCGTAGTCCGCTCTGTGTTCGGCGACTATCACCAGCGCACCCAGACGGTCACGGAGACTGCCGCAGACGGTACGTCCGTCACCAGCACGGAGCCTGTCCCCGGCCTTGCCGGTCTGGATTGGTATTGGCTCTCCGGTGTGTTCCTGTTCACTATCGTCCTGTGGTCGTTCTTCCGCTTTCTCGGGGTGGTGTTCAAACGATGAATGAAATGATTGCATTTTGCACCGCCATTCTCGGTGCCATCTGTGACTTTCTCATGGAGCCGCCTATTTTCTATCTATTTAGTCTAATCTGCTTCGCCGTTATCATTGGTATCGTGCGCAGCTTACTTAGAAATCACTGACGAAAGGAGCGTTGCTAAACGACTGAGGTTGCTGCCGTCACTGTCAGCTCTCTGCTGACCTCTGTTGGTACTGTGTTCACCGCCGCTATTGGCTGGGTCGGTACTGTGGCTAAGACCATTGCGGGTGAGCCTATCCTGCTGCTGGCTTGCGTAGGTATTCCCCTTTGTGGTCTGGGTGTTGGTCTGTTCAAGCGTCTGCTGTCTGCCCGCGCCTGATTCCCCGCTCCCCGAAAAATCTAAAGAAAGGAAATTGCAAACATGACTGAGCTTATTGCTTCCATCACCAGTGTGTTCACCGCTGCCATCGGTTGGGTCGGTACCACCGCCTCTACCATTGCAGCCCAGCCCATCCTGCTGCTGGCCTGTGTGGGTGTTCCCCTGTGCGGTCTGGGTGTTGGCCTGTTCAAGCGCCTGCTGTCTGCCCGCGCCTAACAAAACCGGGGGTGTGCGTGCGCTCGCCGCACACCCCCGTTCTTTCTTTTTGAATCTACACTTTCAAAAACAACGGTGATGCTATGAAATTGAAATCAAAGCCTGTTGCGCTCTCCCTGTACTTTGGAATCCCCGGTGCCGGTAAATCCACCTATGCTGCTTATCTCGCCAAGCAGGACATGAAAAAAGGCCGTAAGGTCTGGTCTAACTTCGGCATTACCGGTGCCATGAAATGCGATAAATCTGACTTCGGCAAATACATGATGACCGATGGCCGCTTGATTATTGATGAAGCCGGTTTGGAATACGACAACCGCAAAATGTCCATGACCAACGATGAGATATACTTTTTCAAATATCACCGTCATTACCAGCTTGACGTGGATTTCTTCTCTCAAGGTCTGGACGTAGATATCAAGATCAGAAAGCTTGCCCGTCATATCTATCTGATAAAGCCCTCTCTGCTTCCGTTCTTCATCAAGCGGAAGGAGATAGGCCGTAAGGTCGGCATCAACGACATGACCAAAGAAATTTGTGACGAATACTTTTTTGTTCCGTTCCTCACCGGTGGAACAAAGCTGATATTTTGCCCGCCCCTCTGGAAACTGTTCAACACGCTATCCCGGAAACCGCTCCCGGAAAAGACTTGGGAAACATGGTAACGCCCCCGCCCCACGGCGAGGGCTTTTTCCTGCCCTCTGCACCACGATAGAAACAAGGGGTATACGGATATACCCCCCTGTCCCTATCAATCGACTTTTTACCACCGGTAAAAGCCTATCCGCATATTTCGTACCCATTCCGCCGCAGCCACGCCGCCGCTTGATGCTCCTGCGCAAATGTCCGGCTCTTGCGCTTCTGCCTGTCCCGGCCTTGCAGCACCTGCCCGCTGGCCGCCTGTATCTGATACCGTATCTTGCCGTGCTTGGTGACTACGTTGTAATACACGGCCTGTCCCTGCTGATTGATGCCTTTCATATCCTGTCCCCCCTTAGTATCCGTACTTGGCTATGCTGTCGTAGGTATCCGCGAGCCGCCGATAGTAGTCTGCATACGCTTCCGCTTTTGTCCTTGCGGGTGCATCGGGGTTGCATGTGAAATAGTGGCCTTGACTGAAGCTCACAGTGCGGTTGTCCCTGTTGTCATACATCCATGTTACGTATGATTTGTGCTCGTTCTTTCCTATGGCGTAACCGTAGTCGCCGCTGGTGTTCTTTGCATCAATGATGGTAAATCCTGCGTTCTCCATGCCAATGATAGCGTTCATATCCTGTCCTTTCTCCCCGTGTGGCCGGTAGGTCAGCTTTTGAAAATGCACTTTCAAAGTGCCTGTTGTTCCTCGTCTTTCAGCCACACCTTAACGCTGACGCTCTCGCAGTTGGGGTGTGTAAACCTGTACGCCTCTATCCATTTCGCCACGTCCCGCAGCGGCATTACCTGATGATGCTGTGTCTTGTTGTCGATGCCGGGGAAGTAACAGCGTATGCTGCAATGATACTCTTTCACTGCCATTACTCCGCCACCTCCATTTTCTCCATGCAGTCCCCGCAGATGATATTGACTTCCTTTGTCGCCCTGATACTCTGCTTGCAGCAGGGACACATATACTTCCGTGTGCTGCTGCGCTTCGGCGGCTCTGTACTGCCGCCTGTCTGTGTGCCGCCGTTCCCGGTCTTTCCTCCTGCGCTTGGTGGCGGTGTCCAGCCGCCGCCCCTGTTCATCTGGATTTCTGCCCACCCCTGCGTTATGATGTAGTCTATCAGTGCTTCGCTCGGCTCCGTGATAGTCCATCCATACGTTGGGTGATGGGAGATCACCAGCCCCCGCTGCTCCGCTTCCTCCTTAAAGCGCTTGTTGTGGTAGGTGTTGCCCCGGCTGCAATCCTGTACCCCGTGTGCCAGATTGTACAGGTGTACGGCTTCGTGTACGATGGTTGCAACTACTTCTTCGATTGGTCGTTGCAGCGTCTCCGCGCCTATGTTCAGCTCGTGCCGCTGCTCTCCCTTGCGTTTCCATACCTTGGAAACGGTCACATGTCCGTAGGCTCTGGGTGTGCTCTGGATGGTGATAATTGGCTCCTCCAACTCCCCGCCGAACCAGTCGGCATTGACCGCCCGGAAAATCTTCTCAAGGTAGCCCGCTGTCCTGCTGGTCTTGATGGTGTCTTTCATGTGTGCGCCGTCCTTTCTCAAAATGTCCTGTGTGCGTAGCGTAGCTCGCTCGCGAGCTACGTTATCCCCAGAACGCATGAGAGAGGGCAGAGCGTCAAGACTGACCGTCCCCCGTGAGACGGTCACTTGCGGTAAAAAAATGTCGCTTGGCGGCAGCGGGAAAACTGCCGCCGGTCGCCCATGGCGGCTGTTTTTCTGCAACAGAGAGCGTCATTTTTTTACTGGTCTTGACGCTCTGAACTCCTCATGCTACTCCCCGCCGCAGCGGACATGGCACTTGCAGCCGTGCAGAAAGTGTGGTAAAATAGGCAAAACGAAGCGCCAAGGGTCTAAAACCCTCGGCGTTCGTTGCATATATAGGACTTTTGAATCTACACTTTCAAAAAGGAGAGCCGCCATGAAAAAGTACCGCCGTCTCGATTGGTCTGACCGCCTCCGCATCGAAGCCCTGTATAACACCGGCAATAGCTGTTCCATGATCGCAAGGCATCTCGGCTTTGCTCCGTCCTCTATCTACCGTGAAGTAAAGCATGGCCTGTATGAACACATGGGCGCAGAAACCACGAAACGCCCGTGGCGCTACTCCGCGCAGATCGCACAGGAGTATGCCGACTACCAGTCCACCGCAAAAGGCATGGATATAAAGCTCGGCACAAATCACGACTACGCAAGGGAGATAGCACAAAAGGTCAGGCTGGGTATCTCCATAGACACCATCGTGAACGTCAAAAAGAGAAACGGCCAGTGGACTGTCAGCACCACCACCCTGTACCGCTATATAGACCGTGGCTATATCCCCGGCGTGACCAGCAAGCACTTACCGGAAAAGCCATACCGCAAGCAGCGCAGAAAAAGCACTGTCAAGGCTGTTCGCGCCCCTAAAGGTCTGCCTATAGACCGCCGCCCGGAGGACGTAGCCCATAGAAAGACGTTCGGTCATTGGGAGTTTGATAGCGTCATTGGCAAGGGCAAGGGACAAAAGCAATCCATACTCACACTGACCGAACGTAAAACAAGGTTTGAAATAATCCTCCGCACACAGGCAAAAACCAGTGCCGCCACTGTTGCCGCCCTGCATAAAATCATCAGGCAGTTCCCGCATGGCACGTTCCAGACCATCACCGTGGATAACGGCTCTGAATTCCAGGACTGCCATGGCATGGAGCATGACCGGCACGGCAATAAGCGTCTCACGGTCTACTATGCCCACCCGTACAGCTCATGGGAGCGTGGCACCAACGAACGCAACAATCGCATCATTCGCCGCTACTTCCCCAAGGGCAAAAGTCTTGCGAAGGTTACACAGAAACAGTGTGACGCAGTAGCGGCGCGCATCAACGCCATGCCCCGTAAAGTCCTCGATTGGCACACCGCGCAAGAACTCTTTGAACAGGAAATCGCTAATTTGCTGAATTCGCCGCAAGTTGATTTATAAGAAACTTTTCGCACTGGACTTGACAATCTTCCCCCTTTCCCCGGAATTTTGTTCCGCAAAACACGAAGCGGGCACCGTTCGGCTTACGGTGCCCGCGTTCAGAGGTGTATTTCACACACAGCATTCCCCATTCCTCCCGCCAGAGAGGCGCCGACAGCCGCACGGCTGTGCGGCTGCCCGACGATTTGAGGATAGAAAGGAAAAGCAATTCATGTAAAAGAATTACTATGGGTACAATACAACAGAAGACCGTGGTTTGTAAAGCGACAATGTTTCATGCAAATATGAGAAAATGTCATACACATATATTCCACTGGAACTCCACAAAAAATCGTAAAAAGTGCCGAAAACCCGCCCTTGCCACCAGCGGTGCGAAGGGAGTATAATCTTGCTATGAAATAGTGTCATATAAACAGGAGGCGTCATGGATACCAAAAAACTGGAAGCCCTGCTGACGGCGGTGGAGTTGGGCAGCTTCACACGCGCCGCCGAGGTGCTGGGCTATACGCAGTCCGGATTGACCCACATGATGAACAGCCTGGAAAAGGATATTGGCTTCACCGTTCTGCTGCGGGGCCGCAGCGGCGTCCGGCTGACCCCGGCAGGCCAGCGGATACTGCCCCTGGTGCGTGACTGCCTGACCTCCACCGCCGCCCTGGAGCGTGAGATATCCCTTATCAACACCCATAAGGAGGACTCCGTCCGCGTGGCGGCCTATGAGTCCATCGCCCGTCATTGGTTGCCGGAGATCATCCAGCAGTTTCGCCGGGAGCACCCGGATGTCACTGTGGACATCCAGATGGGCAGCGTAGACGAGGTCTACCGCTGGGTGCTGGAGGATCGGGTGGATATGTGCTTTGCCAGCCGCCAGGACGCCCCGCTGGAGTGGACATTTCTGCGGGATGACGAGCTGCTGGCCATCCTGCCGCCGGAGTACGACAGCGGGGAAACGGCCTTTCCTGTGGAGGCCTTTAACGGTCAGGAATTCCTTATGCCCTCCATGGGCTTTGACAAGGATATCCTCCGCGTGCTGAATGAGCACGGCGTCACGCCCCTGATCCGTACCACTCAGGTGTCCGACAGCGCCGTTATCTCTATGGTGGAGCACGGCCTGGGTGTCAGCGTTCTGTCCCGCCTGGTCCTCCGCGGCCGGCAGAACAGCGTCCGCGCCCTGCCGCTGGAGCCTCGGGCTGTCCGTGAGCTGGGTATCGCCGCCCGTCCGCAGAAAGAGCTGCGCCCCATCGCCCGCCAATTTATCCGCCAAGCCTGCGAGATGATCGAGAAGATGTGACACAGCGCTGCGCGCGAAATTACCACAACACAAAGGAAATGATTATGCTGCAATTTCAAGAACTCACCGCTGCCCACGGCGACCGCCTGCGCGGCTATTACCGGAACTGCGACTACCGCCTGTGTGAATATTCCCTGGGCGTCAAGCTCATGTGGCGGGACCACCTGCATCCGTCCTTTGCCGAGGTCGCCGGCTGCCTTGTGATCCGCAACTGTATCGAGGGCGAGTATGTCTTTGACTACCCCATTGCCGGCCCCGAGGCAGATGTTGAAGGTGCCCTGCGGGCCATCGAGTCCTGGTGCGCCGCCACCGGCACGCCTCTGGTGCTCTCTGTGGTGCCGGAGGACAAGGCCCAGACCCTCTGTCTGCGCTATCCCCGCTGCCGCGTTATCAGCGAGCGTCCCTGGAAGGACTATCTTTACCGAACAGAGGAGTTGGCCGCTTTCGCCGGCCGTCGGTACAGCGGCCAGCGCAACCACATCAACAAGTTCCGCCGGGATTATCCCGACGCGGAATTTACCCCGCTGACCGACCCCGGCGATCCCCGCCTGGCCGCCTTTTGGCAGGACTATGAGGCCGAGTTTCACAAGTCCGGCCCCCTGGCTGTGCAGGAGCTGTCTTTGGCACAGGAGATGTTCTCCCACATCGGCACCGACTGGTTCTGTGCCGGCGGCATGCTGGCAGAGGGGCGTCTGGTGGCTGTCTGCCTGGCGGAGAAATGCGGCGGCACCCTTATCGACCACATCGAAAAGGCCCTGTACTCCCATGCCGGGGCCTATCCCGCCCTGGTCCAGGCTTTCGCCGCCTACTACGGTGGGGATTGCACATGGTGCAACCGGGAGGATGACGCCCGGGACAAGGGCCTCCGCACCTCCAAGCTGCAATACCTGCCGGATCACTTGGGCGGCAAGGTCCGTATCGAGGCGGGCACCGAGCTGGACGCCCTCAAGGCCGTCCCTGCCATCAAAACCGATCGCCTGTCCCTGACGCCTCTCCGCAAAGGCGATATCCCTGCGTACAGTGCCCTGTGTCTGGACGACGAGCGCAACCGCTGGTGGGGCTACGACTACCGCACTGACCTGGGCGATCAGCCCCTGACCGACACCTATTTCTATGACGACGCACGCGCCGATTTCGCCGCCCGCCGCGCCCTGAACTTCGCCGTCCGGCTGAAGGGCAAGCTCATCGGCGAGGTGGTGCTCTATAACCCAGACTTTCGGGGCGGGTTCGAACAGGGCTGCCGCATCGCCCCGGAATACGCCGGCCACGGCTATGGCGCTGAGGCCTTCGCCGCTGCCGCCGACTGGGCGCTGTACCACCTGGGGCTTGCCCGGGTGGTGGCCAAGTGCTTCAAGGAAAATGAGCCGTCCCGTAAAATGTTATCCGCTTGTATGCGTCCCAGCGGCGAGGACGATACGTATTTCTACTTTGAAAAGACCGTCTGACGCATAAGACAAGCACCTCCGCGCACACTAGGCACGGAGGTGCTTTTTCATGCAGTATGAGACGCTGACCGACCTGTTGAACAACGAGGCTGCGGCCTACGACTACTTCTACGCCCTGTCCCCGGAGATGCAGACCCAGCTCCAGCAGCGCCGCGATATCCGCGATCTGCGCCAGCTGAAGCAGGCCGCCGCGGACATCCAGACAAACTCCCGTCCCGCCGCTTTCTGAATGAACAGCTCAGAAAAACAGCGCCCTCGGCATCAGCCGGGGGCGCTGTATGTTCATCTCTGATACTCGAATTCCAGATCGTACATGCTGACGATGTCGCCGTCCTGAATGCCCATCTGCTCCAGCGTGTCGAACAGGCCGCTCTGCCGCAGCATCTTGTCGAAGTACATGCGGCTCTCGTAGTCGGAGAAATTGATGTTGCCCATAAGCCGCTGGAGCCACGGCCCCTCCACCAGCCAGGTGTTGTCCTCCCGCTCGATGTGCAGTGGCTCGGTGGTGTCGATCACCGGCGGCTTGGGTACGTACTCCGGCTCATACACCGTCACCGGCGGCAGCTCACTGAGCCGCCGGGCGATGTGCTGCACCAACTCCCGCGTGCCCTGATGGGTGGCGGCGGACATGGCGAAGAACTCATAGCCCAGCGCCTCCACATGGGCGCGGAAGGCATCCAGCTGCGCCGTGTCCATCAGAAGATCCGTCTTGTTGGCCACGGCGATCTGCGGCCGTGTAGCCAGCTCCGGGCTGTACTCCTTCAGCTCCGCGTTGATGGCGTCAAAGTCCGCGATGGGGTCCCGCCCCTCGCTGCCGGACACGTCCACCAGATGCACCAGCAGGCGGCAGCGGTCGATGTGCCGCAGGAAGTCGTGGCCTAAGCCCGCGCCCTCGCTGGCGCCCTCGATGATGCCGGGGATGTCCGCCATGACGAAGCTGACGCCCTCGTCCACGTACACCACACCCAGATTGGGGTACAGGGTGGTGAAGTGGTAGTTGGCGATTTTCGGGTGGGCCTTGCTGACCACACTCAAGAGCGTGCTTTTGCCCACATTGGGGAAGCCCACCAGCCCCACGTCCGCCAGCAGCTTCAGCTCCAGCACCACGTCGTGGCTCTCGCCGGGCAGACCCGCCTTGGCAAACCGCGGCACCTGCCGGGTGGGGGTGGCGAAATGCTGGTTGCCCCAGCCGCCCTGGCCGCCCCTGCACAGCACATAGGGCTTGTCGTCGGACATATCCTTGATGATCTCGCCACTCTCGGCATCGCGCACCAGCGTGCCCCGGGGGACCTTGATGGTCAGGCTTTCGCCGTCTTTGCCGGTCTTGCGGCCGCCCTGGCCGTCCACGCCGTTGCCGGCCACATACTTGCGCTTGTAGCGGAAGTCCATCAGCGTGGACATATTGTCGTCCACCTTCAGGATGATGGAGCCGCCGCTGCCGCCGTCGCCGCCGTCCGGACCGCCCGCCGCAATATATTTTTCCCGGTGGAAGGCCACCGCGCCGTTGCCGCCGTTGCCGGCCCGCACGGTGATCCGCGCCTTATCGATAAATCCATTTGCCATGGTGCTACCTCGCTTTATCTGAAAACTTGCCTATCTCTCCATTTTGCTTCTATTTTACCCGAAAGGAGTAAAAAGGTCAACAAAAAAACCTCCCGCCATCGGCGGGAGGCTTTTCAAATACCAATTACTCCGCGGGGTAAACAGAGACCTGCTTGCGGTC